>Ga0256841_1000950_pt1 | contig 27078 bp, 25 predicted proteins | sample 356308metaG_FD_185971 | JGI IMG/M metagenome (GOLD analysis project Ga0256841, IMG submission 185971) | Hydrothermal vent microbial communities from Mid Atlantic Ridge, Atlantic Ocean - 356-308 | ecosystem: Environmental > Aquatic > Marine > Hydrothermal vents | place: Atlantic Ocean: Mid...
CTAATTTTTGGGGGGAACTATACCCGATATAAATGAAGGTGACATATCTATGCATATATTATCTATAGATTTGGCTTTTACTCCTTTTAATTCAAGATGCTCTCTTATCTTTCTTATTGTTCTACTATCCTTACCTTCTGTTGCGTGTATTACTCTTCTTTTGTCCATATCTGCTGCTATGGTTACATATTTATGCCCTTTCCTTAAACTTGTTTCATCTATGTCTATATCTCTTACTCTACTTTGGTTGTCTGAATCATAGGCTATCGATATCCAGTAATTAAATATAGTCCATAATCTTTGTGGATATATTCCTAACAAGTCTGCTGCCTTGTTTACCGGCATCTCTCGCTCTATTTACGTCATTGCATAGGCTTCAAATAACAAGGTAAATCCACTCCCTTTTCTCGCCCATGGCACTGCTACTTGTTTAACTTTCCCTTCTTTATCTTTTATTCGGGGAACTTTACAATGCAGATAACATGGATGTTCAAATAAACTCAAATGTTGCCAACTTCGTTCTACTGTGTCGTAACTCGTTGTTTGACTACCATCCGGCAACTTAAACTTACTGCCTCGTCGGAATCCTATTGTTATATGAAATTTCTTTATCCCCTTGTTTACGTCTTCTTCGATTTCTAACCTTTCTACTTCCCAAGGGGGGTGAAGTCCCAAGGCTATCGAAAATATTTTTTTACTATTTATACCCAAATTTAATATTTTACCCACTATAATTCAATTAGAACCAAAAAATTCTTCAACAATAAATCATGCAGAAGTAAACACTTTTGCAAGTGTATAAGGAGTAAACCAAAAACGATGATCACTATTTATAATTTCAACATGATTTTTATTATTAATAAAGTTATTATCCCTAAATGCATTAGGAACAGAAACAATCATTTTGTTTATAGTACCAAAATATCTTTCCCTGATACTCGATAAAAATTTAACTGGATTGTCTATATGTTCCAATATCTCTCCTAATAAAATATAATCCCAAGAATCATTATTAATTTCAGGAATTTCATCTTTTTGAATATCCGCACAGACCAAGTCTTTATATTTCAGTTTAGATTTTAAATAGTTAATTCCTTCTTCATTAATATCAACGCCAAAATATTTATCAGTTGTTTCAGTAATTCTGGAGTGAATCCATAAATTATTTTTTCTTTTTCCCTCAATAATCGGAATATGATCACAACATCCAAGGTGAACTACTTTTTGTTTTTTTAGCAGTTTATCTAAAATTTCCAAACAACTAAGAATTGTAGTTTCTGATTGGGAAACTTCTACTTTTATTCCATTGGAAAATTGATTCCCTTTTAAGAAATCTTGTATGGTTTTATCGAATTTCATTCTTAAATAATTCCTTAAATTCTTAATTGAGCTTTTATTACATATTCCAAAGTTGTTCAAAATTACGGCTTAATTTTTCAATATTATATTGCTCTAAAACAAATTTTTTCCCATCAATGTTAGCCTGCTTAAGTTTTTGCACTTCACTTATTACTCGAAACAAATCTTTATCAGTTTCTACCTTATAAACAAAAGGATGTTCAAACGTCCACGCAACAAATCTTGAACACATTAAAGCTTCAATTATTGTATTCGGCAAACCGTCATGTTTAGGAACACGTACAAACAAATTATGTTGTTGAATTAATTCCGGAACATGTTCGTGAGCTACCGGTTTAACGGGAATCATATTCTCAATTTCAAATTCGGAATTATATGGGAAAATATAAAATTTAGTTTTCGGAAATTCTTTTGCAGTTTCTTTAATCATTTTCAGATTATAAAAATTTTCTTTTCCTTCGGGAACATATACTAAGACCGAAAAATCTTTAGTTAAAGAACTATTTATATTTTCAATTTTACGATTTACAAATTCCACAACATCCGTTTCAATACCTACATCGTTCAACTCTTGCTTTAGGTTTTTATGCACAACAAATAATTTAGCACCCATTGTTTTATAGAACTTCGTTTTTATTTGTTTCGATTTAGAATTTAAAATCATCAAAACATCGGAACCGATAAAATGTAAAATGATTTTTTTCTTTAGTAATAATAGAAGTAATATTTCCCATGAATTAACCCGACCCCAAAAATAATGAATAGTTTTATATTTCTTAGCAATTCCTATTTTTTTAAATAAAGAAAAATTATTCCATTCATTCTTGTCAATAAGACGAATTAAATCCTTCAAACCGAATAATTTAAAACCCGGATGAAAACCTTTATGACTAATTATTAGAATCATTTATGTAAACTCTTACTTATAAAATCTGCTTGTTTCATTTAAAATATCTTTCAAGAATTTATAATTTATATCTTTATCCAAAACGTTACATGATGTGTCTTGTACTTCGTAAGCACCGGAAGGGAACGAAAGCGTAATTGTATTTTTTTCGATAATGGAATAATTAAAATATCCTCCGGCAACCATCCATTTACGATTAGGATTTTTTAATAATGTTTTGCCGTTAGAATAATCTTCCGGCGGATTTTTTATATGCAGAACATTTTCCATTATTGTAGGAACAACATCAGTATGATTAGTCCAATAATTATATTCTTTACTTTTTATTCCCGGCAAATGAATTATTAAAGGAACTTGTACTTCATACTTTGTATAATTCCCTCCGTGTCCCCAATAATTTTTTTTGTTCTCGTTAAATTCTTCTCCGTGATCTCCCGTAATAATAACAACGGTTTTTTTAAGTAGATTTTTATTTCTTAAAACATTAAGTATATCTCCAACAAGAGAATCAACAAAATTAGCGGAAGTTTTATATCTGTTTTTATACGGCAAAGGATTAAAGTTGTTATTTAATTTTACATGATCAACTCTTTCCCAATACGGTTTGAATTTTTTCGGATAGTTTTTGGGAATATCATAAGCATGAATGGAATCAAAAAATAAAAAACTGAAAAAGGGTTTCTTGTTATTTAATTTGTTCATGAATACTTTCCAATCTTCCAAAGCATTTATATCTTTTTCCGATGCGGTTTTACCTTTGCTTTCGGTTCGTAAATTGGGAACGTTCTTAAATATGGTTCTGTTAAACGGCGGTATTGTTAATGTTGCACTTGCAAATATTCCAACTTGATAATTACGTTTTATAATTTCATCCATCAACACCGGTGGAATTTGCTCATCGGAAAAGGCATTCCAATAAGTTCCGTATAGTCCGTAAAATAAGGTAAATATTCCGATGCGTGTTCCGTTGCCACCGCTGTAATGTTTGTTAAACTTTAAAATATTTTTTTCTTTAATAAACTGATAAATATTTGGTGTGATTTCTTTTGTTAACATATCGAACCGCCAGCAATCCAAAACAATAAAAACAATGTTTAACGAATCGTTTTGTTCTTTGAATAATAATTTATGTTTCGGATAATCCAAAACAGCATTTTTATTTTCTTTAAATTTAAATGTTTTGTGTTTTTGAATTTTACTTAAATCAATCAAATGATATTTTGTTAAAAACCGTTTGATTGTTAAAGGATAGTACAAAGGAAGATGTCTTGCAACGGATAAAATCGGACGTTCGACAATTACATCGGCTTTTGCGTGTAAAAAATTACTGCTTAAAAAAGCCAGTAACCAAACTATCAAAAATATACGTTTTACTTTTTTTGTTATTATTTTTCCTTCAACAATTTTGTTTGAAATTATACTTAAAAAATATTCCATAATAAAAATAATTACAGCAATAATTCCGGTAATCATCCAACTGAACCAAGAGAAATGAAATATTTCATTTCCGGCTTTAACAAACATCTTAAAAATAATTCCGTTTAAGTGAATTTTATATTGTGCATAAACCTCAAAGTCCAATAATATCAACAAAATACCAATGCTTGCTATAAGAATCATCCAAATGGAAATATTTTTTTTTGAAACTTTGAGTAAACTAAGCGGATAAAAAAACAGAATCGCAACAATAAACGAAACTAAAAAAGCATTTCCGAAAACAGCCGGAAATAAATATAAAACGGTTTCAAATCCGTTAACAAAATTCATATACTTTGCATATCTGAGCATAAGAAGAAATAAAACTATTCCATTTAAAATTGTAAACGTAAAAATATATTTTGAAGTAGGGTTTTGATTCATTAAAAGTTATTTGTTAGAATTTACGGTTATTTATTACATCGGAAAAAATCCGATTATCCAATTTACCAAATTCATAAATAGAGACCACAACGGACTGTAAATAAAAATGAACAAAATTAAAGTTCCGTACATTCCTAAGCTTTGTAATTTTGCCGTGTAGTTGTTAGGAAACAAATCGAAAACAATGTGCGAACCATCCAACGGAGGAATAGGAAGGAGATTAAAGCAAAACAAGAAAATGTTAAAAATAATTGTAAGGCGGAAAATACTAAAAACAATATGCGATTGCATAAATGCGGAATCGCTTAAAAGTAAATAAAGGACATAAACAAAAACAGCCAAAATCAAATTGGCAAACGGTCCGGCAAAGGAAACCACCGCATCGTTTTTATAAACATCTTTGAATTTTCTTCTATCAACCGGAACCGGTTTAGCCCAGCCGATTAGCATAAAACCGGAAGTAAAAGCCATAATCGGCATTATAATACTTCCGAATAAATCCAAATGTTTAATGGGATTAAGAGTTAATCGTCCGAGATTTTTAGCGGTATCATCGCCATATTTGAAAGCCAACAAAGCATGAGCATATTCGTGAATACTTAATGATATTAAAAATATAGGTAAAAAATAAAATAATAAAATTAAACGTTCGCTTATATGAATATCCGGCATTATTAACCTCTCGGGTGAAAATCTTTATGAACTTGTTTAATATAATCTCTATCAATATGAGTATAAATTTGTGTGGTGGAAATATCGGCATGTCCAAGCATTTCTTGAACCGCTCTTAAATCCGCACCACCTTCAAGCAAGTGTGTAGCAAACGAATGACGGAACGTATGCGGATGAACATCCTTTTGTATGTTTGCTTGTTCGGTATATTTTCTAACAATTTTCCAAATTGCCATTCGTGAAAGCTTTGTTCCGCGTTTACTGATAAAAATTATATTTTCACTTTTTAATTTTTTTTGAAACAAAGGACGAACTTTTGTTAAGTATTCGGTCATCCATTTTATTGCACTGCTTCCGATTGGTACAATTCTTTGTTTGTTGCCTTTACCCAAAACTCTAATAACTTCGTCGTCAAAAAAAAGATCGGCAATTTTTAAATTGATTAGTTCCGAAACTCTTAATCCCGAAGAATAAAACAATTCCAAAATAGCTCTGTCTCTAATTCCCAAATTATTTTTTATGTTAGGTTGCTCTAAAATATTTTCCACTTCGTTAAAGGAAAGAACAACCGGCAAATTGCGTGCAAGCTTGGTTGAAGTTAAATTTTTTGTAGGATTTTCCAGAATATATTTTTGCTCAAATAAATATGCAAAAAATCCTCTTAAAGAAGATGAATATCTGCTAACCGATGATGAAGTTAATTCGTATTCTTTTAGTTTTGTAAAAAAATCCGTAATTATTTTATAGGTAACATCGTTAAAGTCTTTTATTTTTTTTTCTTTGAGGAATAAAATGAATTTTGTTAAATCGGTTCTGTAGGAAGAAATTGAATTATCGGATAAATTTTTTTCAATTTTTAAAAGTGACAAATACTCTTTAAGAAAATCTTCCATTATTCTTTTTCTTGTTCACTCTTGTTTTCACTTTCCAATTCTTCTTGTTTCGGATAACGTATTCGTTTATGATGCAAAGCCACTAAAGTAGAACAAAACGAATCTTTGATTTTTGTAAGATCTAAAAATGTTAAAGGAGATTCTTCCAATTGTTCGTCGCTTAATCTGCTTCTGATAATATTAGTTACAACATTTTCAATTTTTTCGGGTGTCGGTTCTGTCATAGCTCTTACGGCTGATTCGCAAGCATCGGCAATCATTAAAATTGCTGTTTCTCTTGTCATCGGTTTTGGTCCGGGATATTGATAATCTTTTATATCAACTTTATCTTCTCCGTACATTTCCTTAGCTTTTTCATAAAAATAAGAAACCGTTAACGTACCGTGATGTGTAGGAATAAAATCTATTATTTCTTGAGGCAAATCATTTTCTTCGGCAAGTTTTATTCCGTCAGGAACATGTTGAATTATAATTTTTGCACTTTCTTCCGGTTTTAATGTATCGTGAATATTATAATTATCCATTTGGTTTTCAACAAAAGCCGTTGGGTTAAGTGTTTTGCCTATGTCGTGATAAAGTGCTCCAACTCTGGCCAACAGCGGATTTGCCCCGATTTTTTCTGCGGCGGCTTCAATCATATTCCCTAAAGTTAACGAATGATTAAAAGTTCCTTGTGCTTTTTCCGCCAGGTCTTTTAACAGTGGTGTATTAAAATCCGTTAATTCCAAAAGTGTCAGTTCGGTTGTAATGTTAAAGATTTTCTCAAAGAAAATTATAAGTCCGTAAGTTAACACCGGACTAATCAAAGCATTTGATGCGGCAAATCCACATTGAACAAGAATGTTTTCGGCAGTGTCAAAACGTTCCATTCCAAAAGCTACAATACTAATTACATAACCGAAAAGTATAAACAAAAAAGAGCGGAAAATTTGGTTTCTGTTTTTCATATCGCGAACGGTATATGCAGCCAGACCGCCGGCAAAAATATTCATTACAACCAGTTCATAATTATTACCTCTAAGTCCGCCTACAATTAAAGCAACAACAACAGTACTGTAAAATCCTACACGGGAATCGAAGAAGATTGTTAGCAGCATGGATACCGTAGGTACTAAAATTAATAATTCTACAGGAGCATTTACATTTAATTGATTTACAAGATATGTTATAAAACTGATTAAAACATAAACAATAGCTATCAAAAATATTTTGGAATTATCTTCAAATATTTTTCTTCTGAATAAAAAAACGTACAGACTAATTAAACTGAAAATAATTAATATATGCAGAAGTTTGCCAAGTAGTTGTAAATATTTAGACCATGAGCCGGTTTTTTCTCCCTTTGCCATTCTGTAAGAATCAATCTTTAATTTTATTTCCGGTGTAATTCTATCGTGCTTGGCAACAATTCTTTCGTTTTCTTCTACAAGTCCGACATTTTTAGAAACTTTATCAACTAAAATTCGTTTTTCAGTTTCAGTTAGTTTAGGGCTATAAATAATAGTTGGTTTAATAAAATGAACAAGGTATTCATCAATAAGCAAAGATAATTTTAAGTCGGTGCCAACTTTATTAAAAATTAACCGTTCAATTCTTTTTTTAGCTTTGTCAATATCATCAAATCTTGTTTTAGGAACAAGATTCTCAAACTTACCGTCTTTGAGCGTGATAGTATCTTTAGCAATATCGGAATATTTTACATTAAGAAAATCTTGTTTGTAAATTTCTTTTGTAAGATCTGTAATTATTTTAAATATTGTTCCCAAAGTTTTATGTTTTTCTACAGACAAAGAGTTTTCCAATTGACTGATTTTTCTTAATTTCTCAAAAGATTCATCGCTTAAAAAGGTTGTGTTTTTTGCAACTTGTTTTTTTTGAAATTGCTCATGGAGTAATCGGACTAATTTATTGTTGAATTTTTGTATAGAATCAAGAACAGCATTTTTAACAGAATGATTTAAGACAAAAACAGGATGTACTTTAGATTCTGCTTCTAAAACTTCCTTTTTATATGTATCAGGGGCTTTTAATATTTCAAAAGGTGTTGTTGCAATTAAATCATCTTTTATCCAGATAGAGCCAACAGAAACATCGGATTCAATTGATTCTCCACGAGGAAACATTATAGCAATTAGAATTGCGGCAACTAAAAAAATTAGAAGTCGCAATTTGCTATTATTCTTAAATTTTTCTTTTGATATTAAGTTTAACACTTTATCCTTTTTTTGCTTTTAATAGCATATCTAAAAATTCAGCTGTAGCATCTTCGTTGTTTGTTCTTTCCGTAATATAATCTGCCATGCCTTTAATTTCCTCTACCGCATTTGCAACGGCAATTTTCAATGCATCCGTTCTAAATAAAGAGCGATCATTATACCAATCTCCCATAACAGCAGAATTTTTCACTTTTATTTTTAGATGCTTTGCCAGTCTAACCAAGCCTAATCCTTTAGAGCATTTTTTATTTCTTACTTCTAAAAAATATACTCCGTTCTCTCCTTGAGATTTATAAAAAGAAGTTCTTAGACCGAAAGCACTTGGAAATTTCATTTTATCTTCAATCAATTTAATTGAATCTTTATAATCACCTGCAACAACAAATTCCAGTGTTCTTGAAATATAAGGTTCGTAAGATTCTACCTCTTCAAACTTAGCTTGATATTTATCCATAAAATCAACCATTAAAGAATCTGCACTAGTATAATAAATTGCTTCGTCATGACATAAAGCAATTTTTAATAATTGTTCGTCAGCTAATTTAATTGCTTTTTTTACATAGGAATCTTTTATATATGATTCGTAAATAATTTTCTTTTCAGGATGACTTTTTATAATTGTACCATCAAGAGAAATTAAAGGAGTTTCCAGTCCAAGTTCCATTGCGTAATCAACCAAAGCATTGTGCAAGCGTCCTGAGGCAAAAGAAAAACGAACATCATACTTTTTAAGTTCGTGAACTAGTTCAATAGTTTCTTTGCCAATTTCCGCATATTTATTTAATAATGTTCCGTCTAAATCGAAAACAACTAATTCTATTTTTTTTAATCTATTTTTATCAATCATATTTTTCTGAGGTATATTAAAAATAGTTATTTAATTTCTTTATTGTTATTAGATAAGAATGATAAAAAAGTTCCAATTATTAAAGTAGCTAAAACTCCAATAATAGTAAACCACGTCCAAGCAACAAGTTTTAGAGCAATTACCGCAATCATAACAAAAATTCCGGAAGTAAAACCTGCCAAAGCATCTTCTTGTGTAGCCTTTTTAACAAGCAAACCTAACATAAAAGTTCCTAACAATCCGCCGTAAGTAAACGAAGCAATACTTAAAGCAAGTTCTACAACTGTTTGTGGTGAATTCATAAAGAATATTGCTGCACCAATCAACATTATCGCCCACATTACCGTAAACATTCTGGATACTTTTAAATCTCTTTTTGGATCTTTTGTTTTTCTAAAAGGATAATATAAATCCAACATAGTAGAAGAAGACAGCGCACTTATTGAACCGGCTAAGGTTGACATAGCTGCTGCAAATAATCCGGCTATTATAATACCGGAAAACGGAGAGGGCATATTTTCAATTATAAATTTAGGAAAAACTTCATCGGAACGTAAATCCAAATTTCCAAAATATGCATAGAGTGCAACACCAACAAGTAAAAATACAATCATTTGTAAAATTACCAATATACCGCTTCCAATAATTGCTTTTTGAGCTTTCTTTAGGTTTTTAGTTGTCAGTAATCTTTGTACAATCAATTGATCTGTTCCGTGAGAAGCCATTGAAAGAAAAGCTCCACCTAATATTCCACTGATAAGTGTGTAAGGTTGCGCAAAGAAATCAGCAACACTATTACCAAAATTCAGATTAATAACGCTCAATTTGTTTTCAGGTTGTGCCGCTTGTATTAAAGTTGTAAAGCCATCCGGTAAATAATGATATATAAGAAAATATCCTGCAAGTAATGCACCGCCTAGATAAATCAGCATCAGAAAAACATCTACCCAAATAATTCCCTTAACACCACCGGTAATTGTATAGAACAATGTAAATACAGCTATTATTATTATTGCTGTAGGATAATCAATTCCCAACATAAGTTTTAATGGAATTGCCGTAGCAAAAAGTCTAACTCCATCGGCAGCTGTACGTGTAAATAAAAATACTACCGAAGCAAAAGACCGGGTTTTATGTCCGAATCTATTTTCTAAATAAGAATAAGCTGTATTTAATTCTCCGGAAAAATATGCAGGAAGAAAATATTTGGCAATAATTATTCTACCGATTAAATATCCGAATGTGACTTGTAAAAAATTTAAATTTGTTAAATAAGCTAAACCCGGAATTGAAATAAAAGTTAAAGTACTGGTTTCCGCTGCAACAATAGAAAAACAAACTGCCCACCAAGGAACAGATTTTGAACCGAGGAAATAATCTTCGGCGGAATTTTGTTTACCACCTTTAAAAACTCCAAATAAAGCAACTCCAACTAAAAAGAATATAATTATTCCATAATCTACAGTTCTATCCATATTAATAAATCCTATATAGTTTTTAATTCATCAATTGCATCTTGAACGGTTTCTTTTATTGGTAATACACGATCCAATTGCGAAATTTCAATTAAAGTTCTTACACTTTTTTGCGGTGAGGCTAATCTGATGTGCCCATTATTGGTTTGTAATATTCTAAAAGATAGCAATATTGCACTTAAACCTGAACTATCACAATACTCAATATCAGATAAATCAAAGACAAGTTTATTAACGTCTTCTGCTGTAAGAAGTATTGTTAGTTCAGCTTTAACTAAGCCGGAAATTGAAGCATCGAAAGATTTTTCTTTTAATTTGAAGATTGCTACACCATCTTCACTTTTAAATTCAAAGTTTATATTTTCATTCATAATAATAGTTAAATAAAATTTTCAGAAGTTTCTAAAACATCCTTAACGAATTTAATAAATTTCTATAAGATATTTCAGAATTTAATTTGGAATTAATTATTTGAAAATTATATAAATTTTCAATCTCATTTTTTTTAAATCCTACTTTGTATTTGGCTTTAACTAAACTTGTAACTCCATTGATAAATAAATTTTCATTTCGTTCCAAATCTATAAGAACATCAAAATTGTATTTTGATAATTCAGCAATAAATTGCCTGTTAGGTAAACCGAATTTAGAAATATCATTTATTCCATATTCTATTATATTAAAATTATTCGTTAAGTTAACTAAATTTCTTTTTATATCGTTAATAAGTATCGTAACGTTTTTTTTATGAATTGAAAAGTATTTTGCAACATCAATACCGTTTTGGAAATCAATATCATTAGCCGGAAATACTATTAAGTAATCATGCGCAGTAGTAACAAATTGATTAAAATTTGATTCATTTAATTTTTTAATCATTGTTTTTCTGAGTAAAAAGTAACCTATTTTCTTTTTTAGATTTTCAAACAATTTTATTGTTTTCCTATAAGTTTTTCAAATTCGGTTTCGTTAATAATTTTTACATTTAATTTTTTTGCTTTGTCAATTTTGGAACCAGGTTTTTCTCCCGCTAAAACATAGGTTGTTTTTTTACTTACCGATGATGAAACTTTACCGCCTCTTTTCTCAATTTCCGCTTTTGCTTCTTCACGACTATAATTATCAAGAGTTCCGGTCAGTACAAATGTTGTATTGGTTAAACTATTATCCGCATTTTCATTTTCTTCAATCTCAAATTTTAATCCGGCTATTTTTAATTTTTCTATAATCTCTAAATTTTCACTTTTAGAAAAATAATCTTTTAAGCTTTGTGCTATACTTGGTCCAATTTCCGGAATTTCTTCTATTTTCTCTTTAGACGAAGTAATAATTTTATCTATATTTTTTAATTCTTTTACAAGTTTTTTTGCAACACCTGTACCAACATATCTAATTCCCAAAGCAAACAAAACACGTTCAAAAGGTTGCTGTTTACTCTTTTCTATTGCTTCCAAAAGGTTATCAACACTTTTTTCACCAAGTCTTTCAATATCAATCAGTTTATCACGTTTATTTTTTAATTCGTAAATATCGGTAATAGATTTAAGCAATCCTAAATCAACAAACAAACTTACTAAAGATTCCCCCAATCCTTCAATATCCATAGCTCCTCTGGAAGCGAAATGTTCAATTCTTCCTTTAATTTGTGCCGGACATAAATTATTAGTGCAATAAATTGCCACTTCATCTTCCGGTTGAAAGAGTTTTTCTCCGCACACTGGACAAGTTGTTGGAATTATTACTTCTTTGGAATCTTGACTTCTTTTTTCGAGAACAACTTTAACTACTTTGGGTATAACATCTCCACCTTTTTCTATAACAACAATATCACCTTCACGAATATCTTTACGTTTAATTTCATCTTTATTATGCAAAGTTGCTCTGCTAATAGTTGAGCCGGCTAAAAACACGGGTTCTAATTCCGCTACAGGTGTTACTGCTCCTGTTCTACCAACCTGCCAAGTTATTTTATTTAATTTTGTAGTAATTTGTTGTGCTTTGAATTTAAAAGCAATAGCCCACCTTGGGGATTTTGCAACATTGCCCAATTCATTTTGAAATTTTATATTATTTACTTTTATAACAACCCCGTCAATTTCATAGGGTAATTCGTTTCTTTTTTCTTCCCAATAGGAGCAATAGTTTAATACTTCATTTATATTTTTACACAATCTAAAGTTAGTATTAACTTTGAATCCGAGTTTTTTAAGAAATCCTAAATTTTCCAAGTGTGTTTCAAAACTTATCTGCTCGGAATAAAGATAGTAAGTAAAAACATCTAAAGGACGGGCATTAACAATTTTAGGGTCTTGAAGTTTTAGAGTTCCGGCTGTAGAGTTACGCGGATTAGCAAATAATTTTAATCCTTCATTTTTTCTTTGATTATTCAATTTGTTGAATTGTTCAATTTCCATAAATACTTCACCTCTAACTTCAAAAGAAATTGGGGTGTCTGTTTTTACACTTAAAGGAATTGATCTTATAGTTTTTATATTGTTTGTAACATCTTCTCCGGTAAATCCATCGCCTCTTGTAGCCGCACGTTTAAGTTTACTATCTTCGTACAATAAACTTATAGAAACACCATCTATTTTTAGTTCGGTAACATATTCTATATTTTCAGTTATGTTTAATAAATTTTTAATTCTTTTATCAAAATCCAGAAGGTCTTCGCTGTTGTAAGAATTAGCCAAACTAAGCATTGGAATTTGATGTTTTACAGGAAGAAATTCTTTTGTTAAATCCGAACCGACTCTTTGGGTTGGTGAATCCGGTGTAATATATTCGGGATATTTTTGTTCTAATGATTCAAGTTCTTTTAGTAATTTATCATACTCATAATCACTAACTTTACTTTCTGCAAGAACGTAATAATAATAATCGTATTCTCTTATTTTTTCCCGCAGTTCATTAATTTTTTGGTCAACATTAGTTTTCATTTTGCGGAACTACTTTTCTTTTTATGTATTCAATACCGTTTTTTGTAACATTAAATTTTTTAACTCGTCCTTCCGCTTTTTTAAAAAATAATTCTTTTCCATTTAAAAGCAATTTTACTCCGGCAGAATTACCAATATGTACATAAAATTTTTCATTTGCATATAATTCTTTTTTTATACCGTCATCAATTATAAATTCATTATTTTTTTCCCCGTCAACAACAATTCTCATCCAAGATTTTTCACTTCCGATAATTGTTAATGCCAAATTACCTTTATTTTTATTTATTTCTTTAATAATGGCAGTTTCATTAGATGTTATGTAGGGAGTGTTTTGCTCTTTCGTTTCGTTTACGTTTGTTTTATTTGTGGTTATTCCGGTATTTTTATTTTCTACTTTTTGTTCTGTCGGTTCTTCTTGAGATTTAAGTACTTCGGCAAAAGGTTTTTCTTTTACATTATTTACAGATTTTTCACTTAAAAAAGAATCATAAATAAAATATATAAAAATCAACATTACAACCGCAGCAAAAATATAGTAGATTGAATAACCGGATTTTTCCCGTGTTTTTTCCGGTTTTTGGTTGTCTAAATCTTCTGAAATAAACTGTGGTTTACTTTTCGGAATTTCAGTTGTTTTTTTCTCTTGCTCCGGTTCTTCATTCTTCTCTTCATAAAGTTTGCCGCTTTTTGCTAATTTATATTTTTCCAGTGTTTCATTTCCGTTAAGTCCAATATATTCTGCATATTCTTTCAAGAAAGCTCTGATATAAACATCCGGCATAACAGAAAAATTTGCTGTTTCAATTGCTTCAAGATATTTTATATCAATTCTGGTTTTGTTAAAAATTTGCTCAAGCTTAATTTTCTTTTTTTCTCTAACACTTTTTAATTCATTGGAGAATTTTTTTAATGTTTCATTGTCCATTTTTTGAAATCCTTTTAAGATTTTCTAATGATTTTAGCGGCAAATGCACCATCTATATTATGCTTGTTCGGATATGTTTGTACGCATCCGTTTTCATCAATTACGGAAGCATCAACTTCTCCTTTAACATTTAGTAATTCAAAATTAGAATGCTTACTTAAAAATTTATTTACAACTTCAATATTTTCTTCAGGCTCAATTGTACAAGTACTGTAAACAATTACTCCGTTTTCTTTAACTAACTCGGAAGCTTTGGTCAGTAATTCTAATTGTAGTTTGTTTAATTTTCTAATGTCACTTAAATCTTTTTTCCATTTGATATCCGGCTTTTTGGTAAGTGTTCCTAATCCCGTACAAGGAACATCAGCTAAAACCCTATCAAATCCGGTTTCATTAAATTCCAAAGCATCTTTAGCTAAAGTACGAACATTTTTAATTCCCAAACGCTCAATATTTTTATTAAAAACATGTAAACGGCTTTCAAATTTATCTAAAGCAACTATTTCACCTTCATTCTTCATGGCATCGGCAATAAAAGAAGTTTTACCACCCGGGGCAGCACACAAATCCAGCACTTTCATACCGGGTTTAGCGTCTAAAAGTTTGCAGGAAAACCCTGTGCTTTCATCCTGTAAAGAAAAATAACCTTTTTTGAAATATTCCCAGTTAGTAATATTTGTTATGGAGCTTAGTTGTAAATAATCTTTGATGAATTTACCTTCCGTATAGTTTAATCCAACTTTTTTAAGCAATTCTTTTAATTCCGCAGAATTTGTTTTAAGATTGTTAATTCTTAAAGTATGTTTGGGTCTTTTGTTATTGGCTATTAATAATTGTTCGGTAAATTCTCTTCCGAAACGTTTTAACCATCGCTTTACTAACCAATATGGATGTGAATAATAGGCGCTTAGATAATTTATGGTATCTTTTTCCGCATCAGGATATCGTATTGAATTGCGATTTCTAATAATGTTTCTTAAAACAGCGTTAGTCAAATTTGCCGATTTTTCGCCTTGCAGTTTTTTAACAAATTCTACAGATTCATTTACGGCAGCATAATGGGGAACTCTTTCTAAAAATAAAATTTGATAAAGAGCAACTCGCATCGAATTTTTTACATTAGGAATACATTTGGAGAATTGTCCTTTATAAAATCCATTTAGTATCCAATCAATTCGTCCTAACCATCTAATTACACCATGAACTATTTCAAACAAAAGAGCTTTGTCTTCACTAATTAAATCCGAATTTTTGAGTTCAATTTCTAATAATTTATCTAAATATGCGTCGGTTCTATCTATACGATTAAGTATTTTTACTGCTAAACCACGTACTCCGCTATATAAATTTAATCCGTTAATGTTAGTATTATTTTGCATTTGGTCCTTAAATGTGTGTCGTTATAAAGTAGAAAAGATTTATTTTTATAGTAATTAATTTAATAAAAAGATTCTATAAAAAAAGAACTATAAAGAAAATTATCGAAGCAAGGGGGACTGAAAGGGAAGAACATTAAAACTTTCTCAATTATTCCGTACAAAATAAAAGAGAAAGTTTTAACTTATTTTTTAATACCATATTTTTTATTAAAACGTTCAACTCTACCGGTAGAATCAACTAATTTTTGTTTGCCGGTGAAGAAAGGGTGGCATTCCGAACATATTTCTAATTTAATTTCACTAACAGTAGATCTGGTAGTAAATGTATTACCACAAACACAACTTACATGGCATTCTTGGTATTTTGGATGAATATCTTTTTTCATATCTTTACCTATTAAATTTGAGCTTAGAAATATAAAGATTTATTGAAAAACTTTCAAGAAAAAACAATGATACATTGAATCAGAACCTAAATTTTAAAATGCATAATTTTCTCCCAAAATTTTTTGAGTTAAATTTTATAAAATCTTGCGAATAGCGTAACAAAAAGTCGGCTAGGAGGAAGACTCGCCAATACATTTTGAATTTTTGACTATGAATTGCTGATATAGATTACAGATACATACTATTTTGAGTTGTTTTATACATATTATGAAAAATTTTACAAATAATTTTAGTAAAAACAGAACATATACAGTAAATGGGATGGTTTATTAATAATTATTTGGTTATTTTATACATTTAATGAAATATTAGTTCAAATAAGAAATGAAAGTAAATGGGGAACATGAAAAAGCAAGAAAATAAACACACTTTTCACATACCGGTTATGGGAACCGGTTTTACTATTGATACACCTGTAAAAGTTGCTAAATATGGTATTTCATCGGTGATATCAATTGTCGATGATATTCTAGCGGAAAATATGAGAGAATATTATTCAAAAAAATTAGATATTCCATTCAAAGCTATTACTAATAAGATTGAAGACTTTAGAGCAAAAAGGTTTACCGAATATCTTAATCTTATAGATGAAATTGTAAAAAATAAATTTGAAGAGTTAAAAGAATCATACAATAAAAATGTTGATGAAATTCATAAATATTTTGATATGTTGCCGGATGCTGCTCAATTAAAAGAGGAATTTAATAAATTAGTTGAGAACAATGAATATGTTAAAAAAGTTCATGCATGGTTAGATGAACATTTATCTGTTGGTTCAATTGATGTAAATATTATGACAAAATTGGATAAAGAAAATTATAGAAATAATGAAAAGCTTCCTTCCGAATATAATGATGCACATGCTGCTTTGCGCGGTTTTGCACAAAGTAATTTGGAATCATCTTTGGTTTTATCGGCAGGATTAAATCCGAGGCTATACAGTTATTTGGAAAAATTTGATGGTTTTTATCCTGATGAAAACGGCAAAATTAAAAAGAAAATAGTTCTTAAAGTAAGTGATTACAGATCCGCTTTAATTCAAGGTAAATTTCTTGCCAAAAAAGGCATTTGGGTTTCGGAATATAGAATTGAATCGGGACTGAATTGTGGCGGACATGCTTTTGCTTCGGATGGATTTTTAATGGGTCCGATTTTAGAAGAGTTTAAAAATCATAAAGATGCTTTAATAAATGAAATTCATCAAATATTAGTAAATGCGCTAAAGAAAAAAAACAAACCTGTTCCGCAACATGCAATGCCTCTACTAATTACTGCACAAGGTGGAGTTGGAACAAATGAAGAGCATGAGTTTTTATTGGATTATTATAATCTTGATTCAGTCGGGTGGGCAACACCATTTTTACTTGTTCCGGAAGCAGTAAATTTAGATGAACCAACTTTAGAATTATTAAAAAATGCCGAAGAGAAAGATTTGTATTTAAGTGGTATTTCTCCTCTTGGTGTTCCTTTCAGTGCCGTACGAGGAAGTACTCAAGAAAAAGTTAAATTAGGTTTAGCTGAAAAAGGAAGACCGGGTAGTTCTTGTCCTAAAAAGTTTTTGGTTTTTAATACGGAATTTACCGATAAGAAAATTTGTACTGCGTCAAGAGAATACCAATATTATAAGCTTAAAGAGTTAGAAGAAAAAGACTTAACGTTTGAGCAAAAGAAAAAAGAAGAAGAAAAAATAATTGCTAAAGAATGCTTATGTATTGGTTTGGCTAATTCAACAAAAGATATTCACCATATAGAAAATAATTATAATAACGATGGCACTTCGGTTTGTCCGGGGCCCAATCTTGCTTATTTTTCCAGAGTAATGACTTTAAAAGAAATGGTCGATCATATATATGGAAAAATTAATGTTATAACAAATAAAAACAGACCAAATGTTTTTATCAAAGAGTTGAATCTTTATGTTGATTACTTAAAAACTAAAATTGATGACATGGGAAATGATTATTCCGATAAACAAATTGCTTATATTAAAAAATTCCAAAATAACTTAGTTGACGGAATTGAATATTATAAAAATCTTTTTGAGGAAGTGAAACATAAATTTGAAGATGTTAGAGAAGATGCTTTGAACGAACTTGAAAATGTAGAAAAATTGTTGAAAGACCTTATACCTTCCTTTGAGTTAATAGGAGCAAAATAATTTTCATTTAATATATTTATTAAGTAAAATTTCAGCGGCAGATGTTGGTAACATTTTGCCGCTTTTTATTTGTTTTTCTATCTTATTTAATTCTTTTTTTACTATTTCATTTTCGTAAAAACTCTTTTTAAGATTTTCTTCAATTAAGTCATACATCCATTGTAAAGATTGATTTTTTCTTTGTTCATCAAACACTCCGGAATTTTTTGTAACAGAAATAAACTCTTCTACAACATCCCAAATTTCTTTAACACCTTTTCCTGTTAATGCAGAAGCTGTTAATACTTTTGGTTGCCAACCTTCTGTATAGGATTGCAGATAATGAAGAGCATTTGCAAATTCATTTTTTGCAATATTTGTTTTTTGTATATTATTTCCATCCGCTTTGTTAAAAACCAATGCATCGGCTATTTCCACAATTCCTTTTTTTATACCTTGTAATTCATCACCCGCACCGGCAATCATTACAAGTAAAAAGAAATCTACCATTGAGCGAACCGTAATTTCACTTTGACCGACACCAACGGTTTCAATAAGAATAATATCAAAACCGGCAGCTTCACATGCTGTAATTGTTTCGCGGGTTTTTCTGGTAACACCACCAAGATTTCCGCCTGAAGGGGAAGGCCGGATAAAACAATTTGCTTCACGCGAAAGTTTTTCCATTCTGGTTTTATCGCCCAAAATACTTCCTTTGGAAACCGAACTACTGGGATCCACAGTAAGTACGGCAACTTTGTGTCCTTGTTTTATTAAATAAAGTCCTAGAGATTCAATCAATGTGCTTTTACCGGCTCCGGGTACACCGGTAATGCCAACTCTTGTAGAGTTTCCTGCATAAGGCAATAATTTTTCAAGAACTTTTTCTGCCTTTTGATAATGAGTTTTAGAATTACTTTCAATTAATGTTATACATTTTGCAAGAATTTTTCTATCGTTAGCAAGTACTCCTTTGGCTAAATCATTAACTGTTAATTGTTTTCTTTTTGTAACAGTCTTAGTGTTTTTCTTTTTGCTTGTAACTTTAGACTTACCTTTCACTACCTTTACTGCAAATTCTTTGCCTGCATTTTTAGGCTGCCAATCCGGTTTATATGTTTTTTCTTTTTTCACTATTAAAGTTATTATTTTAGTTTAATTGAAAATTAAATTTCGTACCATTTCTTTTGAATTCCAAGGAGCCGGAGCACCACCGAGATATTTATGAAACCATTCCAAATGAGCATTATAATACAAAGGCATAGAATGGAAATAGCTTGGCCAATGTCCGTCATTCTTAAATATAATCAATCGTGATGGAATCCCTTTTAATTGTAAAGCAGTAAAATATTCCAAACTATGTGTGTAAGGAATTCTATAATCTTTTTCTCCGGTAATAATTAAAGTTGGAGTTTTAAAATTATTAATAAAATTACTTGGTGATTGTTTTTTATATAATTCCTTATTTTTCCAAGGTGGACCGTTCAAATCAAAATTAGGAAACCAAAGTTCTTCCGTTCCCAAATAAAATTCTTTTAGATCAAAAATACTCATCATCGAAGCTAAACATTTGAACCTATTTCCACGGGCTTGTAGAAGATTCATAAAATATCCGCCGTAAGACCAGCCCATTGCTCCCATTCTGTTTTTATCAACATAGGGAAGATTTTGTAAACTGTCCATTACCATCATTACGTCTTTATAAACATTACCGTCCCAACCTGTAGAAATATCTCTGGTAAAATCTTTGCCGAAGCCTGTAGAGCCGTGCGGATTTGGGAAAGCCAAAACATAACCGGCACCCGGATAAACTTGCCAATCGCCACGGAACGAATTACGCCACTGCATTTGAGGTCCTCCGTGAACGTTAATAATAAAAGGATATTTTTTTGCCGGATTAAAATTATGAGGTTTTACTAAAAATACTTGAATTTTTTTCCCCTCACTTCCGGTAATCCAAAGTTCTTCCGCTTTACGTACATCAACTGTATCTGTAAATGCTTTGTTGATTGCGGTTATTTGTTTATCCTCTTTTGTAATTAAATTATATTTCCCTATTTCCGCAGGTTGATGAACAAACGAAAATTTGTAAATAATATTTTTATCATCGTTTGTTACTGTAAAACCGTGCAGACTTTTACCTTTAAGAATATAATTGATTTTTTTTGTATCAATATCAACTTTAAGAATAGGATTGTAACCTTTTTCATCAATTGAAAAATAAAGTGATTTAGAATTGGAAGCCCAAACAAATTGACCTACATTATTATCAATTTTTTCGGTAAGTATTGTTGATTTTTTACCGGTAACATCAAGTATTGCTAAACGCCATTTGTCAGATTCATATCCTGATATTTTTTGAGTTAAATATGCTATAAATTTACCATCGGGCGAAAATTTTGCATTGCCATCGTAAGCAGTATTTTCTTTTGTTAAATTTTTTAAATTACTTCCATCAATGGAAACTTCCCAAATATCAGAGTTAGTGGATGCTTCGGGATTATTAACTCGCTTAGATGAAAAAATTATTTTTTTTGAATCCGGAGAAAATTCATAATCATCACTTCCACCCGGAGCAAAAGTTGGGGAATTGTAATAGCCCGGTGTTAAATCTTTATAAACTTTGTTTTGGATATCATATAAAAAAATGTGGGAATATTTACCGTCGTTATATTCAGTCCAGTGACGAACGAATAAACTATCTGCAAGATGTGCTTGAATTGGGCCATTTTGCATTGCATCGGTGATTTTTTTGTTACAATTTTCATCAGCCCCACATTCGGGAAAAACCTTAGCGGTAAAAATCAAATATTTCCCATTCGGTGAAAGTTTCGGAGAACTGACACCCGGATAAAAATTTGTAATTTGTTCGGCTTCACCACCGTTCAAAGATAAATAATAAACTTGTGCGGAGCCGCTTCTATAAGAAACAAAATAAAAACCATTTTTGTTATTACACCAAATAGGATTGTAATTTGCTGATTTGCTATTAGTAAGTTTCCTTAGTTTTTTACCGTTTAGATTTGAAATGTAAATATCCGTATTCGATTTATTTTTTGGTAAATCATATTTAGTAATTGAAAAAAGCATTCGTGAATTATTCTCGGAAATTACAGGCATGCTAATGCTTTTGATTTTATATAAATCTGCAATTGTAAATGCTTTTTTTTGAGCGTGATTTATATTGGAAAAAAGAATAGAAATTGTAAGTAAAAAGATGATTTTGCGCATAATTAAACCTTCGGATTTTTAAATATTTATAAAATAAATATATGAAATTTGTGTATGGTAAGTAATAATAGAAAAAAAATTTTATATGTTACTCAATAAATTCTAAGCTAACTTTTCCCATGATTTATTACTATAATTATTTGTTTTAACTTTTGCTTAAAGTCCATTTTAATGCTTTTTCTTTTGTTGCTCTAAAAATAGTATTATGATGTTCATTTGGTTCATCCGAATATTTCCAAATTAATCTATTGGGAGCAGATTTTTCTAAAACTTTTTTCAGTTTATTTGTGTATTGTGAAATATCTTTAGCACTAGAACCGGCATACCATAATTTAATTTTTTTATCCGAAAAATTTTCAAAAAGATTTTTTGCATTTATCACTAAATAGTGGTTGTTCCACCATAATGAAGGATCCATTGCAATATAAAAATCAAATGTTTCAGGTGCTTTCATAAATGTTTCCATTACAAAAAGACCGGCTAACGATTCTCCTATAATTCCTTTTCGTTCCGTAACTCTATAGCGTTTATTTATTTCATTAAATAATTCATTTGTAATAAACGCTCTAAAATTTTTTGCACCATCAGTTATGGGACAATATTCAGCATCCTCTTCAACCTCGGAGAAGCCTGTTAAATCTCTACCTCTTTTAGTATTTTCAATTCCAACAAGAATAAGCGGAGCAATACTTTTGTTTTTAATAAGTTTGGAAATAGTATTTGCTATGTGTGGAAAATCCTCTTTTATTCCGCCATCAGGCATATATAATACCGGTAATGGCTCTGTACTGTTTTTGTATGAAGGTGGCGTCCAAACATTTATAACTCTGGTTTCATTAACATATTTGGACTCTATAGTAAAATTATCATGAACCGGAACAGGAGCTTGGTACAGTGGTTTATTTGAACAAGCTATTAAAAAATAACTTATCAAAAAAAGTACTTTTATTTTCATCATATTTTAGTCCTTTGGTAAATGGGTGATTTTTAATGTAAGGTATTAAGTAGCATATAAAAATTAAATTTAACTTTATAGTTATTTCCTTTATTGAATGAAGCTTACTTTCGAAGAGCTAATATAATATATTTTTTTTCTGTTTTGCCGGACTTAAGTTAATAGTTTAATTGGAATACATAATTGTGATTATTTAAGCTAAAATTAAGGTATCAATTATTTGGGTTTAGCGTTAAAATGATTCCAAAACCATCAGGGTCTTTAATCTCAATCCCATTTTTTTGCCAATACGGATTTTGTGAATTTTCAGGAATTATCCCTAAGTTTTCAATTTTTTTCTTAAAGGTATTTAATTCTTCAGTTGAATTAAGATAAAAAACCATTAAATCATCTTTGTCGGAACAGTGGTTAGCTTTTTCGTTTGATTCGGTAAACTCAATATGCCAATCTAAATTTGGATATCCAAGGAAAACACCATTATAATTTGAATGATTTGTAAAACTTCCAAGTACCTCTAACCCTATCACCTTAGTGTAAAAGTCAATAAGTAAATTTAAATTATCAGTATGTCTTGCGTATCGAAATTTCATTTTAAGAGCCTTTCTATTTACAACTAGTTTTTATTACCTGCTATTTCTTATTTCTATTTTTCATATTTTAATGTTTCTCTATTAAATTGATTAAAACTCCTAATACAAGAGCTAACAGAGTAAATGAAATCATTCCCAAGAGATAACTAAGTGAGCCTTTCAGATAATTTATGATTTTCTTTTTGTCAAAAAATTGTCCTATTCCCCAAGAAATATATATAAATACAATTACAGCACCTCCATTAGCTAAAATATTTATATTACTCACACTACTTATAATTCCAAAAAATGTAAAAGCCAACATTCCAACTCCAATCAAAAATAGCAAAAGAATGAGTATTTCAAAAAAGTTATAATTATATTTTTTGAAAAATATTTTTATCCAGAATGCGATAAATAACGCCATTAAAATATTACTATAACCATAGTTGTTAGCTATCCAGTTAAAAATTATTGAGATAGCCGAACTCTCTTGACCAACTGAGGCTTTAATATATTGATCTTCAAAATGTAAAAACTGTTGAAAGATTGTATAAGTTAATGAACTTATTATTATAAACGCAATAGGTTTTACAAGTCTGTTTCTATCTTCGGAAATAAATTTTCTAACACTTTCTCCGGGTCTTAGTAGTAATTCTCTTATTGTAAAAAGTATTCCTTTATCAAAATTCAGTACACTTCCAATTTCAGATAGAATATATTGGACATCAATTCTGTTTAATTTTTTTGGATGTCCACAGTTAGGACAATAGTTTTGATTAACTTCGGCACCACAATTTTTACAAGTCATCTTTTTTATTCTTTGTTAAGGATGCTGTTTATTCAATTATTTTTTCAGATTTAAGAATTTCATAAGTTATTTTGTTTCTAAATTTAATATCTTGTTTATCAGCTACTTCCATATTCAAAACAAAAATCCATCTATTGTTTTGGGTTTCCACATAACCAACATTCCAACCAATATTTTTTGTCCATCCGGTTTTTGAATGGATTGTATAATTTGCAGTCTGATCAGTTATCATTATTTCTTTTACTATTTCTTGGATTTCTCTATTAAAAGGTAATTTATTATAAATCAGCTTTTCAATAAACGAAACTTGTTCGTTTGCAGTTATCCTTAAATCGCCTTTAAGCCAAAAATTATCAATTTCCTTTTCGATGCTTTTATTCCCATAGTTTACTTTATTTATCCATTGCTGCATTTTCTCTTTACCTATTCGTCTGGCTAAATCCTGATAAAACCAAACGCAAGAAATCGGCATTGCAGATTTCATTGTTTGATCTTTGTTCCAAAGTTTCCAACCTTTGTCTTTCCCATCCCATTTAATAGTATCATCAACGCTTTTAATTGCAGATGTTTGTAAAGCAATCATAGAATTTAAAATCTTGAAAGTAGATGCAGGAAGAAATGAACTATCACTACGTTCTTTATTATAAATTGTCAATTGATTATTAGAAAGGTCCTTTAGAATAAATGTTCCTTTGATTTTATATTTTTTAAATATGTTATTCCATTTTTCGTTTTGTAAATTATGGTCGCAGCTATTCCAAAATATGAAAGTCAATGTAATATTTAATATTATTAGAAATCTATACATTTAATTTGAAGTATTCTCTCTATCTTAAATTATTTATGATTGACTAAATGCCCGGTAGCCACATCCTTTTAACAAAGATAATAAAAAATACCATTACTTTTTGTTTATAAAATAATCTTGCTTGTAAATAATTAGTTGTTATTGAGTGTTTTTATCTTTTAGCCGAATGCGTTCTATATTAATGAAGGCTACATGTAATTTAGAAAAAACAAACTATTGTAAAGTTAACTATACTTTATCGGTAAATTAGCCCTCACCCCAACCGGGAGAGGGAGCAGTCCCTCTCTTTTTAAGAGAGGGGTTGTCCAAAGGACTCCTTTGGATGGGGGAGTTTTTAGATTACCGTCATTTATAAATTAACATAACACTATCTCACTTCTAAACTATTTAATCCGAATATTAAAATAAAAATTAAAAAGAATTATCATGCTTGTGATATTTTGTAATAAATCGTTAAGCCATTTTTGTTTTAAAGTCACGGATAGTTATAACATCTTTCTTTATTAAATGTGACTTTTAAAAAATAATGTTTGTTAATTCTTTGTTCGTGATGCTAAATATTTGAATTATATGAAAATGGTGTGGCGTTAAAGTGGGGAAGGGGAGAGTAGCTTTTAATTCTTTTTATAAATTTTTAAAAATAATTTTTGCATATTTGTTGTTTATTGTATTTCCCAAATCTATAAATTTAAGTTAGCAGAACCGGACAAACATTCAAGCAAAACTTCCCTTAATAAAATAACTAAATAAGTTAAAGTTCAGTTTTAGGGTTAATGGGTAATGCTGAGTAAACTTACTTATTTAAGCAGCATTCCTATTTGCTTCAATAAATCCAATAAGTTTGTAGAATGCTGTTATTTCTTTTTTCTTTAGTTTTGTTTGAACTGGTTCAAATGCAATTTTTAACCAGCGTGTATTAAGTGTTTTGCATCCTTCTAATATTTCATCGGTAATATCTTTTTTCTTCTTAGGTACTTTTTCCGAGAAAGCAATTGCGGCTTTAATATTAACTATGTTATTAACTTTATTATTATTTGCAATAGAAATTAATTCAAGCAAGAGTTCATCGTAAAGTAAACATATTTTAATTGCCGTCTCTCCGGCTTTAATACGCTCTTTAATTTTTTGAATATTTTTTAATTCGGGATTTGATGCAATGCGTATAAGTTTATCTATACTTTCTTGAGCTTTATATTTATCCTCTTGAGCTAACTCAAAATCTTTATTTATAGCGTTTTCTATAGCTTGCGTAAGTAAACTTTTTGCTTTTTTAACTATTTCAAAATCGGAACCGGGAACAGATTTAGTTTCTTTTAAAACTTTTTCATATTCCCCATCTGCAGCAAATCTATCTAAATCTTCCGGTGTTATATTACTTTTTTGCGATTTTACTTCACCCCAGCCTCTAGACCTAAGTTTATTGTTTTTATGTTCCTTTCGTTCTTCAATAAAATCAATAACAGCTTTTTCTCTATTTAAAATTGAAATATCGTTAAAAGCAAATTTCTCTAAGGTTGTTTTAAAATATTTATTATCAACCTTAAATGTTATAATTCTTTTTTCACTTACTTTACCAATTTTAAATTTCTTTACATGAAAATCCGGATGCTTTTCTTTTAAGACAGTTAATATTGATTTAACCGTAATAATTTCTTTCGGATCTATTAAGGCAGTAATTTCTTTCATAATATTATCTTAAGCTTCTTCTAATTGGTTTGTTTCTTCTTTTGATAAAATTTTATTCAAATCCAATAATATTAATAATCTGTCTTCAAGCTTGCCAATAGCAGTAATATAATCGGAATCTATTCCCGAAACGATTTGCGGTGGTGGTTCGGTAATACTTTTAGGAATACGAAGTACTTCTTTAACTTCATCAACAATAAATCCAAGTGTTTTATCAGTCATTTCAACAACAATAATTCTGGTTTCAAGATCATATTCCTTCACAGGTAAACCTAATCTGGAACGAAGATTTATTACTGGAATAATTCTTCCTCTAAGATTAACAACTCCTTCAATAAAGTGCGGAGTATTTGGTACCAATGTTAATTCCATCATTTTATTAATTTCTTGAACACTTAGAATATCCACACCAAATTCTGCATCACCTATTTTGAAGCTTACTAATTGTAGCAATTCTTCAGTTATGATAGTCCCATTTTCTTTTTGTCCCATTTCCTTTTCCTTTTTTATAAAAATATTTGTTTCATAAAAAGTTAATAATTTTAGCTGCTATGTTCTTTAAACCATAACCTCATTTTTTTGTTCGGCAAACTCTGTAAGTGGATAATTTGTTGCAGATTGACTATCCATTTTAAATTGTTTTAGAATTTCCTGTAAATTTTCGGTCATTTGGTTTAATTCATACGTTGCTGTTGCAACTTGCTGAATACCAATCAAAGTTTCAGAAGAAACATTGTTTATCATTACAATGTTTTGAGAAACTTGTTCGGATGTAGAGGATTGTTCTTCACTTGCCGTAGCTACTTGATTGATTTCATCAACAACAATATTGGTTTTCTCAACTATATTTGAAATAGCTTCACCGGCTTTTTGTGCCAAATCTTTACCTTCTCTAACTTCTTCGGTTCCTTCATTTATAGAAGAAACAGCTTGTTTGGTATATGATTGAATTTCTTGTA
>Ga0256841_1000951_pt1 | contig 27039 bp, 23 predicted proteins | sample 356308metaG_FD_185971 | JGI IMG/M metagenome (GOLD analysis project Ga0256841, IMG submission 185971) | Hydrothermal vent microbial communities from Mid Atlantic Ridge, Atlantic Ocean - 356-308 | ecosystem: Environmental > Aquatic > Marine > Hydrothermal vents | place: Atlantic Ocean: Mid...
ACGACGCCGAAGACGAAGCCGGCCCCGGTGGTGAAGAACACTCCGGGCAACAGCAGCACCACCACGGCGGCCATGAGAAGAATGAACAGCACCGGCGCCAGGACGCCCTGGCGGTCGATCCACTGCAGCCAGCGGATGACCTCGTCGTGCCAGTCGAACGCCATCAGGAGCGCCACCACCGCGGCTACGAACAGGGTGCTGATCAGCACCGTCACCAGGATGGGGTTCTGGCGCTGCAGCCACGTTGTGAAATGGGTCATCACCGCTCCATCCAGTCGATTCGTGCCTAGGCTCGACACCGATCGATTTGGGGCTTCCGGTCCCCTCCGAAAGAAGTGATCGGTGGTAAGGTGCCTAGGATGCGGTCTGGCGGTGCAGGTTTCAAGCGGAATTTCCTTCGTCCGTCGTCGTCTTAGAAATATGCTTTCTTATTGCAACGCGATGACGGTTGTTTCATCATCCCCCGACAGGCGGATGAGGACCGTGACAACGATAAAAGAGAAGCTGAAAAGAATCGCCCGCGCCGTCCGCAGGCGCCTGTCCCTGCGGGTGATCGTCGGCGGGCCGGCGGGACTGTTCGCCTGGGGCCTGTCCGGGGCCGGGGCGCTGGCGGCTCTGATCTGGGGACTCAAGGCCATCGCTCTGCCCCTGCTGATGATCAAGAGCGCCTCCTGGGGCATCTGGGGCGCCGGGGTGTTGCGCGAATCGCAGCGGCGCAAGAAAGCCCTCGAGAAGGCCGAGCGCACCGCTAACCGCGGGGATCGGAGTAGCGGTTCCTCACCCTGAGGGGCTCCCACAGTTTCAGCCGCATCGTCTGATTGTGCCACACCAGTTCCCCCGCGTCCCGCCAGGGCTGCTCGAGGTTCCAACGGCGCAGTCCCGGTTCCCAGTCCGCCGGCATGCGGATGGTCTTGGCCTTGAGGCGGAAGCGGGCGTCGTTCAGATCGATGCCCATCCGCCGGCCGTAGAAGGCGGTCACTTTGGCGGCGAACTTGGCCAGCCGGTACTCGTTCAGTCGGGGTGTGACCGCCACGTTGGCCCACATGGAATGCACCCGGCCCCAGTTGGGGGCCACCAGGCGTCCTTCCCGGTTGACGAACGGCAACCAGCGCTCCCGGCCCTGGTCGTCGATCCAGGTGATGGCAAAGATGGTCTCGTAGCCCTTGAAATGATCGGCCAGGTAGAGGGCGTGGGGCGTGATACCGAAGAAGGCGTGGCTGAAGGACAGCAGCAGGTTGCTGAGCGCCGCCACGGGGCCCAGGGCGTCATCGTCGACCCCCAGCCGGTGCAGCAGGCCGTAGTGCAGGGTGCTGTTGAGCTGCAGCAGTCCCAGTACCACCAGCGCCTTGGCGAGACGGAGCGCCCGGCGCCGGGGCGGACCGAGGAACGCTTCCCAGCGGGGCGCCGCCGGCTCGGAAACCGGCGGCGGGACCGGACAGCGCTGGTCGCAACGCTGCCGGGTGTCGGCGACGCGGCGGTAGATGCGCCGGGCCAGGTGGTAGATACCCGGGCATTGCAACAGCCAGGCCAGGGGTTTCGGCCAGCCCATGGCCTTGAGAATCTGCAGATAGGTGTCCACCCCCCGGTAGCGGCGTCCCTGCCGGTCCACGGCGTAAAGATCCTGCAGTAGATCGGCTTCGTCGAGACCGGCGAGGGCCGGTTCCCCGGAGGCGTGGCTTTGCAGGTCGAGAAAGCGCACGGCACGGCGGACGTCGAAATGCTCCACCGCGATCACGGTGCGCAGGCACAAGGGACAGAGGCCGTCGTAGTAAACCTTCAGGCGCGGTTCGGGCAGGCGGATCCATTCCCCCAGGCGGCGCCACCAGGAAAAGGGCACCATCAGGGCGTAATGAATCAGCATCCCCAGGCCGAAGGGGTAGATGTTGAAGGAAAGGGTGATGCCGCCGTGGAACAGGAGCCCCAGCACCAGCAGCGGCACCCGGAAACGGGGATGCCAGAACAGGAACGGAAACAGAAACTGGAAGCCGATGACCGTATAACCGATGGCCCGCTGCAGTCCTTCCCGGTCCAGGAGCCAGCTCAGATCCAGTGGGGAAATGTAGTAGGGATGGGAGGAGGGCAACCAGGGGCCCAGGCCGTTGCGCCAGTGTTCCGAGAACAGTTTGTGAATGGCGGAATCGAAATACAGCGGCGCCAGGGTGATCAGCAATGGGGCGTAGTAGGACCACACCGACACCGTGCGCGGCGGTTCGTAGCGACGGCCAGGTGACGAGCGTTCGAGCGCCACGCGCAGGCGGTCCAGGGACAGGGCGCGTTCGCAGGGCAGGAAGATCAGCAACAGTCCCGAGGAGATCATCATCTGATCGAATCCCCCGTCGAAATCCCGCCACATGGGAGTGAAGGCGGTGAACAGCACCCAGAACAGATAATCGATCCCGGCGCACAGCCGGGTGTGCCAGCCCACGGTCAATCCCAGCGCCGCCAGCGCCCATACCGGCAACAGGAAGGCGATCATCGGCGGTCCCTGATCCAGGTAGGGGATTTCGTCGAAGATCAACGGACGGAAATGGATCAGGAACAGGATTTCCTGCAGGGCCACCAGACCGTAGCCGATACGGAACAGCGCCAGCCCCGTGGCCGGGACCTGACGTTCCAGACTGCGCTGCAACAGGTGGGTCAAACGCTCGATCATGAGGGGGTCGTCAATTTATGCATGAAAGGTGCGGAAATTATACCGTGGAAGCGGTCGGTGTCGGGCGCCTTGACCTCTGGCCAGCCTCGACTACATTACATTACGACAGTACGTAAACGCCCGGGCCCGGACCCACGAGGGCCAAGTCGCCGTCGCTGCCCCGACCCCGCAGCCGGTGAATCCGGATCGCTTTGGGATCATGACCGTAATCTTGTCGGGAGGTAGCGATGGAAAATTGGGTTGGCAGATTGTCCCTGGGGGGGCAGATGATGGTGGTCGCGGCCGTGGGTGCCGCCGGTATCGGGGCCGTGGCCTTCGAATGCGTGCGCTTCGCCGGGGCCGGTCATCGGTTGGAGCCGGTGGGGGTCGCTCTGGCGGCTTGTCTGGTGCTGTTCGGCCTGGCCGCCTATCTGGGACGCCGCGCTGCCCGGCGGGCCGACGCCATGGTGTCGGCGTTGCAGGCCATGGCCCGGGGGGATCTGCGACGGGTGCCGCAGATCCCGGGCCGGGACGAGTTTTCCTGGATGGCGCACGAATTCGACCGGGCTCGCGCCAAGATGCGTGACACGCTCGAGGAAATGCGGTCCCACGCCGACGAACTCAACGGCGCCGCCGCCGAGCTGGCCGGGCTCACCACCGAAACCCGGGGCGACGTCCAGGAGCAGCGGGACGAGATCGCCCGTCTCACCGAATCCATGGCGGCGATGTCGCGGCACATCCAGTCGGTGGTGGAAGAGATCGCCACCACCGCCGCCGAGGCCGAGGAGACCGACGCCCGCGCCAAGCAGGGTTTCGCGGAGTTCGAGGCCACCCTCGCCAGCATCGAGGAACTGACCCGCAAGACCGGGGCCGTCGCCGAGGTGATCGACCGCTTGAAGACGGACAGCACCGCCATCGGCGGGGTGCTGGAGGTGATCCAGGAAATCGCCGAGCAGACCAATCTCCTCGCTCTCAACGCCGCCATCGAGGCGGCCCGCGCCGGGGAGCAGGGGCGGGGGTTCGCGGTGGTGGCCGACGAGGTGCGTACCCTGGCGAGCCGCACCCAGGAGTCCACCCGGGAGATCCAGGCCATGATCGAACGGCTGCAGCAGGCCTCCGCCGAGGCGGTGCGGGCCATCGAATCGGGCCAAGCGGAGGTCGCTGTCAGCAGCGAGCGGGCCCGTCAGGCCGGCGCCAGCCTGCAGCAGATCCTCGCCGCCATGGGGCGGATCTCCAAGCGTTGCGTCCAGATCGCCGCCGCGGCCCGGGAACAGACCACGGCCGTCGAAGACATCAACCGGAACGTGGCCACCATCCACGGCAGCATCCAGGACGTTTCCGGGGCCACCGAGCGGAACGCCGACTCCAGTGAGTCCCTGGCCCGCCTGTCGTCCCGGTTGCGCGATTCCATCGGCCGGTTTACAGTGAATTGAACCACCTGTTTCCGGGAAAGCCCCGCCCTCGCTTTCCGCCGACGTTCTCCGCGCCCCGACCCCGCGCAAGCCAACGGCGATCGAACCGCCCCGTTCTCCGGGGCTCCGAAGAAGAGGAATCGACGTGAAGTTACGCATGCATCGGGTCATGGGCGCCTTCGATTCACAGGACATCCGGCTGCGCAAGACCTTTCTGGAGTTGACCGACCGGGACCAGGCCCTCCTGTGGCGCCAGCGTCACCGTCTGCTGTGCCATGCGGCGGGATTCGTGCGCCGCTTCTACCGGCACCTGGAGCGTTTCCCGCCGTTGAAGCGGTTGCTGGCGGATCCGGAACGGCTCGAGCGCCTGCGCCATAGCCAGCGGCGCTATTTCCGCGCCCTGGTGGGAAGGCGCTGCGACGGCCGCTACGTCGAGGAGCGGCGCCGGATCGGCGTCGTCCACGAACGCATCGGTCTGGCGCTCAAGTGGTACACCGGAGCCTACGCCCTCTATCTGGCCCATCTGCTGCCCCGGTTGTGGCAGGATCCGGAACTGGACGGCGAAACCCGCACCGCCCTGACCCGGGCCCTGATCCGCAAGGTCTTCTTCGACATGGGCCTGGTCATCGACACCTACGTGGAGGCCGATCAAGGACGGATCGAGGCCCTGAAAACCTATGCCGAACGCATCATCACCGCCGCTCCGTGCGGTCTCGCCGTCACCGACGCCCGCCTGCGCCTCCTCGACGTCAATCCCCGGTTCGCCGAACTGGCGGAGCTTGGCGAAAACCGGGCGGGAAGCCTGGAGGCGGTGCTTCCCGTCCCTAGATTGCGCGATCTGGCGGCCGACGTGCTGAAGCACGGAGAAGAACGCGCCTTCCGGTTGGCGTGGAAGCGGGGCGGCGGACGCCGGGTTTGCCGGGGCACGATCGCCCCCGTCGAACTGGGGGATCTGATCGAGAGTGAGGAACGCCTGGGGTTGATCGTCAGTCTCGAGGACATCACCGAACAGGAGTCTCTGCGGGATCTCAGCGAGCAACGGAGAGCGCATCTGGAGGCCGTTCTGGCCAGCGTGCCCGACGGCATCGTGGTCTTCGGCGCCGACGGTGCCATCGAGTCCTGGAATCCGGCGACGGAGGAGCTTCTGGGTTACCGGGGCGAGGAACTGAGCGGCCTGACGGTGGGGCGGATACTGCGTCAGGGAACGCGGGCCCTGGCGGCGGAATCTCTGACGCGGCACCTCTGGTCCCGGTCGTACGCACGCCTGGAGCTCCAGGGGGTGAGAAAGGACGGGGCTTCGCTGGATCTCGAGGTGGCCGTCGAGCGCATCGGCTACGGCGAGCCGCCGCGCTATTTGGCCATCCTGCACGATGTCAGTGCCCGCAAGCAGGCCGAGGCCGATCTCGACCGTATGGCCCGGTTCGATCCCCTGACCCATCTGCCCAACCGCTCGCTCTATCTGGAGCGGCTCCAGGTCGAATTGGTGCGGGCCCGGCGTCATCGCCGTCGGCTGGCGGTGCTGTTCCTGGATCTGGACGATTTCAAGAAGATCAACGACAGCCTGGGGCACCTGGCCGGTGACCGCCTGCTGCAGGATGTGGCCCGGCGGCTGGCGGATCTCCTGCGTCAGACCGATACCGTGGCCCGCTTCGGCGGCGACGAGTTCACCTTCCTCGTGACCGGTCTGACCACGCCGGAGGCCTGGCGTGAGGTTGCCGCCAAGATTCTGTCCGCCTTCGAGCGGCCTTTCCATCTGGACGGACGGGAGATCTTCGTCAAGGCCAGCATCGGGGCCAGCCTGTTCCCGTGCCACGGCGGTGATCCGGACACCCTGTTACGCCGGGCGGACAGCGCCATGTACCGGGCCAAGTCCCAAGGGCGGAACCAGATCTGCTGCTACGATGCCGACATCGAGGCCGACGTCAGCCGGCGGATGGGGTTGGAAAGCGAATTGTACCGGGCCCTGGAGCGGGGCGAGTTCCGTTTGTTCTATCAGCCGAAGGTCGCCGTCGCCGACCGGCGCATCGAAGGTTTCGAGGCGCTGCTGCGCTGGAACAACCGGGTGTTCGGCCCGGTGGCGCCGAACCATTTCATTCCGGCGCTGGAGGAATTGGGACTGATCGACGCGGTGGGGTACTGGGTGCTGCGTACCGCCCTGGGGCAGGTGCTGGCCTGGAAACGGGAATTCGGTCGGGCGCTCGGTATCGCGGTCAACGTCTCCAGCCGCCAGATCGGCAAGGCGGGATTCGCTCAGGAGGTGATCCGGCTGCTGGAGGAGATGCGCTTTCCGGCCCCGTCGCTGGAGCTGGAGATCACCGAGTCGATTCTGATGGAAGGAAGCGAGGTGACCCGCCGCAACATCGCTACGCTGCGGCGAAAAGGGGTTCGTTTCGCCATCGACGATTTCGGCACCGGTTATTCTTCCCTCAGTTATCTGCGCAATTTCCCTTTCGACACCCTCAAGATCGACCGCAGCTTCATCCGGAATCTGGACGACACCCGCGATCTGGCCCTGGCGGGACATATCGTGGGCATCGGTCACAGCCTGGATCTGACGGTGGTGGCGGAGGGGGTGGAAGAAGAGAGCCAACTCCAGGTCGTCACCCGGCTGGGCTGCGATCTGGTGCAGGGATACCTGTTCTTTCCGCCCCTCGAGGCCGATGCCGCCGCCGCGCTGCTCGACGGGCCGGTCAGGCCGGTGGGTTGAGCCGATTCAGCAGATGCTCGCGTACCAGGTCGTTGACGAACTCGCTCATCGCCACCACCTGACCGGCCAGTTCCAGGACCTTGCGCCGCTGGCGTCGGGCCTGCCGCCGCAGGCATTCGTAGGCTTCCCGGCGCGGCAGTCGGAAGCGCTCCATCAGGATGCCGACGGCCACGTTGATTTCCCGAGTGCGGTTCAGGGCCGCCTGGAGGCGCGCGTTCCGTTCTTTCAGGGCCTTGCGTTCCCGGGCCCGCTCCAGGCCGACTTCCAGGGCGGGGGCCAGATGCTGGATGCTGCAGGGTTTGGTGAGATAGCCCACCCCGCCCGCTTGCGCCGCCGCGGTCACTGCATCCCGGTCGTCGTAGGCCGACAGGAACAGAACCGGAATGCCCAGTTCCTCGTCCAAGGTTCTGGCGATCTCGGGGCCGCTGATATCGGGAAGGCGGATGTCGAGCAGAACCAGGTCGGGATGAACCTCCTCGGCCAGTTTCAGGGCCTCCCCGCCGCTGGCGGCTCCCCAGACCCGGTATCCCAGGGTGCGCAGTCCCTGGGTCAGGGTCGTGAGGATGAGGCGGTCATCGTCCACCACCAGAATCTTGACCGGTAAGTCGCGTTCTTTCATCGGCCCCCCGTTTGACCGTTCTTGAAGTAATTACGAAATAATTATTATGCAGCAAGACACGCCGTCTTTCGAGTCGATCCCTTCCCTGTGCCGCTGTTACGACCCCCGCCTGGTGGGGGTGCTCTGCCTGACCAGTGACGGTACCATTGTAGCAGCCAACGATTACTTCGAGCCGTTGCTCGGGTTTTCCGCAGCCGACCTGACCGGGCGCGCCTGGGAGGACCTCTGCTGTCCCGCGGATCGGGACGCTGCCCGGGCATGGTGGCAGGGACTGCGCCGCCGGGAGCGTCCCTCCCCCCTGGAGATCCGGTTGCGGCGGCGGGACGGCGGTTCCAGAGCGGTTCTGATCGTGGGGCGCTGGGTCGAGGGGGCGGTGCCCCATTGTATATTCCTGGTGCTCGACCTCAGCGAGTACAAGGCCCGGGAGGAACGGCTCCTGGCGGTGGAGCGGCAGCGGCGCAACCTGTTGATCCGCGAGGTGCACCACCGCATCAAGAACAATCTGCAGGGGATCGTGGGACTGCTGCAGAACCAGGCGCTCGCCCACCCGGAACTGGCCGACCATCTGAAGACGCCGATCCGCCAGATCAGCTCCATGGCGCTGCTCTACGACCTGCGCAGCCGCGGCGAAAAGGACGGGATCTTTCTGTGCGATCTGGCCCGGGTCGCCGCCCGCGCCTGCCGGGAGATCGCCCCGGTGCCGGTAGTGATGGACGTTCCCCATTACTGTAGTATCGAGGTCGACGACCGGGAGGCGGTCGCTGTCGCCCTGATCCTCAACGAGCTCCTGTTCAACGCCATCAAACACGGTCCGGACCGGGAAGCGAAGGTGACCTTGTCCCTCCGCCGGGCGGCGGATCATGCCGTGGTCACGGTCCGCAACCGCTGCCGGGCGGTGGCGCCGGTACCGGATCTGGAGCGTCCCCAAACCCTGGGAACCGGACTGCAGCTGGTCGCCTCCCTGCTGCCTGGGGACGGCTCGGCCCGGCTCCACATTCGACGGGAAGGGGACGAGATGATCGCGGTGCTGCGGTTGCGGCCGCCCACCGTCCGCCTCCTTCCCGCCGATGCAAGGTGATCGCTGGGAATCAGAAGGGGATGTCGTCGTCGAAGTTGTCCAGGTTCTGCGGGGCGGGCTGGGCGGGGGCCGGCTTTTCCGCCGGGGACGCCACGGGGGCTTCGGGGGCGGTTTCGTAACCGGCGGCCTCGCCACGGCCACCGAGCATCTGCATTTCCCGGGCGACGATCTCGGTGGTGTAGCGGTCCTGGCCGTCCTGTCCCTGCCACTTGCGGGTGCGCAATTGACCTTCGATGTAGACCCGGTGGCCCTTCTTCAGGTACTCGCCGGCGATTTCCGCCAGCCGGCCGAACATCACCACCCGGTGCCATTCGGTGCGCTCCTGAGTCTGGCCGGTCTGCTTGTCCTTCCAGGATTCGCTGGTGGCGACGCGCAGGGTGGTGACCGCATCGCCGCTGGGCATGTAACGGGTTTCCGGATCGGCGCCCAGGTTGCCGATCAGGATGACTTTGTTGACGCCTCTCGATGCCATATCAACTCTCCACGGGTTGGGGTTGGGAAGATCGGGTGAAACGGGACACCAGGGTGTTCAGTTGTTTTCGGTCGAACCGTCGCCGGTCCACTTTCAGGTAGGCGACCCCTTCGTCGGGGACCACGACCGCCTCGACGACGCCGGGCAGCCGGCGCAAGCGGCGGGTCAGCCGTGCCGCCTGGCCGGGGTCGGCCAGATCCAGGTGTATCAATAGACTGCTCGCCGGGCGCGGCGGTTTCATGCCCAGGGCGATCAGTCCCCAAAGGCCCGCCAGGGCGGCGCCGAAGGCGAAGACGCCGGCCAGGCCGTAACGGGCGTGCAGCCAACCGCCGGCGGCGCCGCCGAGGAAGGCGCCCAGGAACTGGCAGCTGGAGTAGACCCCCATGGCGGTTCCCTTGAGATCGACCGGGGCGGTTTTCGACACCAGGGAGGGGAGCAGGGCTTCCAGGACGTTGAACCCGGTGAAGAACACCAACAGGCCCACGACGATGCCGGTCAACTGACCATGATAGCGGAGCAGGCCGGCCTCGGCCCCGGCGATCAGCACGATGGCGAGTAGAAACACCGGCTTCAGGCGTCGTTTCCTCTCCGCCACGATGACCAGGGGCACCATGAGAAGCACCGAGGCGGCCATCACCGGCAGGTAGACGTAGCTGTGCTTGAAGGTGGGAATGGCGGCGTAACGACTCAACGCCAAGGGCAGGGCGACGAAGGTGGCGGTGAGGATGGCGTGCAGACTGAGGATGCCGAAATCCAGCCGCAGCAGGTCCGGATTGCCGAGGACGCTGGAGAAACGGGACGGCTGGACCTCGGCGTCTCGGTGAAACCGGATCACGGCGGGATTGGGAACCACGGTGAACAGAACCACCAGGCCCAGCAGCGCCAGGGCGGCGGTCACCCAGAACAGACCGGCCAGGCCGAGCCAGTGGCCCACCACCGGGCCCAGCACCATGGAGGCGGCGAAGGCCATGCCGATGCTCATGCCGATCATCGCCATGGCCTTGGTGCGGTGTTCCTCCCGGGTCAGATCCGCCGCCAGGGCCATGATGGCGGCGGCCACCGCGCCGCTTCCCTGCAGCGCCCGGCCGGCGATCACCTGCCAGATGGTGTCGGCCTCGGCGGCGACCACGCTGCCGGCGGCGAACAGGAGCAGGCCGGCGGCGATGACGGTCTTGCGGCCGATCCGGTCCGACAACAGGCCGAAAGGGATCTGCAGCAGCGCCTGAGTGAAGCCGTAGGCCCCGATCGCCAGTCCCACCAGTTGCGGGGTGGCGCCCTCCAGGTCTCCGGCCAGCAGGGCGAACACCGGCAGGATCATGAACAGCCCCAGCATCCGCAGGGCGAAGATGAGGGCCAGACCCGCGGCGGCGCGTTTTTCGGTGGACGTCATCGGGCTCGGCTGCAACGCTTCCTCCTTTGCCTTGTCCATGAAAAGCATTCTATAGTATCAAGTTCTTTCAAGACCCGACATCCCCATGGAGCGCATTCGAATTCGCGGTGCCCGTACCCACAATCTCAAAAACATCGATCTCGATCTGCCCCGGAACAAGCTGATCGTCATCACCGGTTTGTCGGGATCGGGGAAGTCGTCGCTCGCCTTCGACACCCTGTATGCCGAGGGGCAGCGGCGCTACGTGGAATCCCTGTCCGCCTACGCCCGCCAGTTTCTGTCGATGATGGAAAAGCCCGACGTGGATTCCATCGAAGGGCTGTCGCCGGCGATTTCCATCGAGCAGAAATCCACCTCCCACAATCCCCGTTCCACCGTGGGCACGGTCACGGAAATCTACGACTATCTGCGCCTCTTGTTCGCCCGGGCCGGGATCCCCCGTTGCCCGGAGCACGGCGTCGCCCTGGAGGCCCAGACCGTCAGCCAGATGGTGGACGCCGTTCTGGCCCAGGAGGCCGGAAGCCGTTGGATGTTGCTGGCCCCGGTGGTGCGCGGGCGCAAGGGGGAGCACGTCCAGTTGCTGGATCAGTTGCGCGGCCAGGGATTCGTCCGGGCCCGCATCGACGGCGAGGTGGTGGATCTGGACGATCCCCCCTCGCTGGACCCGCGCCGCAAGCACACCATCGAAGTGGTGGTGGACCGGTTCCGGATCCGGGCGGATCTCGGCGCCCGGCTGGCCGAGTCCTTGGAAACCGCCCTCAAGCTTTCCGGGGGGATGGTGACGGTGGTCGCCTTGGACGATCCCTCCCGGACCCTGGTGTTTTCCGACCAGTACGCCTGCCCCGAATGCGGCTACGCCCTGGAGGAGCTGGAGCCGCGCCTCTTCTCCTTCAACAATCCCAAGGGGGCGTGCCCTGCCTGTGACGGTCTCGGCGTGAAATCCTATTTCGATCCCGACAGGATCGTCCACAACCCCAATCTGAGTCTGGCCGGCGGGGCGATCCGCGGTTGGGACCGGCGCAACGCCTATTACTACGCCCTGATCCAGGCGCTGGCGGCCCATTACGGCTTCGATCCCGAGACGCCGTTCGCCCGGCTGCCGGAGAAGATCCGCCGTATCGTTCTCTACGGCAGTGGGAAGGAGACGATCGCCTTCCGTTATTTCGGCGGCCGCGGCCGGGGAGTGGTCAAGCGCCATCCCTTCGAGGGGGTGATCCCCATCATGGAGCGGCGCTACCGGGAGACCGACTCCAACGTGGTGCGGGAGGAGCTGGCCAAGTATCTGTCGGTGCGTCCCTGCCCCGAGTGTGACGGTGCCCGTCTGAACCGGGCCGCCCGCCACGTGTTCGTCGCCGAAAGGACCCTGCCGCAGCTGACCCGGATGTCCATCCGCGATTGTCTGGCGTTTTTCCAGGATTTTCATCTCCCAGGCCGGCGTGGGGAAGTGGCCCGGCGCATCGTCCAGGAGATCCGCACCCGCCTGGCCTTCCTGGTCAACGTCGGACTGGATTATCTCAGCCTGGACCGCAGCGCCGACACCCTGTCCGGCGGGGAGGCCCAGCGCATCCGGCTGGCGAGCCAGATCGGCGCCGGCCTGGTGGGGGTCATGTACGTGCTCGACGAGCCTTCCATCGGTCTGCATCAGCGGGACAACCAGCGTCTGCTCGACACCTTGTTGCATCTGCGCGATCTGGGCAACACCGTGATCGTGGTGGAACACGACGAGGACGCCATCCGCGCCGCCGACCACATCGTCGACATCGGCCCCGGCGCCGGAGTTCACGGCGGACGGGTGGTGGCGCAGGGAACCGTGGCGGAGATCTGTGCCGTTCCCGAATCCCTCACCGGGCGTTATTTGACCGGTCGGGAAGCCATCGCCGTGCCGCAGCACCCGACCCCGGCCGATCCGGAACGCCAGCTGGTGGTCCGTGGGGCCAGCGGCAACAATCTCAAGGACATCGACGTGGCCTTCCCGGTGGGATTGTTCACCTGCGTCACCGGCGTGTCCGGCTCCGGGAAATCCACCCTGGTGAACGACACCCTCTATCCCCTCGCCGCCCGGGTGCTCAACGGCGCCGGTCTCAGCGCGGCGCCCTGCAAGGGAATCGAGGGACTGGAACATTACGACAAGGTGGTGGACATCGACCAGAGTCCCATCGGTCGCACTCCCCGTTCCAATCCGGCCACCTACACCGGGGTGTTCACCCCGATCCGGGAGCTGTTCGCCGCCACCCCGGAGGCCCGGGCCCGGGGTTACACCCCGGGGCGCTTCAGCTTCAACGTCCGGGGTGGGCGCTGCGAGGCCTGCAAGGGGGACGGGGTGATCAAGGTGGAGATGCACTTTCTGCCTGACATTTACGTCCACTGTGACGTTTGCAAGGGTAAGCGCTACAACCGCGAAACCCTGGAAATCCGCTACAAGGGCAAGACCATCCACGAGGTGCTGGAGATGACGGTGGAAGAGGCCCTGGACTTCTTCGGCGCCGTGCCGGTGATCGCCCGCAAGCTCCAGACCCTGATGGACGTGGGACTGGGCTACATCACCCTGGGGCAGAACGCGGTGACCCTGTCCGGCGGGGAGGCCCAGCGAGTCAAGCTGGCCCGGGAGCTTTCCAAGCGCGATACCGGCAGGACCCTGTACATTCTCGACGAACCCACCACCGGTCTTCATTTCCACGACATCAAACAGCTGCTGGCGGTGTTGCACCGGTTGCGGGATCACGGCAACACCGTGATCGTGATCGAGCACAACCTGGACGTGATCAAGACCTGTGACTGGATCGTCGATCTGGGACCGGAGGGTGGGGCCGGCGGCGGCCGGATCGTCGCCCAGGGCACCCCGTGGCAGGTGGCGGAAAATCCCGCCTCCCACACCGGCCGCTTTCTCCGCCCGAAACTGTTAGAATGGCGGGAAACGGCGGAGGCGTCTCATGACGGCAGCGGAGCGAAAATCCAGGCTCACGGTTGAGGAATACCTCGACTTCGAGAACAAAAGTTTCGAGATCCGCCACGAATACCTGGCCGGTGAGATCTGGGCCATGGTGGGGGGGAGCGACCGCCACAATCTCGTGGCCCTGAATCTGGCCAGCACCTTGAAACGCCATATGCGCGGTACTCCCTGCCGCACCTTCATGGCCGACATGAAGCTGCGCATCGACGAGGCCGATGCCTTCTTCTATCCCGACGTCTTCGTCACCTGCGACCGCCGCGATCTCGACGAACGCCTCTACAAACGCCACGCTCTGTTCGTCGCCGAGGTGGTGTCGCCCTCCACCGAATATTTCGACCGCGGATACAAGTTCCGTATCTACCAGCAGGCCCGGGCGCTGCAGGAGTACTGGTTCATCGATCCCAATCGTGTCGCCGTGGACGTCTATCGCCGTCTCGACGACGACTGGCTCCTGCACGGTTACGGGGAAGGGGACGGGACGGTTCCGCTGCATTGTCTGGAGCTGACGATCGACATGGCGGAGCTTTATGAAGACGTGTTTTGAAGGAATGTAAGCCATGGGTGATTTTTTTCAGAACGGGGTGGTGACCTGTCTGCACCGCCTGTCGCAGCGACCCATCGAGGACCTGGAGGCCGAACTGACGCGGTTCTCGGCAACCCGTCCCATGTCGCTGGTCCTGCCTTCTCTGTATTCGGAACTGGAAGGGCAGGCGTTGCCCAGGATCCTGGACGAACTGGCCAAGGTGCCTTATCTCAGCGAGATCGTCATCGGCCTCGATCGTGCCGACGAGGACCAGTTCCGCCACGCCCGGGCGTTTTTCGACCGCCTGCCCCAACACCACCGCATCCTCTGGCACGACGGTCCGCGGTTGCGGGCGCTGGACCAACTGCTGGCCTCCCAGGGACTGGCCCCCCAGGAACCGGGCAAGGGGCGCAACGTCTGGTATTGCTACGGCTACGTGATCGCTTCGGGCAAGGCCGACGTCATCGCCCTGCACGACTGCGACATTCTGACCTACAGCCGGGAAATGCCCGCCCGGCTGTTCTATCCGGTGGCCAACCCCGCCCTCAATTACCGCTTCTGCAAGGGATACTACTATCGCGTCGCCGACGGCCGGATCCACGGGCGGGTCACTCGCCTGATGCTGACCCCCCTGGTGCGAGCCCTGAAGCTGGTCATCGGGCCGCTGGACTATCTGGAGTTTCTCGACAGCTTCCGCTATCCCCTGGCGGGGGAGTTCTCCATGCGGGTGGACGTGGTGCGGGAAATCCGCATTCCCAGCGACTGGGGTCTGGAAATCGGAGTGCTGTCGGAAGTCCACCGTAATCAGGCCCATAGCCATTTCTGCCAGGTGGAGATCGCCGACGCCTACGATCACAAGCATCAGCCGGTATCCCAGGACAATCCGGAGCGGGGGCTGGCCAAGATGAGCATGGACATCAGCAAGGCCCTGTACCGCAAGCTGGCCACCATGGGCTGCGTCCTGCACCAGGAGACCTTCCGCGCCCTGAAGGCCACCTATTACCGCATCGCCCTCGACTTCGTCGACCGCTACTACAGCGAGGCGCGCATCAACGGTCTCCGTTTCGACCGTCACGCCGAGGAACAGATGGTCGAACTGTTCGCCCAGCACATCTGGCTGGCGGGAGAGCAGTTTCTGGAGAATCCCATGGAGACCCCCTTCATTCCCAGCTGGAACCGGGTGGTCAGCGCCATTCCCGATTTTCTCGAGCGCCTTTACCAGGCGGTGGAGGAGGACAACGGCTAGGTCTGGCTCAGCCAGGCGACGCCGTAGGGGGGCAGCTCGCAGGTATCGGCGACCGCCGAACCGGAAATCCGCTCGTGCCAGGTGCCGGGGGGGAGTGGTAGCCGCCGGGATTCCGCGGTCACGTTGTGCAACGCCAGCAGCCGCTGCTCGGGACAGCTTCTTTCCACCGCGAAGACGGCAGGACCGAAATCCGGAATACGCTGGGGGGCGTCGGGATGGAAGGCCGGCTGTTTCCGGCGTAGGGTGATCAGGGTGGTGAGCTGGTTCAGCACCTTCGCCTGGGGGCTGCCGGGGTCGGCCAGCCGGGATGTCAGGTGGCGCAGGTCCCATTTGTGGCGGTTGATCGCCCGGGGGGCGCCGGTGCGGTGAACCGCATCCAGATCGTTCTCCGTGCCCAGCAGGCTGAGGATATAGAAGGCCGGGATGCCCTGCAGGGCCAGCATGATGGCGTGAGCGCAGCGGTGGCGTTCGAGGGCGAAGGTGTCACGCCCTCGGCAGGTGCCCTGCATGGCACTGAACCAGGCGATGTTGATCTCGTAGGGGGCTTTGCCGCCGTCGGGCGTGGCGCGCCACGAAACCAGGCCGCCGAGCCGCTCCATTCCCGCCACCAGTCGTTCGATTTCCCGGGGCGGGATCAGCCCTTCCAGAGGGCGCAGGCCGATGCCGTCGTGACAAGCGAGGAAGTTGAGGAAGGTGCCGCCTTCGGGGGGCGGTTCCAGGTGGGCGGCCCAGCGGGTCAGGTGCTCGGCGTTGCCGTGGTACAGCGCGTGGAGCACCAATGGCGGCAGGGGGAACTGGTAGACCATGTGGGCCTCGTCGCCCTGGCCGAAATAACTGACGTTCTCCGCGTGGGGGACGTTGGTTTCCGTGATGAGTACGGTACCGGGAGCCACCTGGTCCACCACGTCGCGGAGCAGCTTGACCACCTGATGGGTTTCGGGGAGGTGGATGCAGGGGGTGCCGATTTTCTTCCACAGATAGGCGATGGCGTCCAGCCGGATCAGGCGGGATCCTTTGGCCAGGTAGAACAACAGGATGTCCAGGTATTCGAACAGAACCTTGGGATTGCGGAAATCGACGTCGATCTGGTCCGGACTGAAGGTGGTCCAGACCCAGCGGGGGCCCCTGACCGTCTCGAAACGGGTCAGAAGCGGGGTGGTTCTGGGACGGACCACCATGGAAAGATCGGTGTCGGGGTCCACCTCGATGAAATAGTCGCGTCCCGGATCCAGGTCCTTGAGGTAATTCTGAAACCAGGCGTGGCGGCTGGAGACGTGGTTGATCACCAGGTCGGTCATCAGTTTGAAATCCAGGGCGATCCGTTCGATGTCGGGCCAGTCGCCCAGTGCCGGATTGACCTTGAGGTAATCGATGACGGCGAAACCATCGTCGGAGCTGTAAGGAAAATAGGGGAGAACGTGGACGCTGCTGAAACAACCCGGCAGCCGTTCCGTAAGGAAACGGTGCAGGGTGTGCAGGGGCGCTTCCGTCGGTTGGCGGATACTGTCTCCGTAAGTGATCAGCAGGATGTCGCCGGCGTTCCAGAGCGTCTCCGAGGGTGGGTGGACGTCCGGGGCGAAGCCGGCCAGTTTGTCCAGCAGATGCTCGGTGAGTGGAGCGGCCTGGGTTTCTCCGTAAAGAAAGCCCAAGCGCCGCTGGATCCGTTCCCGCAGGGCGGGGGGGAAATGAGCTGCCACGTCAGTCACGGAAGTTGACGAACTGCAGGGGAAGATCCAGGGAGGCTTCCCGCAGCGTGCGGATCACCTGCTGCAGGTCGTCGCGTTTCTTGCCGCTCACCCGGATTTTCTCCCCCTGAACGCTGGCCTGGACCTTCAGCTTGGCATCCTTGATGCGTTTGACGATTTTCTTCGCCAGTTCCTTGTCGATGCCTTGGCGCAGGGTGACGATCTGGTGCGCGGCATGGCCGCTGATCTGCGGCTCGCCCACTTCCAGGCAGCCGATGTCCACACCCCGCTTGGCCAGCTTCAGTCGCAGGATGTCCAGCATCTGCTTGAGCTGGAATTCGTTCTGGGCGTGCAGGGTGATCTGTTCGCCTTCCTGTTGGAAGTGGGCGCCGGATCCCTTGAAGTCGAAACGGTTGGCCACCTCGCGGTTCGCCTGGTCCACCGCGTTGGTCGCCTCGTGCATGTCGACCTCCGAGACGATGTCGAACGACGGCATGATCAGTCCCTCTCCTCGTGAAACGAATCGTCGTCCCCGGTGGTGGGGAAGTCGCCTTCTTCCCACTCTTCGGTGCCTTCCTCCAGGCCCATTTCCGAATAGGGGATGTCTTCCGGTTCCACGTCGTCGAGGGGGGCGGTCCAGTCTTCCGGTTCCTCGATGGGTTCCAGGTTGAGTTCCCGCCAGGTGTCGAAGTCGATTTCGTCGATATTGCCATCGAAGTACTGGATCTCGATGGCGCCGGAATCTTCGTCCACGGCGACGACCTCGAATTTCTGGTTCGACTCCAGATCCAGATACCAATTGCCTTCGATAGGGTCGAGTTCGTTCATGACAACCTCCGACACGTGGGTTTGTCGCTGTGACCGGGGGAAGAGAACCGGGTTCCTGCTAATCTAGCACAAAGTTCTCAGCGTTTCCGGTGGGCGCGGATGATTTCATAGGCTTCCCGGATCTTCTGGGTTTTTTCCGTGGCGATGCGTACCATTTCCTCGGGCAGGCCCTTGGCCACCAGCTTGTCGGGGTGGTGCTGGCTCATCAGTTTGCGATAGGCCCGTTTGATTTCCTCGTCGGAAGCGTCGGGGGAAACGCCGAGCAGGGCGTAGGCGCTGGCGAGGCTGGGTTGGCGCTGGCGCGGGGGCGGCCGGCGGCCGTGGCGCTGTTGATACTGGTACTGGCCGTAGGCCTGGGAGAAACGCAGCTGGGCTTCGATGAAGGCGCGCAACGCCTGAAACTCGAAGCGGGAGAAACCCAGGCGCTCGCAGATGTGGAGCAGCAGGCGTTCTTCGGCAGGGTGCAGGCTGCCGTCGGCATAGGCCGCCTGCAGCAGGATCTCGATGAAGATGCGCACCAGGGAGGAGCGCCGGCCGACCTCCTGGCGGAATTGGTCCAGGGTGGCGTCGAGGGGGAAATCGGGGGACTTGCCCTCGCGGAACAGGCGGATGGCCACCTCGCGCATGTCCCGCGGCAGGTCCATGCGGTCCATGATCTGGCGGGCGACGGCGATTTCTTCCTCGGTCACCCGGCCGTCGGCCTTGGCCAGATGCCCCATGACGGAGAAGGTGGCGGTGAAGAAGGCCATCTGGATGCGCTGCTGCCGCTCCGGTTCCATGTGAGGAAAGGCGGGAAATTCCCCCAGTCCCCGGTCGAACTGATGGCCGATAGCGGCGCCGAGCAGCGCCCCGATGGGGCCGCCGAGCATGAAGCCGAAGGCGCCGCCGAACACTTTGCCTAACCAACTCATAAGTGCTTGCCATTCCTCGATAAAATACGCATTATGACACGTTTGCGGATGGAGGAAAAAACGGTCGATGCCACCCAAGGTTCTGTATCAATCCCGCCTGAACTCCCTGAAACTGCTCGGCCGCGGCAAGGTCCGGGACATCTACGAGATCGACGACCGCCGCCTGTTGATCGTCACCTGCGACCGGCTTTCGGCGTTCGACGTGGTGCTGCCGGACCCGATACCGGGAAAGGGGCAGGTGCTGACCCGGCTCTCCAGCTTCTGGTTCCGGCGTACGGGACATCTAATCCCCAATCACCTGCTCGATGTGCCGCTGGCATCGGTCCTGCCCGATCCACAGGAGCGGGATCAGGTGGAAACCCGCGCCGTGGTGGTGAGGCGTCTCAAGCCGTTGCCGGTGGAAGCCATCGTCCGCGGTTACCTGATCGGCTCCGGCTGGAAGGACTATCAGCGCACCGGCAGAGTGTGCGGGATCGAACTGCCGCCGGGCCTGCGTCTGGCGCAGCAGCTTCCCCGACCCATCTACACCCCCTCCACCAAGGCGGAGCTGGGTACCCACGACGAGAACATCGACTACGAACGGACGGAGGCGCTGCTCGGTTCCGAGATCGCCGCCCGGGTGCGGGATGTCAGTCTGGCGATCTACACCGAGGCGGCGGAATACGCCCGAACCCGCGGCATCATCATCGCCGACACCAAATTCGAGTTCGGTGTGGACGAAGCGGGCGGGTTGTATCTGATCGACGAGCTGCTGACGCCGGATTCGTCACGCTTCTGGCCGGCGGATCAGTACCGGGTGGGCGTCAGTCCCCCCAGTTTCGACAAACAGTTCGTCCGGGACTGGCTGGAATCCATCGGCTGGAACAAGAAACCGCCCGCTCCCCGTTTGCCGGCGGAAATCATCGCCAGGACGGCGGAGAAATACCGAGAGGCGGCCCGGCGCCTGATCGGCGGGACGGATTAGAGCCAGCCGTGTTCCGCGAAGGAAAAGACCTCGTTGTCGCCGATCACCAGGTGATCGAGAACCCGGATGTCGAACAAGCTCAGGGCATCGACCAGCCGCTCGGTGATGGCGCGGTCCACGGCGCTCGGGGTCGCCACCCCGGAGGGGTGGTTGTGGGCGAAGATAATCGCGGCGGCGTTCAAGGCCAGCGCCCGGCGGACGACCTCCCGGGGATAGACGCTGGCACCGTCGACCGTGCCACGGAACAGCGGTTCGTAGGCGATGAGCCGGTGACGGGTGTCGAGAAACAGGGCGGCGAAGACCTCGTAGGGGCAGTCGCGCAACTGACGCAGCAGAAAGAGGCGGGTCTTTTCCGGCGAGGTGAGGGCGTCGCCGCGGTTCAGGCTTTCCTGCAGATGGCGCCGGGCCATTTCCAGCACCGCCTGCAACTGGACGTATTTGGCGGTACCCAGGCCCTTGCATTCGGTGAAACGGCGAAGATCGGCGTCGAGCAGGGCGCGCAGGGAACCGAAACGGCTCAGCAGTTCCCGCGCCAGGTCCACCGCCGTCTTTCCCCGGACGCCGGTGCGCAGGAAGATGGCCAGGAGTTCCGCATCGGAAAGGGCCTGGGGACCCTTGGCCAACAGTTTCTCCCGGGGGCGTTCCCCCTCGGGCCAGTCACGAATGGTCGTCATGGTGAATTAGCTTAGATGGAAATCTCCCGATTGCAACGGCGACGGATCCTCCTGGGCGTCACCGGCAGCATCGCCGCCTACAAGAGCGCCGAATTGATCCGGCGGCTGCGCCAGGCGGGCGCCGAGGTCCAGGTGGTGATGACGCCGGCGGCGGCCCGCTTCGTCACCCCTTTGACCCTGCAGGCATTGTCGGGGCGTCCGGTACGCCGTGACCTGTTCGATGTCGCCGCCGAAGCGGCCATGGGCCACATCGAGCTGGCCCGCTGGGCCGACTGGATTCTGATCGCCCCGGCGAGCGCGGATTTTTTGGCTAGACTGAGGATAGGGCGGGCTGACGATCTGCTTGCCACCCTCTGTCTGGCCAGCGAGGCGCCCGTGATTCTGGTGCCGGCGATGAACCGGGCCATGTGGCGGCATCCTGCCACCCGGGACAACGTCGCGGTGCTGGAAGGGCGCGGAGTCGAGATCTGGGGACCGGCCAGCGGCGCCCAGGCCTGCGGTGAGGAGGGGCCGGGAAGGATGCTGGAACCGGCGGAGATCGTCGGTCGCCTGCAGGCGTTGGGGAAAGCACCCCTTCTCGGCGGGGTGAAGGTGATGATCACCGCCGGCCCCACCCGGGAGGCCGTCGATCCGGTCCGTTTTCTCAGCAACCGCAGTTCCGGCCGGATGGGCTACGCTCTGGCTCAGGCCGCCCGCGAGGCCGGGGCCGAAGTGACCTTGGTCAGCGGTCCGGTATCCCTGGAACCGCCTTCGGGCGTCGAGGTGATCAGGGTCGAAAGCGCTCAGCAAATGTATCGGCAGGTCATGGCGCGGGTTGGTAGGTGCGACATCTTCATCGGTGCCGCGGCCGTGGCGGATTACACCCCGATCCGTCCGGCGGTCGCCAAATTGAAAAAAGACCAGGCGCGGATCACGCTGGAACTGGTCCGGACCCCCGACATTCTCGCGGCAGTCGCCGCGGCCAGCCCCCGTCCCTTCACGGTGGGATTCGCGGCCGAAACCGAACGGCTGCACGAGTACGCCCGCGCCAAGCTGGATCGCAAGCGGCTGGACATGATCGCCGCCAATCGGGTCGGGCCTGGGCGCGGTTTCGAAACCGAGGACAACGCGCTCTGGGTGTTGTGGCCGGGGGGCGAAAGGGATCTCGGCCGGGCGTCCAAACGGGAACTGGCCCGGCGTCTGATCGAACTGATAAGCGAGCGTTATGGTCAGGAAAGTCGAGCTGAAAATTCTGGATGAGCGTCTGGGAAAGGCGATTCCGCTGCCCCGTTATGCCACGCCGGGGTCGGCGGGACTGGATCTGCGTGCCTGCCTGGACCGCCCCCTGACCCTCGATCCTGGGGAGACGGCGCTGATTCCCACCGGCCTGGCGATCCACATCGCCGATCCCGGCCTGGCCGCCGTGCTGCTGCCCCGATCCGGCCTGGGACACCGGCATGGCATCGTCCTGGGGAATTTGGTGGGATTGATCGATTCGGACTATCAGGGGGAAGTGATGGTATCCTGCTGGAATCGCGGTCGGGCACCGTTCACCATCGGGGTGGGGGAACGGATCGCCCAGATGGTGTTCGTTCCCGTGGTTCAGGTGGACTTCGTCCAGGTGGACGAGTTCAGCCCCAGCGAGCGTGGCGCAGGGGGCTTCGGTCACACCGGACGCCGTTAGGTCGACGCCATGAGTCTGACACGCTGGCTGATCCTCCTGCTGGCCGTCACGGGGCTGTCCCTGCTGCTGGCGGTCGCCGCCGTCTATTTCCTTTCCTGGCGCAACCTCGACCAGCGGCAACGGGAACAATGGGCCGACTACGCCCAGGCCGTGGTGCGACAGACCGAAGCACGCAGCCGCGATCTCCAGGCGCTGGTGGGGGCCCTGGCTCGGGATCCCCGCTGGCCGGAAATTCTCGATTCCTCCGACTGGGAAGTGGAAGAGCGGCGCCTGGCCGGGATGATTCCCGAGTTCCTCTGGGTGCGTCTGTTGCCCCCCGATTTGGAAGAACCTACCGGGCGGTTGAGTTTCGCCGATCTCGATCTGATCCGGCAGGCCGCGGGCGAAGATCCGCCCCCGGCGGTACAGGGTGCCGCCGCCGAGCGCCATTTGGCCGTCGCCAGAGCCATCCGGGACGGCGACCGGGTTCTGGCCGTGCTGCTGGTGGCCCTGGATCCCGCCTGGGTGCGACAGGGGCTGCCGACACCGAAACGCGGTGCCCTCGCCATCACCCAGGGCGATTTGACCCTGGCGCGGCGCGGGGACGATGCATTGCCGGCGGCGGAGCCCGGTGCCACGATCCCGATCCCGGGAACCCGGTGGCAGTTGCGCTACTGGCTTCCACCCGCAGAGCCGGAGGGAATCTGGTGGGTGGTTTTGGCGGTGCTTTTGGCGCTGCTGCCGGTTTCCGCCCTGGTGTACGCCTGCCGGCGCTGGTGGAAGCAGGCCGTGGCGAAAGACGGCGCCACCCTGCTGAACCTGGTCAACGACCTGATGAACGGTACCGTCGCCAGCAGCTACGTTACCGTAGTCCAGGAATTGCAGCCACTGATCGATCGGTTGCTCATCGTTTCTCAGTCTCGTCACGTGCGGCCCGAAGCGAGATATCCGGTTGCGGAACCCGAAACGGCCAAGGAAACCGCCCCGGCTCCGGAGCCGCTATCGGCCGGGCCTCCGGTTGCACCATCGCCGCCATCGACGCTGACCGTGCCGGAGAGCGTTTTCACCGCCTGCCACCTCCGTGGTGACGTGGAGACGCTGACACCGGAAGTGTTTCACGCCCTGGGCCGGGCGATCGGCAGCGAAGTCCAGGCTCAGGGCGAGCAGACGGTCAGCGTCGGCCGTGACCGGCGTGAGGGCAGCGAGGCGCGGGCCGCCGCCCTGATCGAGGGGCTCCGGGCCAGCGGTTGTGACGTGCTCGATCTGGGGGCGGTGCCGACGCCGCTGGTGTCTTTCGCCTGCCATTATTTGACCAGCCGATCGGGCGTGATGGTGACCGGCGGCTCCGCGCCCGCAGAACATACCGGCCTCAAGGTCGTCATCGCCGGCGAGCTTTGGCACGGCGACCGGTTGCGGCAACTGCACCGGCGTCTGCAGGACCAGGACCTGAAGAGCGGCATGGGTTCGGTGGAGAGCCGCGATCTGCTCGCCGATTATATCGGCGCCGTCATCGACGATGTCCAGATCGGCAGGCCCATGAAGGTCGTCGTCGATGCCGGTGCCGGGGTGGCGGGGGAAGTGGTCCCCGCCCTGCTGCGGACCCTGGGCTGCGAGGTGGCGGAGTGCCGCAGCGAAACGATGCTGGATCCCGGTGTCGGAAACGCCCTGGAACGGTTGTGCGCCCAGGTCCGGAACGACCCGGAGGCCGAGCTGGGACTGGCCTTCGACGGGGACGGCGACCGGCTGGCGGTGGTGGACGCCCGGGGAAGGTGGGTGCCGGCCGATCGGGTGCTGATGCTTCTGGTCGCGGACGTGTTGTCCCGGGAACCGGGGGGGGACGTGGTGTTCGATCTGGAATGCGGGCGCCATCTGGCCCGTCACATCGTCCAGCACGGAGGGCGCCCGGTGGTGGCGCCGGTGGGATACTGCCATCTGCACGCCAAGGCCGAGGCCAGCGCCGCCCCTCTGGCGGGGGGATTCAGTGGCCACCTGATTTTCCGGGAGCGCTGGTTCGGCATCGATGACGCCATCTATGGCGCGGCGCGGCTGCTGGAGATTCTTTCCGCCGAGCCGGAGACTTCCGACGAAGTGTTCGCGCAGCTACCCCAAAACGTCTCCACCCCTTATCTGGAAGTGACCCTCGAGTCCGGACGAATTGAAAATGCCATGAAAATCCTGCAGGCTACCGCAGACAAATTTTTCGACGATGCCAAGGTGGATATGACTTCGGGAGTTCGGACCGATTTCGCCGACGGCTGGGGGATCGTGCGCCCGGCGGACGGATACGACGCTTTGCGCCTGCGTTTCGAGGCCGATGACCGGAAGGCGCTGGAACGGATTCAGGCCCGCTTTCAGGAATGGTTCGACACTGTCGAGCTGGCGGTCACCCTGCCCGACGGAGTGGAGGTGTCCGATGGATAAGCGGACCAAGCTGTCGGAGGAATACGCGGACCGCATCGCCCACGTTCTTATCGAGGCCCTGCCCTACATTCGCCGTTTCCGTGGCAAGACCATCGTGATCAAGTACGGCGGCAACGCCATGGTGGACGAAGGGCTGAAGCACGGGTTCGCCCGCGATGTGGTGCTGTTGAAACTGGTTGGAATCAATCCGGTCCTGGTGCATGGCGGCGGGCCGCAGATCGGTCGGTTGCTGGAGCGCCTGGGGAAGACCAGCCGTTTCGTCGAGGGAATGCGGGTGACCGACCGGGAAACCATGGATGTGGTGGAGATGGTCCTGGGCGGGCTGGTCAACAAGGAAATCGTCAATCTGATCAATCAGCACGGCGGCCACGCCGTCGGGCTCACCGGCAAGGACGGTGCCCTGATCCGGGCCCGAAAAATTCATCTCCAGCCCCGCTCGCCGGAGGCGGATGCCCCGGAGATCATCGATCTCGGCCATGTGGGGGAGGTGGAGAGCATCGACCCGGGCGTCGTGAACATGCTGGTGCATGGCGATTTCATCCCGGTGATCGCCCCGATCGGGGTGGGGGAGGACGGGGTTTCCTACAACATCAACGCCGACCTGGTGGCGGGCAAGATGGCCCAGGTGCTGGGCGCCGAGAAGCTGATCCTGCTGACCAACACCCGGGGGGTGCTGGACAGGGACGGCGGACTGTTGACCGGGCTGACGGCGGCGGAAGTGGAGCGCCTGATCGACGACGGCACCATTTCCGGCGGCATGATCCCCAAGATCCGTTGCGCCATGGACGCCATCGCCGGCGGGGTGCGCAACGTCCACATCATCGACGGCCGGATCGAACACGCGGTACTGCTGGAACTGTTCACCGACAGGGGAATCGGGACCTTACTGGGCGGATGAAGCCTTCAGTCCCGATTCGATGAAGGCGGGGAAGCCGGCGCGCATTTCCCGGACCGGCTCGCTGTGGCACAATTCCTGTCCCACCGTGGACAGTTTGCAGCGCACGTCCAGGAACAGGGTGTCCTCTCCCTTGCCGCGAATCCGGGCCACGGTCAGGGCGATGTCCTGGTCCCGGCGCGGGTCCTGGGTATGGAGAATGGTGTCGCTGTTGATGAACAGGGGTGTGGTCGCATGGGTCTGGACGTAGATCCGTGCCAGTTGCCAGGCCCGGTCGCAATCGACGGCCGGCCGGCAATGGGCCACGCTCAGGATGATCCGCTGCTTGGCGGAGGCCCGGGTGTCGGGGCGGGTGGTGGCGACCGCCTCCGCCTGTTGAAAGTGCGCCTGCAGGCGGCGGAACCGTTCCAGATCCCGGGCGAACTTCCGTTGCAGGGCCTCTTTGGCCTGGGTCTCGTGGGCGATCTTGGTTTTCGACAGCCGGATTTGACTGCGCAGGGAAGCGATGTCCTGGGCCAGATTTTTGGGAACTTTGCGGCCGTTGCGCTCGATTTCCGCCGCCTTGGCGATCCTTTGCTTCAGCAGTGACTGAAGCCGCTGGATGTTGGCCTCGAGAACCCGGATGCGGGCGTCGATGGTGTTGAGCTGGCCCTGCAGGGCCAGCTGCAGGTCCTCTTCGCTCCGATAAGTGCGCAACAAGGCGCGGTCTTTGGCCAGCTGTTCCTCCAACAGGCGTTTTTCCTCCCGGCGCAATTGAGCCAGGCGGGTTTCCCGGGCCAGTTCCTCGCGGGTCTTGGGTTTTTCCACGACCTTCAGCTTGCGCAGCTGCTTTTTGTCGTAGACGACGCGCCGATGGCGGATCGCCTCGGCGGGGACGGTGTCGGAATAATGGACCTTGCCCTGTTGGTCCACCCAGCGGTACAACCGCGGCGCAGGATTTCCTCCCGCCGGGGATGCGGCGAGGAAAGCCGTGACGAGCAGAAGGGCGGATCGGACGGATCGCATATGTTTAAGCGTAGTCGCTTCCCGGCGGGGATCAAGCGCCGAAGGTGCGGCGGTAGGCCCGGATGGTCGCCAGCTCGCTTTGGAAGCGGCCGCTTTCCTCCAGAAAGGCGATGACGTCGGTCATGGTCACGATGGCCCTGACCGGAATGCCGTATTCCCGTTCGACCGCTGCCGTGGCGGGAATGCCGCCGTCGAGCTTCTCCTCCCGGTCCAGGGCGATCACGACCCCGCACGGGGTGGCGCCGGCCTGGCGGATGAGGTCCACCGATTCCCGGACCGAGGTGCCGGCGGTGATCACATCGTCGATGATCAGCACCCGCCCCTGGAGCGGCGCGCCGACGATCACGCCCCCTTCGCCGTGGGTCTTGGCTTCCTTGCGGTTGAAGGCATAAGGGTAGTCTTTGCCGTGATCGGCGGCCAGGGCGATGGCGGTAGCGCAGACCAGCGGAATGCCCTTGTAGGCGGGGCCGTAGAGCATGTCCCAGGTGAAGGGGAGATTTTCCAGGGTCTCGGCGTAGAAGCCCCCCAGTCGCCGGAGGCGTTCGCCGCTGTCGAAGCGGCCGATGTTGAAAAAGTAGGGGCTCGTGCGCCCCGATTTGAGTCGGAAGCTGCCGAAACGCAGGGCGTCGGAATGGATGGCGAACTCGATGAAGCGTCTCTGATAGGGAAACATGGTCGAATCGTCCGTTTGCGGTGATTGAAAGCATCATGGTAACCCGGGGGAAGAATATTCACACACCGGACCGCCTGTCACCCGTTTCCCACAGGAACGATCGGTGCACAAGATCCACAGCTTCTGTGGACAAGCTTGTGAGCAGCTTGCGTGAAACCGTCCTAACCCGATGATCGGGAAGGGGGTTTTGTTCCTGGTCAAAAATCGGCCAGTTTCAGGCGAAACGGCCCAGGATGGAATCGAGGAAGTTCCATCCCCGTTCGCTGCAGCGGACGGCACCGCCCTCCCGGACCAGCCAGCCCTCGGCGATCA
>Ga0256841_1000952_pt1 | contig 27027 bp, 16 predicted proteins | sample 356308metaG_FD_185971 | JGI IMG/M metagenome (GOLD analysis project Ga0256841, IMG submission 185971) | Hydrothermal vent microbial communities from Mid Atlantic Ridge, Atlantic Ocean - 356-308 | ecosystem: Environmental > Aquatic > Marine > Hydrothermal vents | place: Atlantic Ocean: Mid...
CCCCCCCCCGAAAACACGAAATCACTTATACATTAATAATAATACAATGCGGAATTCAATATTTATATTCGATATTTTATATCGGGAAAAACAGATTTATTAAACACCGTTACCCCGTACGGGCAGGCAAAACGGGGTAACGGCCTAAAGCAATTGCAAAATTCCGGGTGGCAAGGGATTTTCGCCTGCACATACGGATACCGCCCGTATCCCAACGGCCATACCTTCCGTGATATTTTTTATTCGACAATTATCAAAAAGGTATAAAACTAAAAAGAAGTTTAACAAGAAAATAAAAAAGGATATGAAAAAAATATTAATTATATTTGCAGCTATGCTATTATGTAGTTTTGCATATTCTCAAAGTCCGCAGTTTGATCAAACAATTGTAATAGATCAAACATTCACCGAAGATACGGAGATATTTCCCTTTAACGGAGGTTTTTTTTATGGAGTAGGTATTAATGGAAATATTGCATTTAACAGCGATAGTTCATTAGTTAGAATTATTTTGAAAGATTCTATTTCTGATATGCAGTATTTAATCTATGAAACATATACAATGATTGATACAACTTTGAATTTCGATATTGGACAAGAGTGTGAAGAGACTTGTTTCCTTGACGGTATTACGCCTACTTCAATAGTTGTAAAGGTTATTGATGCAACAGTGTATATTAATGAGTTATTATGGAGTAGTAGTCCTGTAGATAATATTGAAGATTTGCAAAAACAGGCAAAACATAATAAAATTTTGGAAAAAATTGATAAAATGAACGTTTATATTGAAAAGGAAGGATTATTGTGGATAGCAGGAGAAACTCCTTTTACAAAAATGTTTTATAATAGAAGAAAAGATTTTTATGGAAAAGAGCTCCCGTTGGGAGGTTATGAGTTTTATACTTCCGGTATTTTTTCTTTTAAATCACCAAAAGATGATCCGTTAAATATTAATTATGATTATGTTGATAATTTTGATTGGAGAAAAAAACATGGCGCTGATAATCCTGAATCGTTTTATTGGGATGGTAACAATGATGTAAGTGGTTGGATGACAGAACCGGCTTGTCAGTTTGGATGCTGGATAAATGGTTTTGTTGATTGTACAATTATGGATGAAGATGAATGTATTGCCGCAGGAGGTGTATTCAAAACAACATTACTATGTTGGAATTTTGCTTCTGTTGCATTAATTGAAGACTATACGAACTTATATCTTAATCAGCATATTAATTTTGACCTTGCGGAGCAGGAAATTGCATCTTGTGCATTCAACAATCCAACTATAGGAGGAGGACTTCCTTCTGATGCCCTAAACTATTTCATTTGGGATGGTGTGGTTGATGAAGGATGTTTCCCTTTTACTGGTGAGGTAACTCCTTGCGAAAATATATGCAACAATCCTGATGAAAAAATATCTATAGACCTATATGATTCCCAATTCATTACATCAGAAAATCAAGTTAGGGAAAAGCTTATGGTTGATGGCCCTCTTGTAGTTACTTTTATGAATTCTCCTTGGGGAGTTTGGGCACATGCAATGCTACTTGTTGGCTGGGATGTTATTGATGAATATGATCCGCAGATAATTGGAGTTCCAAATACTTCTGCAATTGATGATTTTATTGGTGCAACATACTGGATATACAAAAATAGCTATGGACCAAATGGACCAAACGGAGGTTATACGCTAATGACTAATTATGAGAATAAACCTCCACATCACATGTATTCTATACCTGAAAACCTTACTCAACCTATAATTAGCAATTTGGGTAATTTTGGAGTTGATGATATTCAATATTATGATAATGATGGTGATGGTTATTGGAATTGGGGAATAGGTCTTAAACCTCCTGATTGTACTCAATGTTCAGACGAAAAAGATGGTGATGATAATAATCCTGGACTGGGTCCATTAAACAGTGATGGAACATTAACAATTGTTGGGACTTTTATGGCAGATTTTGAAAATAATTTTTGCAACTGGAGACAATCGGATCAGGATGATTGTGACTGGTATAGACATAAAGGAGCCTCTGAACAATATCCCACAACAGGTCCCTCAACAGGTGTTAATGGTGATGATGATATGTATTTATTAATGCGGGGAGATAAATGTTATACCAGTGCAACCTGTATCATCGAAAGCCCAAGGATAATGTTAGATTCTTATTGTGGTATTAATGTAACCTTTTATTACCATAGAAATACTTATACTTGGGGAAATCCTGATTATAGTTATTTGTCAATGGATATTTCGTATGATAATGGACAAACTTGGGAAAACAATTATTGGAAAGTTGGCGATATGGGAGATTCATGGAATTTCGTTTCTTTAGAAGTACCGCCATTAGTTAATAAAATCAGATTTGTCGAGCATTCAAATGAATATACATTTTATAATGATGTTGCTCTTGATAAAATTGAAATTGCTCCTATTACGAATAGTAATGATATTATTATTTCTGATGAAGAAGAATGGGGAAATAATAAAGTAATTTGCGGAAATATTATAATTGAACCTAATGGAAAATTAACACTTTTGCCGGAAAGTAATATTTATTTTGGAGCTAATTCCAAAATAATCGTAAAAAGATTCGGTCAGTTAATTGTGAACAATGCAAAATTATCTTCCGCTACAGACGACCTCTGGCAGGGCATCGAAGTTTGGGGCACAAGTACCCAACCGCAGCAGTTCCCATATCAGGGACTGGTTAAGGTAATAAACGGCGGAACAATAGAAAATGCCGTTTGCGCTGTCAGAGCCGTTAAGATGGGCGACCCTGTTGAAGGAGGCGGTGAAGTTCCCAATCCGTCGTATTCCGGCGGTATCGTACAAATGAATAATGCCGTTCTGCAAAATAACAAAACAGCTGTACGTTTTTACGAATATACCAACGATAACAGTGTAAGTTATTTTAATAATACCGATTTCATTGCCGAAAATAATAGTCCCGACTATCTGGCCTATCTTTCTGGTATTGACGGCATAAGCTTTACAGGATGTACATTTAAGGATTTGAGAAATCTTAATATCACCCAACGCGTAACAGGTATAACCGCGAGAGATGCCAAGTTTCATGTGGATGAATATTGCGATATGAACGGTAACTGCACTCCGTCACTGTTTCAGGATTTGAATTACGGCATCAATGCTATGACACACAACCCGTTGAAAGCGGCAACCATTAAAAACAGTCAGTTTCAGGCCAATCACCGTTCGGTCTATCTTAGCACTATGAACGAAGCTGTTGTTGTTTTTAATCAGTTTACCCCTTACACCGGCATGACTATGAACGGCGAAGAGAGCTACTGCCTCTACCTCGATTATTGCACCGACTACACCGTGGAAGAAAACGGTTTTGAGCACACGGGAAACGATCCCGGCGGCATAGGCCTGATTATCAATAACTCGGGCTCCGATAACAACGAAATATACCGTAACGACTTCACAAACCTGGAATATGCCACCCTGGCTCAGAATTGTAATAGAGGAGAGTATTATGATGACGGTCTTCAAATCAAATGCAACGACTATTGGGATAACTATTCCGACATAGCAGTTACTGCCGAAGAGGAGACCGAATATCCGGGAATAGCCCGCAACCAGGGAGCCGAAGGCGGAACAGAAATGCAGGCAGGTAACCTCTTCAGCCTCAATAATAACGGCTACGACGAAAGCGATTACAGCACCTTTAAAGAGGGACCGATTTATTATTTTCATCACGACCCGACTTCAGAGCCAAGGGTAAAACCCGTATATTATACAAATAAAATTATTCATCTTTTTGATGAAGGTAATTATTATTACGAAGAACAAAGCTGTCCATCCAATTTTTCCGGTGGCGGCGGAAGCGGCGGAGAAGATCGTGAAGGATTGCGAGGTACAATTGCCGTGAACAATTCCAAAGCCGATAGTGTCGGTACGTTGCTTTCCGCTTTGGTTGACGGTGGGAATTCGGATGTGCTGAAGCAGGAAGTATTGCAAACTATGCCGCCACAGGCATACGACCTCTATATGAGCCTTATGGGCAAATCGCCTTACTTAAGCGATTCTGTACTGATTGCTACTGTAGAAAAGGAGGATATTTTACCCAATGTTATCATAAAGGACATCCTTGTAGCTAATCCTCAATCTGCAAAGTCACCCGAAATAATGGATAAGGTAGAGCAGAAAACGGTACCTATGAGTGACGAGATGATTGCAGAGATTTTGCTTGGCAAATACATTGTGGCTGCAAAGGAAAAATTGGAAGCACAGTTTTCGTATTACAGACAAAAACGGTCAACGGCATTGAAATTTCTGAAACAATCGTTTTTGAACGATACCGTTGATCCCGCTGCATACGACAGTCTTATAACATTGCTTGAAAACGAAAACGTTTTACGGGAAAAGTATCAATTGGCGTTTGCATATATGAAAAAGAATGATATGACAAGTGCTGAAAACCTCTTGAACGATATTCCGGCGTTATTTTCGTTAAACACTTATGAACAAAATAATTATAACGATTTTGTCCAACTTTTCAATATTGTTTCCGACATTCAAAATTCGGGAATTCCTGTTGACAGTATTAGCGATGAAATGAAACAAACATTGCAGCAGTTGGCGGATAATTCCGGTAATATTGCAGGAGCAATTGCGCGTAATATTCTCATTGAAGCCGTTGATTACGAATATGACGAACCTATTATTTTGCCGGAAGTTGGAATGAAAGCGGGTATAATTTATGATTTGCCGCAAGTTTCGAAAGACTACAAACCCCGGTATGTATCCATTTACCCCAATCCCGCAATGAATTATATTGTTGTGGAATTGAACCGTACAAATCTTTCCGGTGCGGTATTAACATTGTACGACAGCAGGGGAAACATTATTAAAAGTGCCTCAATGCCGGGAAAAACACAGGCATATGTGTTCGGGCTTAAAGAGGTAAAACCCGGCATTTATATAATAAAAGTTGAAATGGACGGTAAAACAGCAGGCAGTAAAAAGTTCAGTATAATAAAATAAATTTATTAACGTAAGCGGGAGGGCTAATAGTCCCTTCCCGCTTTTTTAATTTTATTATGTACAAAAGATATATAATAGCGATAATAACAATAATACACTGTGGCATTTCCAATTCTCAGGAATTGCCCTATTTTAACAATGTATATAATCCCGAAAACACCTATGCCTCAGGTAAAAGCATTTTACAGATTGATGAAAATTACTATGGAATATGTGGTACGGAAATTACAAGTAGCTGGGGAATAAAGCTTGGTTTGTTTAAATTAAGCAACAGTGGCAATTTGTTGAACTGGAAAATTATTGGAGAAACCAATCATCATTACTACCCGGGAAATATAGGAGGAACATTAATAAAAACCAATGATGATAATTTAGCTTTTGCCTTGCAGATAGAAGATGCAAATACGGTTTACGGTTCCTTAATAAAATTAAACTTTGATTTGGACACCTTATGGAAGAAAGATTATTATACGGAAAATGATTTGACTATGACCGTAAAAGTAAAACAAACTTCGGATAATGGTTATATAATGGTTGGAAATTCTGTACAGGTATATGGAGATTATTATAACGCCTTTATATTAAAAGCCGATAGTAATGGAGATGAATTGTGGCATAACGAGTATGGAGGATATTTAGCAGAATACGGGAAAGATATAATAGAAACCCCCGACGGCGGGTACTTAATAGGCGGATTAATCTTTGATCCACCTGTTGATCAGTCAATGGACGCAATGGTAATAAAGACCGACAGTTTGGGCAATGAGCAGTGGACAAAATACTACGGCAACCCCAATGTTGATGACGATATGGCACTTGTGGCAATGGCTGACGACGGAAATTTTCTCGTGGCTACGGTGTATGGGGTAAATGAAACAAGTAGTGATGATAGAAGAGGTAGAACTTGGTTTTTGAAAATTGACAATAATGGACAAATAATCAAAGATATTAAAATCGGGGATGTTAACCGGTCACAGTGGATTAAGAATTTTAGAAAAACAGAAGATGGATATATAGCATCGGGTTTTTTTGTTGATTCTACTTATATCAGTTATAAGGGGTTTTTATTAAAAATAGATAACAATTTAGATAGTATGTGGATGCGAAAATATTCATATTTCAACGAACTTTATGATATGAATCTTTTCTACGACGCTTCCCCCACCACCGACAACGGCTACATAGCCATAGGCAAAGCCCGCCCGGATATTGGCAATAACAAAATGTGGGTACTAAAGGTTGACAGTATGGGATGCGACACACCGGGGTGTGCCACGGGCACATTTATAAAGGAGCTGCCGCTTCCTGCGGGTAATGCGGGAGAGCTGCGGATATGGCCCAATCCGGCGGAAGGGGAGTTTAAGGTAATGCCCTACGCACCCCCCTTGGTACCCCCTAAAGGGGGGAAACCGTCCCTACTAACGGTTTACAATTCGCAAGGAATAAAGGTGAAAGAGATAAACATTCCGGCAACGGAAAAAACAACAACCGTAAATGTACGAGACTGGCAGAGAGGCATTTACTACGTACGAATGACACGGGGAGGAAAGAATTTCGGCAGCGGGAAAGTGGTGGTAAGATAGAATAACCTTTCGGGTCGAGGCAGGCCTGTGCGCCGGAGTCCCGAAAGGTTGAAAACCCCTCTGTCAACCTTCGGTTGACATCTCCCCTGAATGGGCTACGGGCTGTAGTAGTGGGAATAACAGTGGTGGAAATTTATGTTTATTTATGAATTAAAAACAGTTAAAATGCCGGAAAAACTATCCGTTTTGGAGAATGTTAGAATTAGTCTCTCCTTCAGGAGAGATTTAGAGAGGTAAAGGTGAAAGAGATAAACATTCCGGCAACGAAAAAAACAATAACCGTAAACGTACGAGACTGGCAGAGAGGTATTTACTACGTATGAATGACACGGGGAGGAAAGAATTTCGGCAGCGGGAAAGTGGTGGTAAGATAGAATAACCTTTCGGGTCGAGGCAGGCACGTGCGTAGGAGTCCCGAAAGGTTGAAAACCCCTCTGTCAACCTTCGGTTGACATCTCCCCTGAATGGGAGACGGGCGGCAGTAGTGGGAATAACAGTAGTGGAAATTTATGTTTATTTATGAATTAAAAACAGTTAAAATACCGGAAAAACTATACGCTTTGGAGTATGTAAGAATTAGTCTCTCCTTCAGGAGAGATTTAGAGAGGTAAACGTGGAAAAATTTATATTTTTGTTATAAAATTAAACATTTTAAAAACAGCTAAAATACCGGAAAAACTATACGCTTTGGAGTATGTTAGAATTAGTCTCTCCTTCAGGAGAGATTTAGAGAGGTAAAGGTGAAAGAGATAAACATTCCGGTAACGGAAAAAACAATATTCGTAAACGTACGGAATAGAAATAGAAGGACAAAATATCATCAAAACAACTCCAACTGCCCGTCATCCTTCTTCAACCTTTTTTTATATTGTTGTTCCGCTTGTTCTGTCAGTTCTTTTTCGATATTATCAAGAAAATGACTGCGGCCTGAATTTAACCTTTTTCCCATAATAAACCGTTTTTTAGCGTATGTCAGGAACAGGTGTGTTTTTGCCCGTGTCATACCCACATACAGCAATCGTCTCTCCTCCTCGGCATCGGCTTTTTTATCCTCAAAAAGCGAATAAGGAATCAAACCTTTTTCGCATCCGGCAATGAATACACATTTGAATTCCAGACCCTTTGACGAGTGCAATGTCATTAGGTTTACGGCTTCCGTACCGCGGTTCCACATATCCACCGGACTGCCGAGGGCCATCTCTTTGAGAAACTTTCCGGTATCCGCCCCATATTTTCCGGCCAAATTTTTTAAAGCATTGATTATTAATGAACCGTCTTCTCTTTCTTGCCCGAAATAATTTTTGTTAATATACTCAATTTGCTCCTTAACGGTTTTGTCTTCAAGTTCTTTTTTCAAAAACTCCGAATCAATCTCTTCCGGTAATTTTTCCGTTCCGAAGTACTTCAATCCGGTATTGTTTTGCATATAAGCGATTTTCAAAATATCAAGTATGCTTTTAGCCGGCTCCCGTTTAAAAAAAGGTTCATCACCCACCTTTACGTACGGAATATTGTGGTCTTTAAATGCTTTCTCCAGCACTTTCATTTGTTTTCCGGTACGAACCAAAACGGCAAAATCCGCCAGACTTTCAATCTCTTTCTCTTTATGGCCTGTCGTAATGCTGCTATCCATTGAGAAAAACCCTACCCCGCCGATCATTCGCTCCACGGTTCTTGCAATGAACTCGGCTTCGCTTTTATCGGTAGGATTTTCCGAGATCGTAATTTTCACACCTTCGCGAAGGCCTTTGAGAAAACCGTCATCCTTTTCAATTATACTGCCTGAAGCCCTTAATATGGAGTCGGAGCAACGATAGCTTTTCGTAAGGCCGAAAACCTTGGCTCGCGGATAATCCGTACGAAAGTTTTCAATAAATCCGATATCCGCCCCGCGAAAACCGTAAATAGCCTGATTGGGATCGCCGATTACAAAAATATTGGGGTTCTCACCCGGTACAAGTAGCTTTATCATTTCATATTGCAGTGCATTAATATCCTGATATTCATCCACAAGCAACCACTTGATATTATTCGCGAAATTGCCGCGGGTATTCCTGTTTTCTTTCAAAAGAATTACAGGCCATCTTATCAGATCGTCAAAATCATAGGCATTGATGTCAATAAGGAAATTTTCATATTTTTCAAAAAAATCCGTAAAGCCGGATTCCCGGATATCAATCTTCGTCATTTTGGCTTCCGATATAAACCTTGAAGCGCTGTTCAGTCTGTTTTTCTCTATTCCGAGATATTTTAAAATCTTTCGTTTTTCATCTTCGTCAACAACGGTGAAATTCTTTTTTCTTCCTGTTTTCTCAAAATGCTTTTCAAGAAGTGACAATCCGAAAGAGTGAAAGGTGGAAATATTTGGTTTTGCCGCAATGTCCTCATTGCGCAGCAGCGAATTTAATCTGCTTCTCATTTCCGTAGCCGCTTTATTGGTAAATGTAACGGCAAGTAAGGTTTCAGGCTTCACATTACGGTTTAAAATGAGGTTTGCTATCCTGTTTGTCAACACTTTGGTTTTGCCGGTTCCGGGTCCGGCAAGTACCAGGGCAGGGCCATTCAGGTGTTCAACCGCCGCTTTCTGTTCGGTATTCAGTTCACTTGTAACTATCGTGTTTTGCGAAAACAGATCAGGAACGATACCTGTACCGGATTCTTTTTTTGCTAATGTTTTTTCTTTTTTCAGTTTTTGAAATTCCGCTATATCAAAACTTATCAGCGGTCTTGTTTTAACTTCGGATTTATACTCCGTTTGCATATCGTTGACAAACAGATTCTCCTGATGTAGCGACTGCGGACTTTCTCCATCCCCGAAAACCTTAATCACTCCGAATTCACCGTCGAACCCCTCTTTAATAAAGACTTCCCTGTTTCGCATACGCCTGATTGCTTCGGCAAGCATTTCTCCGGTAATGCTTTTGACTTTGTCAATGTCATAGTGAAGCAGCAGATTGAATTCGGAGCCTGCTTTCGAAAGGATGTTCATATATTGCTTTTCAATTTTTTTTGAAGCGGGGCCTACTCCTTCGATTTCGGCCAGCAATTCTTTCAAAGGTATCAGTGAATAAAAAGGATGATTTTTCAATTGTGCGGAGATATCATCCCTGTTGGCAAGCTGTGCCACACGGTTCAGAACACCTTCGGTAACTTTTTTGCCGCACACGGGGCATATCTCATTGTGTTTCAGCGTTTCCAAGGGATTCCAGCAAACATTGCATTTGCGGTGTCCGTCGTAGTGATATTTGCCCTCTTCCGGGAAAAAATCTATTGTTCCGAGAAATTTTCGCGGATCACCGCTTTTCATAGCATCTATAATTCCGGGATAGTTTAATCCCGGATCAAAAATATTGGCATTGCGTCCCAGTTTTTCGGGAGAGTGTGCATCCGAATTTGACAAAAGAGTATATTCATCGAGCGAGCTAATCAGCCTGTTCATTGCCGGGTCGGTGGAAAGGCCTGTCTCCACGGCAAAGATATTGCCGGCAAGGTCGCCGTAGCACTCTTTAATGGAGTCAAAGCCCGATTTTGACCCCAGTGCCGAAAACCAGGGTGTCCAGATATGAGCGGGAACAAAGAAGATATCCTCCGAAGCCTCAAGGCAAATCTCAAGCAGGTCGCGCGAATCCAGTCCCAGAATAGGTCTCCCGTCGGATGTTATGTTAAAGCCCATTGCGGAAAGTTTTGCCTGTATTTTTTCAACTACTTCAAACGAAGGTGACATAACCACATTGTGTACTTTACGAACCTTTCCGTGTTTTTTGTAAACATTGCTGATCTCCGCCGTCAGCATAAATCTTACATCTTCCGTATAGTTATTATGGGGTAACGGTTTTATAAAATCCTTTTTTAATCTGAACAATCCCTCTTCGGCAGGCTCCAATTTCTCCTTTAGTTCCGCAACCCACCGCGGGTGTGTAAAGTCACCCGTCCCTACAACCTTAATTCCTTTTAATTTTGCCCAATAATCAAGAAATTCGGGCATTAACTGCTTGCTTGTCGCAATGGAAAAATGTGAATGTATATGTAGATCGGCGATAAAACTCATTTCTGAAAATTTTGAGATAAAATTATATGATATTTGATAAATGCCCGGTAAAAGTTATTAACCGGAAAACAAATCGAAAAAATAATTTGAAATATTGAAAAAGTTATGACCTTTGCCGGTGATAAAACAGGGAGGTGTTCTGGTGGATTGGTACGGCTAATCCTGTAAGGTTTGCGCGAAAGCAGGTACGTTGGATGAACCTTGCAGGATTTGTGAATAGGGAAACTGATGAAATGGTACTGTTAATCCTGTATGTTATGAAAAGGTAAGAAATTCGGTAAATTAACAAATAAAAAAGATGAAAATATTCATATTAAACAGCGGCAGTTCGTCAATAAAGTATCAGTTGATACTGATGCCGGAAAAAAAAGTAATTGCAAAGGGTATTGTTGAAAAGATAGGGCTCGAGGGTTCGGCGATAATTCATAAGGCCAATGAAATGGAGATAAGGTTTGAAAAAAAGATAGGCGACCATACGGAAGGGATAAAAACGGTATTTGAAATATTAACAAATGATGAGGCCGGAAGCATTAAAAGCGTTGACGAGATAGAGGCTGTTGGTCACAGGGTTGTGCATGGAGGAGAAGATTTCAGCGGCAGCGTGATTATTGACGATGAGGTTATTAAGGCTCTTGTTAAGAACATTGACCTTGCACCGTTGCACAATCCGCCCAATCTCGAAGGTATCTATGCCATCAATAAATTGCTGCCCGACGTGCCTCAGGTGGGCGTTTTCGACACTGCTTTTCATCAAACGATGCCTCCTCATTCGTATATGTATGCTCTTCCGTACAGGTTATATGAAGATTTTAAAATACGCCGTTACGGATTTCATGGCACAAGTCATAAGTATGTCTCGCATCGAGCCTGTGAGGTTTTAGGTCTGGATATCAATAAGATAAAAATTATCACTTGTCATCTTGGGAACGGCTCTTCGATTGCTGCTGTTAAAAACGGCAAGTCCGTTGACACCTCTATGGGGCTTACTCCCAACGAAGGACTTATAATGGGCACAAGAACGGGTGATATTGATGCCGGTGCCGTCCTTTTCATTATGGACAAGGAAAAGCTTGACCTTAACGGAATGAACAAACTTATAAATAAGGAAAGCGGAGTGTTGGGCATTTCCGGGATTTCTCCGGATATGCGCGAGTTGGAAGATGCCGCCGTAAAAGGAAACGAACGTGCCAAGCTTGCCCTTGATATGTTTCATTACCGCATTAGGAAATACATAGGTGCTTATACGGCAGCCATGGGTGGTGTGGATTTGATAATTTTTACCGGAGGTATAGGCGAGAATGCCGACACAAGCCGTGAGCAAATTTGTAAGAATATGGAATATATGGGTCTTAAGTTTGATAATCAAAAGAATAAAGGCCTCCGCAGCAAAGAGGAACTGATAAACAGCGAAGATTCCAAAGTTATGGTTATGGTTGTCCCGACCGATGAGGAGATGGCCATTGCGATGGAAACGGCAAGATTGGTTTAACCGTTTTTGTTGAATAATACGGGAAAGTAGAAGATACAAAAGGTTCGGAAAAATTTTGCTTTTGATGGGAAGTTTCTTTACCTTTGCACTTCCATCTTTCAAAAGTTTGAGTTATGAAATCCAAGGTCATTTATATCCTGCTTTTTGTGTTAGCTCCGGTATTTACATTTTCGCAACCCTATTTCACAAGGGAAACACCTTTTCCACAGGAAAATTCGTTGAACTGCATAGCGAAAGTTCCGGGTACGAACCGGATTATTGCCGTTGGTGACAGGTCAACGGTACTCATTTCCGATTATTTCGGTAATTTTTGGGATATAAAGTTAAATCCTGCCGGAATGGATAATCGTACCTCTTTCGATTTTGTAATGTTTAATGATTCTTTAACAGGTTTTATAAGCGGCAATAAAGGAATTTTGAAAACAACAGACGGCGGAAATTCCTGGGTTGAAGTTTTTTCAATGGAAGACTCTCAGGAATCATATTCCGACATTGCTTTCGCAAACCCGTCCACCGGCTTTGCCGTCGGAAGATATAACGGTTTATTAAAAACAACGGACGGCGGGGAGAGTTGGGAAGAAATTGAAAACTTCGCCGGCTTCAACCTGTCAGCCATAGAGTTTTTTGATAATTCTACAGGATACATATCCGGCGGGTCAACCGAAAAAATATTAAAGACAACCGATGGCGGGAATAGCTGGCAGGAAATAGATTACCCTGCAGGCTTGCCGCATAGTTTTTTGCAAAATCTCTATTCCATAGATACACTTAACGGTGTTGTTTTTACATGGAGCTACTCCGATGAAACGGGTTACTTGTTAAAAACCTCAGATGCAGGATTGACGTGGGATACCGTCTATTCCGATCCGGCTCTGCAGGAAGGCACTTTTGATTTTTCCGATAGTTTTCACGGAATAATGGGAACAAGCACTTTTTATTCCCATAACATACTTTTTACTCAGGACGGGGGTAATACGTGGACAGGAATATATCTTCCCGGCATTCCCGGAATAACCGTTGGTTCCGTTTGCTTTTCCGGAGACTTTGCTTACTGTACAGGAATGCAGGGGAAAATCTACAAATCATCCGATGTCGGGCAAAATTGGGAAGAATGCGGTTATCGTACTTTTACCGGAAACATATACGGAATGCAGTATGTTAATAATAATACGGGATTTGCCGTTTCAACAGACGAAGGAGGGGGTGTGGCATCTTCAACTCTTTGGAGAAGTGATGACAGTGGAGAAAGCTGGTCGTTTTTAACAACATTATTAAATGACCGGGGAGCTTTCCGGTTTATTGATGAAAATATAGGCTTTACAGCTTATAATACCATTGGTATTTCGATTTCCAAAACAACAGACGGTGGCCAAACCTGGACAACAACGGATTATGATAATATTGATCTTTATCCTTGTGCTATTGCTTTTTATGATGAAAATAACGGATTGATAGCCGGAGAAGGCCCCATTTTAAGAACAACGGACGGCGGTAATGGTTGGCAGCAAATAGATTGGAATACAAATTATTATGACATAATAAATGATATTTGCTACAGGTCGCAGAATGAAGTTTTTGTAACAGGTGGTGCCTCCGGCGCCGATACCTTTACGGGAAAATCTGTTGACGGCGGTCAAACCTGGCAGATAACCGATGTCGGTGATTACGGCGGTGGTGAAAAGATTCTCTTTGTCAATGACAATACCGCCTTTATCGCCTGTGGCAACAATATGATTCTTAAATCAACCGACGGAGGAAATAGCTGGAATGAAACAGTGGTTAATACATCGGGATTTATCCGATTCAAATCTCTATTTTTTACGGATGACAATACCGGTTATGCTGTCGGAGACGGTAATGTTGAAAACTTTTTTATTACCGGCGATGGAGGAGAAACCTGGAATCCCGTAAATACCGGAGTTTCCTCCGGCCTTAATTGTCTTTGCTTTTTCGATGAAACCGAAGGACTTGCAGCTGGCGGCGGCGGAGTTCTGTTAAGTGTATCCGGCAATATGACTCAGTTCAATCCGCCTCAAAACTTTGACGGCTGGCAGGAGTATATTTATCCGATGAACATTTTTCATCTTAGCTGGGATGCTCCCGACACAACCGGAGCACCCGAATTGATTGCGTACAAGGTTTACAGAAACGGAGAAGTGATTGATTCCATTCCGGTAACCGGTTTTTACGGCGGTGCTATTATTGACACTTTGGGAGGCAGCTTAAGCAAAGATGATGATTTTTATGTTTGTTATTATGTTTCGGCGTTATATGAAAATCCCGGCGGAGAATCGCAACCAACTGAAAAACTCTGTTTTGATCAATTAATTGTCAATACCGGTGAAATGTTTTCCGATGAAAACACTATTTTCGTCTATCCGAATCCTGCAACCGACAAAATAAACATCGGTTTCCGGGATATGCCCAAAGGAGAGTTAACCGTTTCCGTTTTTGACCTTTCGGGAAAAATGCTTCTTTTAAGACGTATGGAAATTGAAGACAAAACATTCATCTTAAACATAAATGAATTGGGAGCAGGTGTTTACATTTTAAAAACCGAATACGAAAACAAGACCGAGACAACGAAAATCATAAAAAATAGGCTTTAAGGTTATTTTTGGCCTTTTCAAAGTTCGATAATTATTGTTTTCGTTCAAAATCGGTCGAAGTATAAAATCTTTTTCTACTTTTGCCACCCTAAAAAAATTAAAAATGAAACAAGCTTTGGTTTTGATAATGGTGTTTTTGACAACATCATTTTATGTTAACGCAAATAACGATATGGAAGGTAAAGATGCTGAAAAAGCGATTGATACGAAAAATATGGATACCGGAGTCAAACCCGGAAACAACTTTTACGAATATGTAAACGGTGGCTGGATTAAGACCCACCCGATCCCACCCGAATACAGTCAGTATGGTGCTTTTACAATTTTATACGAAGATAATCAGAAAAAACTGAGATCTCTTATTGAAAAAGTTTCGACTGAAAAGAATGCCCCAAAGGGAAGCGTTGCTCAAAAAATACGCGACTTTTACAATAGCGGGATGGATACCTCGGCAATTGAAAAAAAGGGTATCGCTCCCATCAAGGAAGAACTTAAAAAAATTAATAATCTCAAAACAAAAGAGGATGTCGTTACCTATATAGCAATGATGCAACGCAAAGGAATGACGCCGCTGTTTAACTTTTTTGCCGAAGCCGACCAGCGCAACAGCACCATGGAAATAGCAAACCTCTATCAGGGCGGACTCGGCCTGCCCGATGTGGATTACTATCTCAATGACGATGAGTCAAGTAAAAAACTGCGTGATGCCTACCTCGATCATATTACAAAAATGTTTATACTTAAAGGTGACGGCAAAAAACAGGCTGAAAAAAAAGCGGCTCTCGTGATGGATATTGAAACAAAACTTGCCGAAATATCTTTTACAAGAGTTGAGATGCGTGACCCTGTTAAAAATTACAATAAGATGTCGCTCGACGGTCTTGAAAAAACTTCACCGGATTTCAACTGGCCTCTGTATTTTAAATCTCTGGGGCTTGAAAATCCGGGAGATATAAATGTGGGACAGATTAAATTTTTCAAAGGTATCAGCGACCTTTTGCAAGATGTTGATATGGAGACATGGAAAGCCTATCTGACCTGGAACCTCCTTGATGTTTCCGCCTCATATCTGAGTGACGATTTCGTAAAACAGAACTTTGAATTTTACGGTAAAATCCTTTCCGGTCAGCAGGAAATACAGCCACGATGGAAACGCGTTCTCGGTGTGGTCTCCAACGGCCTTGGTGAAGCTCTCGGGCAACTTTATGTGGAGGAGTATTTTCCCGCATCCTCAAAAGAAAGAATGGTCACTCTTGTGAACAATCTCCGCGATGCATTCGGCAAAAGAATTAAAAAACTCGACTGGATGAGCGACGAAACAAAAGTAAAGGCACAGGAAAAATTAAACGCCATAACAGTTAAAATCGGGTATCCTGACAAATGGAAAGATTATACTGCACTGCAAATCACACCTGACAGCTATTTCTCAAATGTTATGGCTGCAAGGGAGTTTCAGTTTAATTATGACCTGAACAAGATAGGGAAGCCTGTTGACAAAACGGAGTGGGGTATGACACCCCAAACGGTAAATGCATATTACAATCCCTCGAATAATGAAATAGTTTTCCCTGCGGCTATTTTGCAACCGCCGTTCTTTAATCCCGATGCCGACGATGCTGTTAACTACGGTGCTATCGGGGTTGTTATCGGGCACGAGATGACACACGGCTTTGACGACCAGGGACGACAGTATGATAAAAACGGTAATCTGAACGACTGGTGGACCGAAGAAGATGCAAAACGGTTTAAGGAAAAAACGGATAAGCTGGTAACCCTGTATGATAATTATGTAGTCCTTGATTCCCTCCACGTTAACGGGGAGCTGACCCTCGGAGAAAATATCGCCGACCTGGGAGGTTTGAATATCTCCTATGAGGCATTTAACATCTCATTGAATGGAAAAGAACCTCAACCCATTGACGGGTTCACTGCCGCCCAAAGGTTTTATATGGGTTATGCACAAGTTTGGAGACAAAATATCAGACCCGAAGAACTTAAACGTCGCCTGAAGACGGATGTTCACAGCCCCGGTGAGGCAAGGGTCAATATCCCACCGTTTAATATCAAGGCTTTCATTAATGCTTTTGACGTTAAAAAAGGAGATAAGTTGTTTATCCCCGTGGAGAAAAGGGCTTTTATTTGGTAGGATTATCATCTTTTTGTTTTTCTTCGGGAATGCTATCTTTTTGTTCTAAGTTTAGGTTTATATGTAAGTTAATATCATTATTTGTTTGTGTTTCAATTGATTTACATATTATTATTGGCTCATTCCTAGGACTTTTGATATTTGTTGTGTTTCATTTAATTTTATAAGTTCTGGTATAAAGTTTTTTGATTCCGATACTATTCAGGGCAAGTATGCGAACTTTAATATATTGTTGCACAACTGTGTTTTTAGTTTTAAAAACATAATTGTCACAATACCTTATTCCGGGTATATAGTTTTTTTTAAGTTTAAGCGTTCTAACCGTATTAAAAACAGGCGTCTCAGAACTAACTATATCGCATTTGACTTCTCTAATTGCATTTCTAAAGATATTTTTATTAGTACATTTAACTTTTATTTTATTCTTTTCCTCATAAATATTAATTTTCAGTATTGGTCTTATAAAATATAAAACTAAAAATATCAAAGCCATTAAAGAAGCAAAACCGGAAGACCATATAAACCAAGGTTGGGGTTCTTTACATAAAAAAAATAATAAAGTGTTCATAATTTTTAATTTTAAATGAATATTAGCTTTAGTTATGTTTTAAATGCGAAACAAAAATATATAAAAATATTATCAATACAAAAAAATATTTTAAGCAACTTTCTGAATTATAAAAGACCTTTAATTTCAAGGAAAAATAGTTTTCTTAAATTTTGTGATTCGAAAGATAGATTGAATTCCATTTTGCTTTGTGGTATTTTGTGCTTTCTTTGTGATACTTTGTGTTATAACAATCTCACGATCACTTAACAAAAATTAAGAAATCAAAGACATTTAATCTTAAATTTTTTTTAATACTTGAATTCCTTTTACTTGCAATCTTCTATGTAGAAAAATATTATTAAAGGTAATGCTTGAATGTTATGAAAAAATAAATCTTTGCAGAAAGTATTTTTCCATTCTACAATAAACATTTTATAAATACGTCTGTTAATTGATAAACTGCTTCCGGAAGAATTTCTCCGATAGTAATCGCAGCAAAATTTTTAAGAAGCAGTATATTTTGATTACTAAAATTTACTACTATGAAAAGAACTATTGCTTACTCCGGTTTTTTATTCCTGTTGTTTTTGACCCTTGTTTTTTCCTGCACACATGATCCCGAAGATATCATCCTGCCACCAGGTAATGGAGGTGGAACCGAACCTCCTGTTGATACACTTTCCTGCGATTCGACAAATGTGACATATCCGGGGACTGTTTTTCCCATATTAAGTACATACTGTATCGGTTGTCACAGCGGGACTACTCCTCAGGGCAACCTTGACTTTACAAATTATGATGACGTGGCACTTGTAGCCGAAAACGGTGCACTGTCAGGTTCTATAAATCACGATGCAGGCTATACTCCGATGCCGAAGGACGGAAGTAAATTATCGGAATGTGAAATAGCACTCATTGATAAATGGATCAACGATACAACCTTCAACAACGGCGGAGGTGGTGGTGGCGGAGGAGGTGGCGGAGGTGCCGGCGGCATTCCCTGCGACCCCGATACCGTATATTTCCAAAATACCGTATTGCCGTTGTTGCAGTCAACTTGTGCCACAACGGGCTGCCACGATGCGGCAAGTCATCAGGAGGATGTTATTCTAACCAACTATCAAAACATTATGACAACCGGTGAAGTAAATCCGTTCAATCCGTTGGAAAGTAAATTGTACGATGTTGTCAAAAATGACTTTCAAAGTGACCGGATGCCCCCTGCTCCCGCACCGCCCCTGACACAGGAGCAAAAAGATATTATCTATAACTGGATTGCCCAGGGTGCACTGAATAATTACTGTGATAACGAACCCTGCGACACCCTGAATGTTACCTTTTCAGGCTCTGTTTTCCCTATTATTCAGAATAATTGCTACGGATGCCATAGCGGATCAAATCCTTCGGGTGGAATTGCTCTTACGAACTATCAAAATGTAAAAACGGCAGGTAGTATTTCTGCAGGAAATTACGGCAGTTTAATAGGAACAATCACCTGGTCCTCCGGTAATGTCCCAATGCCCAAAAACGGTAATAAACTTTCTGAATGTAAAATCAAACTAATTCAAAAATGGATTGATGAAGGAATGCCGGATAATTAATGTAAGGTTGGTTATAAAATCACGACTTAGTGTTAAAGTTATGGACACTCTTTGACTTTGCTTGGAGTGACCTGAGACTTCGCTCGAAGTGACGGGCATTTTAATGAAATAGATGTAATTTTAATAATATCAATAACTTATGACAAGCACTAAAAAATCGAAACTGATAGGTTTGGTGGGAATAGCAGCTATGATTTTTCTCCTTTCGGGATGTTATTACGATAAAGAGGAGATACTTTATCCACATTCCGCAAACGGTTGTGATACGGTTAACATAACATATACCGATCACATTGAACTCATTATGATCAACAATTGTAACGGTTGTCATGGAGGCAGTTTCCCTCAGGCAGGAATCAGAACCGACAATTATGATGACCTGAAAACAATTGCCGATAACGGTAAACTTGCAGGTGTTGTAAATCATCAATCCGGTTTTGTTCCTATGCCAAAAGATAAACCGCAATTGCAGGATTGTGAACTGAAGCAGATCAATATCTGGATAGCTGACAGTTCTCCTCAGTAAATTGTATTTTAGAATTAACAACATTTAATTTAAGATAATGAAAATCATATATTTACCATTCATTTTGTTTTTAATTAATCTGACTACGGTTAATGCTCAGGATACTTTGGAAACCAAAAAGGAGATTAAGCCGGAAATAAAATATACGACGGCCACTTTCAAAACCACAAGGGTAGTAAATGCACAATCCGTTGAAAATCCGCAAAAAGGGGTTTTAATCTTTTTGATACAGCACAGGTTCGGGGCACTAAACACCGGAGCCTACAATTTTTTCGGTCTTGATCAGTCAACAATACGTCTTGGATTTGAATACGGGATAACGAAACATCTTGCAGTGGGTATCGGAAGAAACTCGCATTTGAAAACCTTTGACGGGTATGTGAAATATAAAATATTGCGACAAAGTACGGGGGCGAGGAATATGCCCGTATCAATATCTTATTACGGAAGTGCCGACATCACATCATTAACCTGGGCAGATCAGGGTGTTGCCGACAGGAACAATTATTTCAGTTCAAGGGTTGCCTATACAAATCAAATACTGATAGCACGCCGGTTTAAAGACCTTTTTTCGCTCCAATTGATGCCTACACTGGTACATAAAAATCTTGTAAAATACGGAGTTGATAAGAATGATATTTTCTCTTTGGGATTGGCCGGAAGCATCAACATTACCAAGCATACCGCACTTAATATTGAATATTTTTTCGTGTTCCCCAATCAAATGTATGAACAATTTGATAATTCCCTCTCCCTGAGTTTTGATATTGAAACGGGCGGACATGTATTTCAGCTTGTTTTCACAAATGCAAAAGCGATTTATGACAGCGGATACATTACCGACACTCATGGCAAGTGGTCGGCAGGAGATATATATTTCGGGTTCAATATATCACGCTCTTTCAGATTATCGTATTAACGGAAAAATAGTAATCATCACTTTCGTATTATACCGAAAGCAGTCCGCTATTTACCGGTCCGTAATCATCTGTTCCAAGGCCTTTTTGACTGTTTCGACAGGCAGTTTGCAACCTTTATTTGTACAAACATAAATCAATGTTTTGTTTTTCACATAACGTTCACTGAAAAGAGGAAGGTTGCTTTTAGCAGGAGAAGCAAGTAAAGTGCTATTTGGTAAATAATGATCATTAAATTCGCGGGCAAGGGCAAAAGCATTCTCACCGTAAATTACAACCGAATAGAAAGGATAAACCTGTCTCAGCAACAAAATTCCCCAGTTTGAGAATGATGAGGGATATTTAACCGTCTTTTCACGCACTTTTGACAGCATCTTCCGCGCAACATCAATATAACTTCTGTTTTCATAAATATCTCCAAGTAAAAAAAGTGAGTTGGCAATGACTGAATTTGACGATGGTATGACATTGTCGGTGATCTCCGTTTTACGGGTTATCAAATCATTGTTTTTATCCGAAGTAAAATAGAACAACCCGGATTCTTTATCATAGAAATGTGCTAATGAATAGTCGGCCAATTGTTTTGATTCCGTCAGCCATATCTCTTCAAAGGTAATCTCATATAAAGAGATAAACGCCTCTATAACAAGTGCGTAATCTTCCAGAAATCCGGGAATGGTTGCTGCACCGTTTTTGTAATTATGAAAAATTCCCCCGTCAGGCATCTTCATTTTATTTTTGATTAACAGACCGTTTTTTATAGCTGCTTTTCGATAATCATCGTTTCCAAAAGCAATGTAAGCATCCGTATAACCTTTTATCATCAGTGCATTCCAGCTTGTAAGCGCTTTGTCGTCAAGAGCCGGTCTAACCCTCTCCTCCCTGATTTTCAAAAGATTTGTTTTTATGTTTAAAATTATCTCTTCAACTTCATCTTCCGTCTTGTCATATTTTTTTGAAAGTTTTTTAATACCTTCGGCCTTTATCAATACGTTTTTATCATTCTCCCAAATGGCATCATTATCAATCCCGAAATAGTCCTTTATCAATCCGGCATCATCACCTGCAACTTTCTCTATTTCAGATTTTGTCCAAACATAAAACTTCCCTTCTTCACCGTCGCTGTCGGCATCAAGTGATGAGTAAAATGCACCCTCCGGGCTTGTAAGTTCACGTTTTATGAAATTCAGTGTTTCCTCAACCACTTGTTTATACTCTCTCTTTTTGGTCAGCCTGTATGCCTGTGAGTAGAGCGAGACAAGCTGTGCATTGTCATACAGCATCTTTTCAAAGTGCGGGACGTGCCACTGCCCGTCAACGGAATAGCGGGCAAATCCTCCTCCAACCTGATCATATATTCCACCCTGCGACATCTTGTCAAGGGTAAGTTCAACTTCCTCCTCCACACTTTTATCTCCTGCAAGAGAAGCATAATTCAACAAAAAGAGGTGGTTATTGGGCATCGGGAATTTTGGAGCACCCTGCCTGCCACCGTTAATACGGTCGAAGCTACTACTCAAATTTTCAACCATCCGAACGGCATCGTGTTTTTCAAAAGACATTTCATCATCGGTAAGAAATGTAAGGTTGTCAGAGGCAATACCCCCAGTGATTTTTTCAGCTTCCGCAACGAGGTCGTCGTACCTGTTTTTGTAAAGTCCGGATATTTGTATTAAAACACTTTTCCACTGTTCTTTTCTGAAATAAGTACCGCCGTAAAAGGGTCTGCCGTCGGGAAGTGCAAAACAATTCAAAGGCCAACCGCCGTTACCCTGTATCATTTGAACGGCATTCATATAAATCTGGTCAACATCGGGGCGTTCCTCCCTGTCAACCTTGATGCAAATGAAGTTGTCATTCATCAACTTTGCCACCTCCTCATCCTCAAATGATTCGTGTTCCATAACATGACACCAGTGACAGGCGGCATAACCTATGCTGATAAGCAGCATTTTATTTTCTCTTTTAGCCTTTTCAAGGGTTTCTTCATTCCAGGCGTGCCAGTCAACAGGATTGTGTGCGTGCTGCAACAGGTACGGGCTTGTCTCATTGATGAGGTGATTGGTATATTTATGTTCTTCCATCTTTGTTTGCGATTGACACTGCACGAATGTTATGAAAATCAAAAATATAGGTATCTTTTTTATAACGTATTTGTTCATTCGTGACAGTTTTTGTATTACAACAAATAATAACGGGAATAGTTTTTATTAAGGAAAGTCCGGTTTAACTTCATTTAATTTTCAACTACACTCCGGAAATGTCATAGTACACAAAAAGTATTTTCATTTCCGTTCATCATTTGTATCATCCGATTAAACGAATTTCACCGATTGCGGCTTCGCCGGTCAAGCCGAAGTATGAAGCTGTGCCATTAAAAGAGCTGTTCGGGATTTCTCAATCCCGAACCTGATACTTTCAGGATTTGTAATCCTGCAATAATAAAGAATCCCGAGGATTTTTATTTAAAGGATTTTACTTTAGTGGGATTTAGTGTCATTTGAGTTTTCGTGTTTTAATTTTTTACCAGGAAAGCACAAAAACCACAAAACAGTCATAAAAAGTTTGCTCGTGGTCGGTAATTTTATTTTTTGACAAATCTCCAGTCTGTTCGGGATTACAAATCCCGAAGATATTTGTTTTCGGATTATCCAGCGCTTTATACCACCGCCAAAATCCGAAAAAGCCCGAAGTGCGAGACCAAGTCCTTCACCGGGCTGTTCGGGATTTCCCAATCCCGAACTGATGCCATCAGGATTTGCAATCCTGTAACAAAAAGAATCCCGAGGATTTTTATTTAAAGAATTTTTCTTTAGTGGGATTTAGTGTCATTTGAGTTTTCGTGTTTTAATTTTTTACCACGAAAGCACAAAAACCACAAAACAGTTATAAAAAGTTTGCTCGTGGACGGACTATTTATTTTTCGACAAATCTATCATTAGTCTCACCTTTAGGGGAGATTTAGAGGGGTAAAATACCCGAATATCCGCTTCACAGCACTATGTTTGTTAATAGACGAATGTTTGATATTTCTTCCTTGAAAATTATTCAATGAATAATGAGTATTGAGCATTTTTTTTTAAATCTTGCCTCTTGTCGGTGTTCTCACCAACAAGGAGAGTGCTAAGTGAGAGCCAGTGTCAATCTTGGACTCTGCTTGCACAGAGAGACTGCTAACCTTAATTAGTAAAAAATCTTCTAAGGGATTATCCGATGCAGAATCCCTTAGACTAAAATGCCAATTAATTATTTATCTGATGGAGAACAGGGAATGGCACAAATATTATTGGTCGGCTCACTATAAGGACAAATTGTAATCCATCCGCCTGTTTCCTGATCGAAATAAATGTAGGCATAGAAATAGCACCAATCAGGCTGTTTTGCCTTGGTTTCGGTTATCATTACATTAAGTCCTATTGTTAAACTAAAAACAATTCCAATAAATAATTTAATCAATTTTTTTCCAAAAATATTCTTTTTTATCTCTTTCATATCAATACTTTTTAAAATTAACTTTCTCAATATTATTATTTTTTTTCTATGTTTATGTAGTATTCAACGGGTACTAAATGGTTTAAATACTCAACATCGTTATTTTTTATTAAAATAATAAATGGACTTTTTTGATCAATTGTTTTTGATAAAAACTCAAAAATGTCCAAAGACTTTGTATTTTTCCAAGTGATATACCTATTTGTTTCCGACATAAGTCTTTTGAATTCAACCGGAAACTCTTTTCCACTAAAAAATAACGATGTAATTTTCAGATTTGTCGTGTCCGCATAATCAATCCAAGTATATAAATTGTCTTTAAAACAGGAAATGCAATTGTTTTCGGAAATTAAAACAATGATTCCGTTCTTAACAGTATGTCCCACTTCTTTTTCAATTTTCAATTTTATGAGAGATGTATTTGACGAACATCCTAAAAATGCCAAAATAAAAATATATATGAGCTTCTTCATTTTTCATATTCTATTTTGCCGATTAAGAAAGTGTTTGTATTATGTAGTTCGTCATAATTATTGGGTGCTTTTGCAAAAACAATTTCATTTAGATTATGAATATATCTTATTGACATAATTCTATTAGGTAATTTTATGTCTGGCACTACTTTTTTCTCATTAATAAATACTTGAATATATTTTGGGACTTCGGACATTTTTATATTAGCCTGTTCAATTGAGTAGGTTTCTTTCTTTTCATCTAAACCACCAAAATATAAAGTTAACAAGGTATCACCAAATGAAAAAACTTTAACGAAGTTTGGTGTTTGTATCATATCGGTAATGCTATTTTTCGGTTTTCTTCCAACAGGAGTGCCTTTATCTTCTCTGAAAAAATCAGCACTTATCGGAAAAGATTTAATTAGCTTCAGGCTATCGTCAAGGTCATATCTGAATATTTTTTGTTCATTTGGAAAATTAATATCAATGCAACGCTTCTCGTTATTAATACTGTAATTGGGAAGATAATGAGTGTAAATGATATCTTTACTGTATTTTGATTTCTCATCTATTTTTATAAAACGACGTGTAAATTTTTTTCCCGGGTTAACAAGATAAAACAATCGCATTGTATTAAAGTAATATTCATTTGAATAATTATTAATATCAGGAATTGAATCTGCGTAGTAGAAGATGTTTTTATTATTTTCCATATCAGTAAATACTGATAACCGTATTCTGGTAGTGATTGGATTTTCGTTATCCAATTCTATTGTTTGAATATATTTTCCAGTGATTTCATAATGTTGTAATACATTTCCTGTAAGAATTACTAAAGAATTATCATCCCAAAAATCAACATCCCTGATCAAACTATATTCTTTGGGCCCTTTACCATATCTATTAAATAGTATTTTGATTTTGCCTGTTTTATCAAACAATACAATATCTTTGCTATTTCTGTTATTAGCAAGGTATAGACCTGTCATTGGGTTAAAATCTCGTATCAAAATTTTACTACCTTTTACAATAATTGAGTCATAGATTGTTAAGCTCATTTCTGACTCGGTGGTTTTTTCTTTTACATTATTACAAGAAAAAAGTATGGAGAGCATTAAAAAATATAAAATTTGTTTCATCGAAAAATAGTGTATTTATTTGTAATAAATTTTAAATAAGCCGGTATAAAAAACATATTGTAATTTACAATGTTTAGTAAAAGTAGTGCTAATTATACCAGGCTTTATGATAACCAAAAATTTAATCTCCAATTAATAAACAAGGTATTAAGCAAATCGAATTGGGGGCAACATAATTTGGGCAATAAGTAACATACATTTCTAGGTCTTCATCCCAATAGGTCTAAGAAGCATGTTCACAATATTGGTTATATCCTGACTCAGCATTAACATTCTGCGCCACAAATCCCAATCCAACTCCCAAAATCATAGCCAAACCCAGTCCGATTCCTAAAATATTCTTTTTTATCTTTTTCATATCAAAAAATTTTTAAAATTAACAAAAACAAAACTAATTATCCTTCCTGCCCGTCCCATACCCTACCGGTATCACGGATGGCGGAGGAAATCATTCAAAGAGGAATGACAACCTGCAACGCTCTCCGCCCGGACGGGCGATGCCGGATGAACTTGTTTTTGCACAAAAAACGGATTGAACATTTTTTAAGATATATATTGTTATTGCGTGTCGTATCATAGGTTACGGAGGAAACACAGGCCCATATATTTACTGGAAAACGCCAGGTGCGTCCCCCCCCCCTCAACTCTTCAAAAGGAGCAAGTCCGTTTCCTTTGTTTGTTTCCATTATATCGGCTAAGAAATGTTTCACGGCACTTTACTTTTTTCTTTTCATTTGCAAATGAAACAAATATTTTTGAAAAATCCAAACATTTTTTTTAAAAAATTATCATTACCGCTACAACCGATAATTACAACCACTATGCACGGAGCGTTCAAGTCCGGCCTACATTCCAACAAACCATTCTGAACGGGTACTTTTTTTGCCCCTTGTTGGTGTTGTCACCAACAAGGATTATCATTACCAAACAAACCTTACTATCCTGCATTATTTCTCTACATGGGATTACAAATCCCGGAAATATTCACTTTCGGATTAGGCCGGCACACAATCCAAGGCTGAAATCCGAAAGAGCCCGAAGTATGAAGCTGTGCCATTCAAAGAGCTGTTCGGGATTTCCCAATCCCGAACCTGATACTTTCAGGAAATAAAAACAGGGAAAAAAGTTCATTTGTTATCAGAATAATTACTTTTGCGCCCGCAATGAGAGGAAATATTTTTCACCGGCTCAATGATTTACGTCCCGACAAGGTTGACCAAAGAAGGCTTGTTATCATACTTAGCCTTGTTATCGGTATTGCCAGTGGTCTGGCTGCCGTACTTCTGAAAAATATCGTTCACTTCACCAATTATCATATCACAAGGGATTTTCACTTTGAAAGGGAAAATTTTCTTTACCTTCTTCTGCCTTTGATAGGGCTTTTTCTTACGGTTTTATACGTAAAGTTTTTCGTTAAGGACGATATAGGGCATGGTGTGAGCAAGATATTATATG
>Ga0256841_1000953_pt1 | contig 27024 bp, 22 predicted proteins | sample 356308metaG_FD_185971 | JGI IMG/M metagenome (GOLD analysis project Ga0256841, IMG submission 185971) | Hydrothermal vent microbial communities from Mid Atlantic Ridge, Atlantic Ocean - 356-308 | ecosystem: Environmental > Aquatic > Marine > Hydrothermal vents | place: Atlantic Ocean: Mid...
ATGTCGTATTCAGGGCTTCAAGAAAAGGTCAGATCAAGGCGCGGCTCGCAGGCAAGGGTTGTTCCCTTGGCAAGAGCCGGAACGCGGAGCTGGCCTTTTCTTGAAGCCCCTAACGGATTGATCTATAAGGACAGGCCCGCTTGCCCTTGCCCGCGGACAGCGTTATCAGCCCTTGTTGTAGAATCACTACAACGGCGGTCTGATGCCTTGCCGCGAACAAGGGCAAGCGGGCTGAACGCGATATAGATTGTTGCCGAGTTAATAATACAGTTTCTGCATTGCCTGGTGTGCTAAAATTCGGCTCCTTTCGCAGAATTTCTCTTTGAGAACGTTTTGCCACATCGAGACCTTCTTGAATATTGCGGCAGCTTGGCCCAGGTGGCGAAATTGGTAGACGCAAGAGACTTAAAATCTCTCGACCCTTGCGGTCGTGCCGGTTCGATTCCGGCCCTGGGCACCATTTTGTATTTTTCTTCGCGGACTCATGGTGGCCGGACGACGGCATGAAAGGAGATGAACTCCAAGCCGGGATCAAAACCCTGAGGCAGGAAGACGGCCTGCTGATTCGGGGCTACGGCGAATGGCGCGCCGATGTGCTGGGCAAGTTGGCTGGTGAGTTCGAAAGAAAGCTGGCCAGGCTGCGCAATGAAAAACTGTCATGGGATATTTCAGCGGTTTCCGGTCTGGATTCCAGTGGTATGGTGCTGCTCCTGCATTATCTGGATATGCTTGAAGCGCAGGGATGCCAGGTTGCCTTGACCGGGCTTGGGCAGGATCAGCGCAAGCTGCGTGAAATGATAGAGGCTTACGCCGCGCCAGCGGTTACAGCAACGCCCCCTCGTGGTTCGCGGTTGTACTCCCTGCTGGTGCATGCCGGGGAAGCTGTAGTCGCGGCAGGGCGTGATCTGGTTTCATTCCTTTCCTTCCTCGGTGAGAATTTCAGCGTTCTTCTGCTGTTGCTTGTGCAGCCCTGGAAGATGCGCTGGGGCGCGATAGTCAAGAACATCGAAGAAGCCGGGGTTCGGGCGTTGCCCATCATTACCCTCACCAGCTTTCTCATCGGCGTGGTAATTGCTTATCAGGGCGCCGTGCAACTGCAGAAGTTTGGCGCCAATATTTTCGTTGTGGACATGATCGCCATTTCCGTAACCCGTGAACTGGCGCCGCTGATAACCGCCATTGTCGTGGCGGGTCGCACGGGATCCTCATATACCGCCCAGATCGGGGTGATGAAGATAACCCAGGAAATCGACGCCATGCGCATCATGGGGTTCGAGCCTCACCGGTTTCTGGTGCTGCCGCGGGTAATTGCGGTGATGATCGCCCTGCCTTTGATGATCTTTTTTGCCGATATCATCGGCATTGTCGGGGGCATGGTGGTGGCCAATGTTCACCTGAACATATCCTGGAGCGAATTTGTTCACCGGCTGCAGAATGTGCTGGAGGTGAAGCATGTGTGGATAGGGATTGCCAAGGGGCCATTTTTCGCCTGGCTGATTGCCATGGTGGGTTGCTTTCGCGGGTTTCAGGTTTCGCGCAACACGGAAAGCATCGGCCGCTACACCACGGTCAGCGTGGTGAACGCGATTTTCCTGGTGATTGCCTGTGATGCGCTGTTCTCCGTCGTATTTACCAGGCTGGGAATATGAACACGGTTGTCAGAGTGTCGGATGTGGTGACCCGTTTCGGAGAGAACCTGGTGCATGACCATGTAAGCCTGTCTGTAAAAGAAGGGGAAATTTACGGACTCATGGGGGGCAGTGGTTCCGGAAAATCCACCCTGCTGCGCGAGATGATCATGCTGCAAAAGCCCGAATCCGGACATATCTCCGTTTTTGGCCATGATCTGCAAAACCTGTCCCGCAGGCAGGCTGCCTGGTTGCGTCAGAAATGGGGGGTGCTGTTTCAGGCCGGGGCGCTCTATTCATCCCTGACCGTTGCGGAAAATGTGGCCATTACTCTCAAGGAGTATTCCGGTCTTCCGGCATCGGTTATCGATGAAATTGTACGCATGAAGATCCGCATGGTGGGGCTTCCGGATCACGCCGCCAGCTTGTATCCCGCGCAGCTCAGTGGCGGGATGGTGAAACGCGCATCCCTGGCCCGGGCGCTGGCCAGGGATCCCCGGCTGTTGTTTCTGGATGAGCCTACCTCGGGACTGGATCCCATCGGTGCGGAGGCATTTGATACACTGATCCTGGAGCTTCGGGATATGCTGCAGCTGACCGTGGTCATGGTTACTCATGATCTGGACTCCATCTGGACCATAGTGGATCGGCTGGCGGTGCTGGGAGACAGGAAAGTAATTGCGGAAGGCAGTCTGCAACAGGTTTTGCACGAGCAGCATCCCGTGATTCGGAAATTTTTCTATGGTGAGCGGGGGCGCTTGAGAAGCCGGCATGGAAAGTAGAATCAACTATGCAATTGTCGGCCTGTTCGTGATATTGCTCACGGCGGGGCTGCTGTGGTTTGCCTACTGGCTGGCCAGTGATGGCGGGCAGGAAAACTATGTGGAGTATCATGTCTACATGGAGGAGTCCGTTGCCGGGCTGAGTACGGATGCGGCGGTGAAATATCGGGGTGTGGATGTGGGTACGGTAAAACGCATGATGCTGGACCCGAAAAATCCGGAGCAGGTGCTGCTGGTGCTGCGTATCCGCAATGACACGCCGATCACCACCGCAACCCGGGCAACAATACGATTCTACGGGGTTACCGGACTGGGTTATATTGAACTGCAGGGGGACAACCGGGATGCACCACGCCTGACCAGGGAAAAGGGAAAAACGCCGGTTATTCCTTCTACGGCATCGACCATGGCCCGGCTGGATGAGGGGCTGAGCGGTCTCGCGGACCAGGCGTCCCGGGTTCTTGGACGTATCAACCGTCTTCTCAGTGATGATAACCTGAAAGCATTTTCCTCCCTGTTGCAGGAAGGGCGCGCTCTGGCGGTTCATCTTCAGGAGCAAACCAATCGTCTGCATGTACTGATAGACCGTGGGGTGTTGATGGAAAATGAAGTGATACAGGCTTTCGAAACCGTGCAGACCTCTGCGGATTCCGTTGAGAGCATGGCCGACACCCTGCGGGATACCTATGGTGAACTGGGGCAGGATCTCCGGCAGCAAACCCGCTCCGGCCTGGAAAACCTTCAGCAATTGCTGGATGAACTCAATGTTCTGGTACGGCAGATGCAGCGTAGCGTCCAAGAGTTCAACAGTGCGCCGGCGGATGTTCTTTTCAGACGCAGCAGTACGCGCCCAGGCCCCGGAGAAAATCCATGAAAAACTGGTTGCTGCGCATGCTGCTGATATCCACCGTAGCGCTTCTGGCCGCTTGTGCAGGCAAGCCCCTGCCTCCGGTAACCGAATATTCCCTGTCACCGCGAATTCAGCCGCGGACGTCAACTGAACTTCGACTGCCAGTTACCCTCAAGCTGGCCCCGGTAAATGCATCGCAGAAATACATGACCACGGATATAGTCTATGTGGACGGAAAATACCGGCGCAATTCCTATGCCTACAGCCGCTGGGTGGATACCCCGGTACATATGTTGCAGCTGGTGTTGCAGGATGGCCTGGAACGCAGTGGCCTGTTCCAGGCGGTATTGCCTTCGTCTTCGCTGTTGCGGGCGGACTTGCGCCTGGAAGCCACGCTCTATGAGTTTTCTCAGCAGCTCAAGCCGGGACAGGAATCAGAGGCGGTAGTCCGGCTAGGCTTTCACCTGCTGGACGTTCGTGAGTCGCGCCTGCTCGCTTCCCGCCAGTTCGAGGTCAGGGTGCCGGCTCCCAGTCTTGACGCCCAAGGGGGTGTCCACGCCATCAATGCCGCCGTAGCTGCATTGTTGCCACGCCTCGTGGACTGGCTGCAGGGAAATCTGGCGACACCCTGAGTTGCCCGGATTTCCTCCGGCTATGGTCAACGCATGATTTCCGCGGTGATATGTACCGCAATTTCTTCGATGGAAATGGCTGTGGTATTGATGACCGGGATATGGTGTCTGCGAAACAGGTTTTCCGCCTGATGTACTTCCCACTCGCATTGCTCGGGAGAGGCATAGCGGCTGCCGGGCCGGCGTTGCTCGCGGATGCGATGCAGCTGTTTCGGGTCGATGGTCAGTGCCACCAGCTTGGATTTGAACTGTTGCAGAATCTCCGGCAGATCCGTGCCATTCAAATCTTCATCGATCAGGGGATAGTTTGCTGCGCTCAAGCCGTTGTGCAGAGCCAGGTACAGACAGGTGGGCGTCTTGCCGCTACGTGATACGCCAATGAGTATCACGTCCGCCTTGGCATAGTTTCTGGTGATGGAACCGTCGTCGTGAAGCATGGCATAGTCCAGGGCCTTGATCCGTGCGCTATACAGTCCCCTGTTCTGAATGCCATGCAGCTGTCCGGTTACCGGTGATGCGGCTTCACCGATCAAATGTTCCAGGGTAGGGGTGAAGGCTTCGAAAATATCGAACAGCCGATCACCGCAGGTTTCCTTGAGCAGGGCGCGAACATCTCCATCCACAAAGGAACTGAATACCAGGGGAGGCTGCGCCATGGCATTGAGCTGCCGGATCTGCTCGGCCAGCGCCTGCACCTTTTCCCTGCTGTTCAGAAAAGGATGCTCTTCCAGTTCGAAGCGCTGTTGCGGAAACTGCGCCAGCAGTGCGCGGGCGATGGAGCCGGCGGTGATTCCGGTGTGATCGGACAGGATGAAGACACGGATACTCATGGTATGAGAATAGCTTTGAGTTTTCCTCGTTTTCAAGCAATCCCGGGGCAGGGCGGTGCGTCCTTGTACCGCAAGCAGCCGGTTACAGTCTGGCTAGCCCGCATGTTGCACCGGAATCCGGAATTTTCCCGGAGAGATTTTTGCCCAGATTGTTCGAACGGACAAAAGCCGATGTTATTCATCGGCTTGCAGTGCGTTCGGGCAAGCTGGGTGAAAAGATCCCGGGAAAAACCGGATAGCATGACAGGTACGAACTGTATCCAGCATGCTCGCGTCACGCAACATGCTGTAATTCATGGTAAAAAACCCACATTTTGCGCGTTCTGGTGAAATATGCGGGCTAGATCGGTCCAGGTCTGGACAACCGTGTCCGGATTCAGGGAGATGCTGCTGATCCCCTGTTCGAACAGCCACTCGGCGAGATCCGGGTAATCGGAAGGCCCCTGACCACAGATGCCCACGTATTTGTTTTGCTCGCGTGCCGCATCAATGGCCATTTTCAGCATGGCTTTGACTGCCGGATTGCGTTCATCAAACTTGTCAGCAACCAGGGCGGAATCCCGGTCCAGACCCAGGGTCAACTGGGTGAGGTCATTGGAGCCGATGGAAAAGCCGTCATAGTGTTCCAGAAACTCTCTGGCCAGCACCGCATTGGAGGGAATTTCACACATCATGATCACCCGCAGGCCATTGTCACCGCGCTTCAGGCCATTTTGTGCGAGCAGGGCGATGATCTGTTCCGCCTCCTCCAGGGTGCGCACAAAAGGCGTCATGATTTCCACATTGGTAAAGCCCATCTCTTCCCTGACCCGGCGCAGTGCTTCGCATTCCAGTTCAAAGCAGGGCTGGAAATCCTTGGACAGGTAGCGGGATACGCCACGGAAACCCAGCATGGGGTTTTCTTCGTCCGGCTCATAACGGCTGCCGCCCAGCAGATTGGCGTATTCATTGGATTTGAAGTCCGAAAGGCGGACGATCACCGGCTTGCCATTGAAGGCCGCTGCCAGGGTGGATATGCCTTCCACCAGTTTTTCCACATAGAAACTGCGTGGGTCACTGTAGCCGATGATGCGTTCACTGATGTGCTGGCGAATGTCCAGCGGCTGGTCATCGAATTCCAGCAGGGCTTTTGGATGTATGCCTATGGTGTTGTTGATGATGAACTCCAGACGCGCCAGTCCCACGCCCTGGTTGGGGATGCGGGAGAAGGCGAAAGCACGGGAGGGCGAGGCCACATTCATCATGATCTTGGTCGGCAGTTCCGGCATGTCGCCGGTATCCGTATGGCGGATTTCAAAGCGGAGCAGGCCTTCATAGATGATGCCGTCATCCCCTTCCGCGCAGGATACGGTCACCTTTTGTCCTTCCGCTACCCTCCGGGTGGCATCGCCACAGCCCACGACAGCGGGAATGCCCATTTCCCTGGCGATGATGGCGGCATGGCAAGTGCGGCCACCGCGGTTTGTGACGATGGCGGAAGCGCGTTTCATGATCGGCTCCCAGTCCGGATCGGTCATGTTCGTAATCAGTACGTCTCCGGGTTGAACCCGATGCATCTCGGAAGCATGTTCGATGACTCTCGCGCTACCCTGCCCGATGCGCTGGCCGATGGCCCGTCCCTGGCAGAGAATCTTTCCGGTTTCCAGCAACTGATATTGCTCCATGCCGGTAGCGCGGCTTTCCACGGTTTCGGGACGGGCCTGGAGGATATACAGCTTGCCGTCTTCTCCGTCCAACGCCCATTCGATGTCCATGGGGCGCTGATAGTGGTTTTCTATGATTACGGCATAACGGGCCAGCTCTGTGACCTGTTCATCGCTGAGAGAAAAACGCTCCCTGTCCTGCTCCGGAACATCGACCGTGGCTACATTTTCGTCACCTTCGGCGTAGATCATCTTGATCAGCTTGCTACCCAGGTTGCGGCGCAACACTGCAGGCCGTCCTTGTTTCAGGTTGTCCTTGTAGACATAGAACTCATCGGGGTTTACCGCGCCCTGAACCACGGTCTCCCCCAGGCCATAGCTGGAAGTGATGAATACCACGTCACGGAAGCCGGACTCCGTATCCAGGGTGAACATAACCCCGGCGGCGCCGATATCCGAACGCACCATGCGCTGGATGCCGGCGGACAGCGCCACAGTGTCGTGGTCGAAGCCCTGATGCACCCGATAGGCAATTGCCCGGTCGTTGTACAGGGAGGCGAATACGGCGCGGATATAGTGCAGTACATTCTCCAGGCCAGTGACATTCAGATAGGTTTCCTGCTGCCCGGCAAAGGATGCATCCGGCAGGTCTTCCGCGGTAGCGGAAGAGCGCACCGCAACCGTGGCCGGCTGGCCATTCACCGACATCTTTTCATAGGCGGCGCTCACGGCGATTTCCAAAGCTTCCGGAAGTTCCGCTTCCATCACCCACTGGCGTATGGTCTTGCCGGCTTCGGCCAGAGCCACCACGTCGTTTACATCCAGCCGGGAGAGCAATGGATCGATGCGTTCCCTGAGCCGGTTGTGGCTGAGAAAATCACGGAAGGCGTGGGCCGTGGTGGCAAAGCCACCCGGTACCCGTACCCCGGCGCTGGAGAGATTCGAGATCATTTCCCCCAGTGAGGCATTCTTGCCGCCTACCTGGGGCAGACTTTCCATGGAAAGGTTTTCGAACCAGATGATCTGCTCCAGCATGCGTGGATCCTCATTGATGTTTGTATTCATGGCATTACTTCTCTCTGCGTTGACAGCTGCTGCTTTTGCAGCCGCATGATGTTCCGCAACCGCCTCCTTCTTCACGGTAGGGACCCAGTTGCGGGTTTTCCCTGGCAAACCTTCTGCCGAGTTGTTGAATCAGTAACCAGCCCACGAGGAGCAGGGGGACGGTCAGCATGGCGATGAAGTACTTCATTAATGTCCGCCTCCCAAACCGGCAAACCCCATGAAAGACAAGGATAGCAGACCGCCGAGCATAAGGCTCAAGGCTGCTCCCTGGGTGGCGCTGGGCAGTTGCGACAGCGCAAGGCGTTCGCGCAGGCCGGCCATCAGGGCAATGGCCAGGGTAAAGCCCGCGCCAGCACCAAAGGCGTAGGTCACCGATTGGGAAAAATCATAGCCCTTGAAGGTCTGAAACAGGGCCAGCCCGAGTATGGCGCAGTTGGTGGTAATCAGCGGCAGGAAGATCCCCAGGGAGCGAAACAGCCCTGGGCTGTATTTCTTCAGAGTCATTTCCACCAGCTGTACCGCACTGGCGATGATGGCGATATAGGCGATGAGACGCAAAAACTCGATGTCCAGCGTCACCAGCACCAGATTCACCGCGTAGGCGGAAACCGAGCTCACCAGCATCACGAAACTGGTGGCCAGCCCCATGGGAATTGCCGTATCGAGTTTTCCCGATACGCCAAGGAAAGGACACAGGCCGAGAAACATGGCGAGTACGAAATTGTTGGCCAGCACCGTGTTGAGAAAAATGAAACCAAGAGAGTCAGCGTGCATGGAGTTCTTCTCCTTCGCTTTGGGTTTTGCGTTGTTTGATCCAGTCGAACAACAGCAGCCAGGTGCCCAGCACCAGGAAGCCGCCGGCAGGCAACACCATCACCACCCAGGGCTGGAAGTTTTCTCCAAACAGATCCACGCCAAAAAGACTGCCGGCGCCGAGCAGTTCTCGTACCACCCCCAGACAAAGCAGGGCAAAGGTGAATCCCAGCCCCATGCCCAGGGCGTTTACCAGGGATTTCAGGGGACGGTGTTTCGAGGCATAGGCTTCCGCGCGTCCCAGAATCATGCAATTCACCACGATGAGCTGGATAAAGGCGCCCAAGGCGTTGTACAGATCCAGGGATATGGCCTGGATCACATAATCCACCATGGTGACAAAGGTGGCAATGATGATGATGTAGGTAGCGATGCGCACCTGTTTGGGAATATAGCGGGCGATGGCGGAGATCAGACCTCCGGAAGCGAGCAGGACGAAGGTAGTAGCCAGGCCCATGGCCAGGGCATTGGTTGCGGAGTTGGTCACTGCCAGCACCGGACACATGCCGAGCAACATGACGAACACCGGATTGTCCCGCCACAGACCTTCGCTGAAGGTTTCCCAGTCGATCCTGTTGTCGGTTTTTCGCTTCACTTGCCCATTGCCTCCAGTTCCGGAATCAGAGGTTTCAGCTGGGGTAGCAGCTTCTGCGCGGAAAGATTCAGCGCCTTGCCCACCGCTTTGGAGGAGATGGTTGCACCGGAAATGGCATCCACTTCCCAGGACTGTTGTTTGCTGCCGTGTTTTACCGTAACGATGGGATGCAGCAGGGCGGTTTGCCGCGAGTCGAGGCGCGCATCCAGGGCGTCGAAATTGGTCTGGAATTCCGGATCGCTCATGATCTTGTCGCCCAGTCCCGGCGTTTCCGCCATCTTCAGCACCTTGATGCCGCGAATGCATTCGCAGGATGGCTCATAGCCATAGAGCAGATAGATCATGCCGGCATATCCCTGAGCGCCGGTTTCCGCAGCAATGCCCAGAAGCCTGCCATGGGCATCATATCCGGCGTGTATGGTCTGGCCTGCCTCACCTTTCTTGAAAGGCAGCAGTTTGCCTTCCGAGAGCAGAAACTGGCGGTGACTGACGCTGCCCGGAATCACCTTGCTGACGGCGGCTTCTATGGCCAGCCGCTGGTTTTCGGCAATCAGGGGCGCGGTGAGCTGATCCGTGAGCACCACCAGAAAACCGGAAAGCATGGCGATGCCGGTAAGCACCAGCATCATGGCTGTGGCGGGTGCACGCTTTTGCATTGCAGGGGAACTCATGAGCCTTTCTCCCCGAAAACCCGTGGCTGGGTGAACTGCTCGATGAGCGGCGTGGCGGCATTGCCCAGGAGGATGGCATACATCACGCCTTCGCTCAGGCCGCCGAACAGCCGAATGATGATCGTGAGTACCCCGATGAGCAGTCCATAGATCGCGACGCCCCAGGGCGTCACCGGAGAGCCCACCATGTCCGTGGCCATGAACCAGGCGCCGAGCATCAGCCCTCCGGAAAACAGCATGAAACCGGCGGAAGGGTACTGTTGGGGGTCGGCAAGATGAAAGGCGCCCGCCGTGAGTCCGGCGCCAAGCAGTATGAACAGGGGGATGCGCCAGTCGAGAAATTTTCTTGCGGCCAGATAAAGCCCCCCAAGAAGAATCAGCAGAGCAGAGGTTTCCCCCGCGGAACCGGCGGCGTTGCCGAGAAACAGATCCAGTACGGGAGTGCTGATGCCTTCAAACTTGTGCAACCCCAGGGGGGTGGCGCCGGTAAATGCGTCGATGGCGACGCGGCTGTTCCATTCCGCCACTTCCGGGGGAATGGTGAAGGGGACGGTGAAAGTGCCGGGTATGAACTGGCTGAAACGCCCTTCAAACAGGGAGGGGGTCCAGGTGGTGATGGCCACGGGAAAGGCGGCCTGGACAAAGGCTCTTCCCACAAGGGCCGGATTGAACACATTCATGCCCAGGCCGCCAAACAGCAGCTTGCCCAGCGCCATGGCAGTGAAACCCGCCACCGCGGCCATCCACAAGGGGAAGGCCGGAGGCAGGGTCAGGGCAAGCAACAGGCCGGTGATGGCGGCGGACCAGTCTCCCAGGGTGTTGGTTTTGTTGAACTGACGTTCAGTAATCAGGCAACTGGCCAGGGTGGTCAGGATCAACGCCAGGGCGCTGAGACCGAATTGCCATATGGACCAGGCGCAGATGGGTAGCAGGGCGAATACCACGTTGCGCATGATCAGCACCACGTCATCGGGTGCGTGAAGATGCGGCGTGGTACGCAGTTCCAGACTCATGCGGCTTTCTCCCGGTTGATCGCCTTGGCCGCACGGAACAGTTGCACCAGGGGGATGTTGGAAGGGCAGACATAGGAACAGCAGCCACATTCGAAACAGTGATTCAGATGGGCGTCATGCGCCATTTCTTCATATTCCCCGGCCAGGGCCAGCTGTCCCAGCAGGGCGGGATTGAGGTGCATGGGGCAGGCCGAAACACAGCGGCCGCACTTGATGCAGGGCCAGCGATGGCGGCTTTCCGCGCGGATGCTGGGCTCGTTGAGCACCAGCAGGCCGGAGCTGCCCTTGGTGATGGGAACCTCCAGTGAAGATACCGCCGGACCCATCATGGGGCCGCCGAGGATGAACTCGTTGGGCCCGCCCTCATAGCCGGCCTGTTCCAGTATGAAACCGATGGGAGTGCCCAGGGGCACGAGATAGTTGCCCTGACGCCGTACACCAGAGCCGGTGACCGTGATCACCCGTTCCATTAGACCCTCGCCCCGGGGTAGCAGCCGCCCGAGAGCCGCCAGGGTGCCGACATTGTTCACCACCACGCCAATGTCGGCAGGAATGCCGCCGGCAGGCACTTCCCGGTTCAGCAGGGATTTGATGAGCATTTTTTCCGAGCCCTGCGGATACTTGGTCTCCACCGCCTCAACCTGAATGTCGGACGCCTTCCGCAGACGTTCCGCCAGCAGCTTTACCGCGTCCATCTTGTTGTCTTCGATGCCAATGATGGCCCGTCGGGTGCCGGATGCCCGCATGGCCAGCTGTATGCCACGGATCAGATCATCCGGGTATTCGAGCATGATGCGATGATCACAGGTCAGGTAGGGTTCACATTCGCATCCGTTGATGATCAGGGTGTCCACCTTCTTGTCTTCGGGAACCCGGAGTTTGATGTGGGAAGGAAAGGCTGCACCGCCCAGCCCCACCAGTCCCGCATCCTGAATCGCCTGCAGCAGCTGATCCTGATCCAGTTCTTCGAGGTTGCGCTTCTCCCGCCACAGGACTTCCTGGGTGGAAGCCTCGTACACGTCCAGGACAATGGCAGGTTCCCGGCTGCCCCGGCTGGTGAGCATGGATTTGATCTCCCGGATGCGCCCCGTGGCTGGCGCGTGCAATGGCACGGACATAGCGCCGGCTGCCGCCGCCAGGGGCTGTCCCCGCACCACATCCTGGCCTTTTTTCACCAGAGCCTGCGCCGGAGCGCCGATATGCTGCCCCAGGGGCAGTATCAGTTGTGGAGCAAAGGGCAGGCGGCGAATGGGGATCTGCGCCGTGCCATCCTTGTGCGCCGGAGGATGCACCCCGTGAGAGAAACTGCGGCGGCGGAACAGTTTCATGATATTAACCCGACACCAATCTGCCATGGATGAGGGGCGCGCCGGATCTGGAGGAAAGATCAGCCATTCAACGCATCCAGGACGGCGGCGTAGTCAGGCTCATCGGCGATTTCTTCCACCAGTTGGGTGTACATGACGGTGCCGGCTTCATCGATGATCAGCACTGCTCTGGCGGCCAGTCCGGCCAGGGGACCATCGACCAGCAATACGCCATAGTCCTTGGCAAACTGCCTGTCCTTCATCATGGACAGGGGAACCACGTTTTCCAGACCTTCGGTGCTGCAAAAGCGCCCTTGGGCAAAGGGCAGATCCGCAGAAACCACCAGCACCACGGCATCGGAACGGTTTTCAAAGGCTTCGTTGAAGCGGCGCGCCGAGGCGGCGCAGGTGGGGGTGTCCAGACTGGGCACGATGTTCAGGATGATCTTGCGGTTGGCATAGTCGGACAGGCGGACGGTTTGCAAGTCGCCATCGGTGAGTTCAAATTCCGGCGCTATGTCCCCGGGCTTGGGAGGTGTTCCGTTGGTCGTCATGGGATCGCCATTGAGAGTAACTGTAGTCATGTTGCTTCCTCCGTATCAACTGGAATCGTTGCCATTGTCTGCGGTGCTCTTTACTGATATTTTTCCGCGCGCTTGATGAGCTTTTCGATATCTTTTTCGCCCATGTTCCATGGGGTGCCCGGATGCAGGCAGCCGGCGGTGCATTTTTCTGCAGCGCGCACGATGTCCTTGTATTTTCCGCCCTGGGGATTGACCACCACGGCGAGCTTGTCCTCGTTGTAGGCGAAGATGCCGGGCGCGATGCTGGTGCATTCATCACAGGCGGTGCATTCCGGGGTTTCTATCCACACCGGCTCATAGTCCGGGGCGGAGGTGGTGCCTGGAGGCGCGGCGGCGTCACTGGTGCTGCTGCCATTGGCGGAAATGCTGCCTGTGAGGGCGTCGGCGTTGCCGGATGCCACCAGGGACAGAAGCGTGGAACTGAGGCGGCTGGCCATGTCCGCCTTGGTCTGTTCGACGAGGGCATCGACGTCCACCCGGTTCAGTTCTCCGGCTACTCCCTTGAGCTGACGCCAGAACTGGCGGCGTTCTTCCCCGGATTTGACGATTTCCCGGGAGCAGAGAATGCGGATCAGCCGGTTCTTGCCATCCACGCCCCAGATGAAAGGATAGAGACCCTCGCGTTCATCTTCGTCCAGATCCAGAAATTCGTGGAAGGGAACCATGGTCGCTCCTGCGCCCGCGACATTCGTACTTCCCTGTACGGCATCCTCATCCCAGGTTTCCCGGGGTGCGACGCGGAAATGCTTGCGGAAGCGGCCTTCGCTGGCGGCGAAGTCGGCAAAGGTGACGGGCAGCTCCATGCTTTGTTCATTGCCGTTCTCGTCCAGATAATGGAGCTGATAGCGGGGCCAGTCTTCGTCCATGGCCGGGTTGCCTTCCAGATCGATGCATTCCTCCAGGGTTTCTCCCGCATCCGGATCGAATTTCATCAGGGGATAGGCGCGGGACTCCAGCGCCAGTTTGGACTGGCGTGCGGTGGCATCGTCCGCCACCCCATGTTCCGGCTGACAGGTGGAATAGATGTTGAACAATGCCGGCCGGCGGCTGTTGAGGCCGTCGATATAGCCTTCTATGAGATGGGTGGTGTTGGCCGGTGATCCTTGCAGAATGTAGGCGCTTCGGTGGGCCATGCCGATGAGGCTCATTTCCTTGCGGATTTCTTCCTTGCCCTTCATGGCCTTGCCATAGGGGCTCATGTCCGCCACCTGACCAATGAAGCCCGAGGTGCAGGCCTGACCGCCGGTATTGGAATAGACCTGGGTGTCCAGCACCAGAACCTTGATGGGCATGCCGGAGGCCAGTGCCCGGGAAAGATTCTGGAAGCCGATATCGTACATGGCGCCATCCCCGCCGACGGCAACCACCGGTGGGCAAAGGCGCCATTCCTCTTCGCTGAAGTCCTTCCAGTTGAACTGGCGGAACCAGGCATCATGTTCGGCCGGGTTGTATTTTCCCTTCAGCTCCAGTTCCGCCAGGCGAATCGCCTTGAATCCTTCCGCCATTTTGCTCATGTGCCCCTCAAAAACTCCCATCGCCATGGAAGGGCTGTCCTGGAACAGATGACTGGTCCAGGGGAAAGGGTAGGGGTTATAGGGATAGGTGGAACCCCAGACGGAGGTGCAACCGGTAGAGTTGATGATTCCCATGTTCGCCCGACCATTGCCGGTGGGTCCCTCCCGGTAACACCAGTGAAGCTCACGCAACTTGTCCAGCACTTCGGTCATGCGCGCCAGCCATTCCCTGTCCACCAGGGTTTTCTCATGGCCAGGATCCATGCTGTCGGACAGCCGGGACAGGGTCAGATCCCCGTCATCGTCATGGGTCACTTGCTCCAGGGTGGCGATATCACTCAGATCCACGCCTTCGGCCAGCTTCAGACGGATGTGCTGTTCGAGGCGGGCGATGAGATCGTCCAGCCTGCCGAGCTGCTGCTTGACGCGGGGCTGCATCAGGGCGGTGACGGTGGCGGTAAACAGATGGATATTGGTTTTTTCCCCGCAACCGAGACAGGCACCATCGCCACAGACCATGGAGTCGTAACTGTCCTTGTTCAGCAGCAGGGTTTCCAGCGCGCCGATCTTTTCGTCCAGATCGTCGATGCGGCTGTAAGCGGGGTTGCTGGTGGGGAGATCCAGCCAGAATTTCCAGTCGCTGCGCAGCCGCTGCACCGCGGCCTCGTCCTGAGGCGCCGTGACCAGGGCCTGGTCATCGCATACATCCACGCATTCCATGCAGCCTTTGCAGGTGTAGGGGTTGATGGTGATGGAAAACAGGCCGCCACTTCCCGGTGTCTTCTTTTCCCTGGTTTTCCAGTAGGGTTTGGTGACGGAAAATTCGAAGCTGCCCAGCTTGTCCATGAACAGGGCGAATTCCTGTTCCAGGGTCTCGCGGCTGTCGCCCTCGGTGTCGGATTCGCTGATGGTTTCCAGTATGGCCTGATCCAGGGCGTCGCGTACCTTTGCTTGTTCACCCTGTTCGTTGAGCAGGGTCCGCAGGCGTTTTTCCACCTTGCGCGTTTCCCGGCGCAGGTAAATCGTGGGCGTGCCGCCGGTTTCAATGCGCTCGATGATGGTGGTGAAAACTTCGGCAACGGTATTCACCAGTCCGGGTATGGCGCTGTCCGGACAGATGGTGTAGCAGTCACCGCAGGCGGTGCAGTTCTCGGCTATCCATCGGGGATATTCGAAGCGGATCTGGGTCATGTCCCGATACACGCCCGTGGAAGCCGGTACCAGAGACAATGCCTGGTGGGGATCGGCGAGATTGGATTCGCCCTGGCCGCGGGCGTAGAAATTGCCGGTTTGCTCCCAGAATCGGTGGATGTCGGTCAGTTCCCCCTTGCCCTGGGGCAATTGTTTCAGCAGAACCGGCAGGTCGATTTCCTGTTTCAGTTCTCTGGCATGATCGACATTCAGCTTGCGGCTGGTGATTTCCGTGATTTCATCGAATCCCCGGCGCACGATGCGCAGATTGTCCTCCACCACGTGCTTGCCCTTGGCACCGAACTTGGCTTCCAGTTGGGTCTCGATGGCGGAAAACAGTTTCTTTTCGTCCAGGCCGGTGATTTCCATGAGGGGCGAGCCGGCAAAGAACGCCCCCTGAAAGGCGTTGCCTTGCATGCGCAGTTGCAGTTCCGGGTTGGAGGCTTCTTCCCGGGCGATGCGGAAACCGTCCAGGTAGAACACGCGAATCTCCTTGTCGATGATTTGCTGCTGCATCCAGCGGGGGAAACTGGCCCAGACTTCGGCCTCGCTCTCCAGGGAAGACTGGATGATCAGGGTGCCGCCTTTTTTCAGACCTGCAAGGGGATTGGAGTGGCTGAATACATTGGGATCCGGGCTGAGCACCACATCCACGAACTTGTATTCGCAATTCAAGGGTATGGGCGTGGGGGCTACTGCAAGATAATAGGTGGTGGGTTGACCTTTTTTTTCCGAACCATATTTGGGGTTGGCCTTGATTTCCCAGCCGAGCAGATCATACAGGGTCATGACCAGGTTCTTGCCTGTGGTGATGGCACCCCAGCCTCCTACCGAATGCATGCGTACGGTTATGGAATCCTCCGGCATCAGGTTGGGGTTTTCCGAACCATGTACCGCCAGATCGGCGATATCCGGATAGGCTTCCAGCAGCTGCTGAAGATGGATTTCCTGCTTGGGATTGGCTGGGTCGCGCACGAAGTCGATGCCCAGATAGAAGAAGGAGCGCTGTTTTCCGTCCGGAAGCATGTTCTCCACGGCGCCAATTAGTCCTTCCGGCTGCAAGTCCCTTGAGCCCATGCCAAAGGCGCCGGAGTACAGGCGGGGAAGATCCCTGAGACTGCTGTAACTGGCGTAGTCCGGCCAGGGCAGTTCGCCCGTGGCCTGACCGTTTTCCACACATTTGCCCAGTGCGGCGCGCACTTCACGGATCAGGGGCAGATCTTCGGCCAGGGGCTGATCCGTGCGCTCCAGCACCACCACGCCCTTGCGTCCCTGTAATGCCTTGCCGATGAGATCGCCGGGGAAAGGGCGATACATGGTGATATCGACAACCCCAACCCGCAGTTTTCGGGTTTTGTACAAATACTCGGATACGCCGATGGCCTGTACCACCATGGAGCCCATGCCAACGATGACATAGTCGGCCTTGTCCATGTTGAAGCTGGCGATACGATTGTACTGACGCCCCGTGAGCCGGGCATATTCTTCCATTACCTGATCGGCCAGTTCCGGCACATGGTCGTAGAAATAGGGACGCTGGGCGGCCTGGGTCTGCATGTAGGCGTCCTGATTCTGCACCACCCCGGACTGCAGGGGGGTGTCCACATCCCAGATGGCGGGAACCCGGCGCCGGGTCTCTCCGTAGATGATTTTCTGCGCCGGGGTCGGGCATTCGATTTCATCATCCGGCCGTCCCAGAAATTCCTCGATCAGTTCCCGCTCGGGCACCATCAGAGGTTCGATGAGATGTGTGGTGAGAAAGCCGTCCTGTCCCACGGCGGCAGGCGTGAGAGACAGCTCCGCAATCTTGCGCGCAATCAGATTGAGGTCGGCTGCGCCCTGGGCGTCCCGGGCGAACATCTGGAAGAAACCGCTGTCGTCTATGCAGTGAAAATCATCATGCCCGCAATGCACGTTCAGGCTCGCCTTGGTGATCGCCCGGCAGCCGATGTTCAGTACATAGGGCAATCTCTTACCTGCGGCGGCGTACAGAGATTCGTGCATGAAGGCCACGCCCTGGGCGGATGAGAAGTTGGTTGCGCGCAGTCCGGTCATGCTCATGCCGGCGGTAACCGCGGCGGCGGCATGCTCGGATTCCGGTTCCACGAAGATCAGGTTGCGATCAGAGATGTTTACATGCCCCCTGGCCATTTCCTCGGCCCAGTATTCCCCCATCTGGGTGGAGGGGGTGATGGGGTAGGCGCCTGCCGCGTCGGAGGCTTCCCGTTCACACATGATTACGGCAGTGTTGCCATCCATGGCCATGCGCCGGCCCGGGTACTTGAACTTCGGAGGACTCTTTTTGCGGAAATTCATGGTTTGTTACCTTTTCTTTGGGCTTATCGGATGGGCAATGCTTGTTTGCGGATGACCCGTTTGGCTTCTTTTCCCCTGATCGGCTGTTCCTGTTCGAGCCAAACGATTGCGCCTGTGGGACAGCGCGCCATGGCCGTGGGGGAGGCAAGATGATTCTTGCTGTAATCGATCACTGCCAGGTTGTTGCGGATCTGAATCAGACCATCCGGCGCATCCACGGCACACTTTTCGCAGGCGGTGCAGGCGACTTCACAGTCGTTTTCCGCCTCGTCGCCATGGAGCAGGTTCTTGCAGGCTACCCAGAGTTGACGATCCACCGGCTGCAGGGAGAAAAGTCCCTTGGGACAGATCTCGACACAGTCGTTGCAGGCGGTGCATTTGGCTGGATCCACCACCGGCAGGCCGAACTGGTTCATGTGAATGGCCTGCTGGTCGCATACTTCGGCGCAATCGGCCAGGCCAATGCAACCCCAGGCGCAACGCTTGGGGCCGCCGGAGACCACCGCGGCGGCGCGGCAACTCTCCAGTCCGTCGTAATGCGCCTTGTTGCGCGCCACATGGGCGCCACCCGCACAAGCCAGGCGGGCTACCTTTTTGACCACATCGCCGGCATCCACACCGAGATAGTCGGCGATTTCCTCTGCCGCATCCCGGGAGTTGACCGTACACTGAGCCGGTTTGAGTTCGCCGCGAATCAGGGCTTCGGCAAAGGGACGGCAGCCAGCGGTGCCACAGGCGCCGCAATTGGTGCTGGGTAGCAGTTCTTCGATTTCATCGATGCGCGGATCTTCATATACCCAGAGCTTGCGGTTGGCCACTGCCAGAATGCCGGACAACATCAGACCCAGGGCGGTCATGAAGCCAATGGCGATCAGGATGTGGCTCAACTCGATTCCAGGCATGGGTCTTGCCTCCGGCGGGAGAAGATAAATCCAGCTTTGAATATGTGGTTATAATGGACAGGCGCCTAGTATTGAGCAATAAAATAATTTCAATGTAATGCATTGATGAAATAAATAATCAACGGGTAAATATTGAAATGCCAAATACCAAGAGGCAGTTGTACTACAAGCAAAATCGCCTGAAGCAATTGCGGGCCTTCTGCGCGGCAGCCAGAACCGGGAGTATTTCCCAGGCTGCGGAAAAACTCTTCCTCAGTCAGCCTACCGTGACCTTGCAGATCCAGGCGCTGGAAAGGGACATGGATGTGGTGCTGTTCGAACGTCGTGGACCGAAGATTTCCCTGACCCCGGAAGGCGTGGTGCTGAATGAGCTCGCCCGTCCTCTGGTGGACGGCATCGAGGGCCTGGAAGAGAATTTCAATGCGCATTTCGGCAGACTGGATACGGGTGAGCTGAATATTGCCGCCGGAGAGTCCACCACGCTCTATATTCTGCCGGAATATATCAAACGCTTCGCCACCGCCTATCCCGGGATCAAGATCAAGCTGCACAATGTAACCGGACGGGATGGGATGGCCATGTTGCGCGCCGATGAAGCGGATCTGGCCGTGGGTTCCATGCTGGAAGTGCCGGATGATATCGTCTATCACCCATCCATGTCTTACAGCCCGACCCTGATCACGCCCCTGGATCATCCCTTGGCAAAAAAAAAGAAGGTGAGCTTGAAGGACATTTGTCCGCACGGGCTGATCCTGCCACCCAGACATCTGGCGACCTGGCGTTTTCTGGAACTGGTGTTCAGTCAGGCGGGGCTGAAATTCAAGGTGTCCCTGGAAGCGGGGGGCTGGGAGATCATCAAGAAATATGTGGAGCTGGGAATGGGCATATCCATTGTCACCGGGGTGTGTCTCACTGGAGAAGAAAAACTGAGGGTTATGCCCATGGATGAGTACATACCCAAGCGTTCCTATGGGGTGGTGGTGCGTCGGGGAAAGTTTCTCAGCCCCCAGGCGCAGGCATTCATCGACATGATCGATCCCGATTTCCTCCAGCATTCCCGCGCAGAAGGGAGATGAAAAAGCCCCCGGTGAAGGGGGCTTGGTTGGTTCGACAACAGGATCGCCGGATCAGCGGTTCAGGCGATTCTCGATGAGATCATCCACCACGGAAGGATCCGCCAGGGTGGAGGTGTCTCCCAGGCTGTCCAGTTCATTGGCCGCGATCTTGCGCAGGATGCGGCGCATGATCTTGCCGGAACGGGTCTTGGGCAGGCCGGGTGCCCACTGGATGATGTTGATCTTGGCAATGGGGCCAATCTCTTTTCTCACCAGCTGTACCAGTTCGTCCTTGAGTTCATCCACATACTCTTCTCCACTCATGAGAGTGACATAGGCGTAGATGCCCTGGCCGGTAATCTCGTGGGGATAGCCCACCACGGCGGCTTCCGCCACTTTGGGGTGCAGCACCAGGGCGGATTCGATTTCCGCCGTTCCCAGGCGGTGGCCGGAGACATTGAGCACGTCATCCACGCGGCCGGTGATCCAGTAATAGCCATCGGCATCGCGTTTGGCGCCGTCACCGGTGAAATAATAGCCGGGATACATCTGGAAATAGGTTTCGTAGAAGCGTTTGTGGTCGCCATACACGGTGCGCATCATGGAAGGCCAGGGATGCCTGATGGCGAGGTTGCCAGATGCGGGGTTGCCTTCGATTTCCTTGCCCTGGTCGTCCAGCAGCACCGGCTGTACCCCAAAGAAAGGCCAGCAGGCGGAACCCGGTTTCAGGGGCGTGGCACCGGGCAGGGGAGTGAGCATGTGGGCGCCGGTTTCGGTCTGCCACCAGGTATCCACAATGGGGCAGCGTTCATCGCCCACCACCCGGTAATACCATTCCCAGGCTTCGGGGTTGATGGGTTCACCCACGGTGCCCAGCAGGCGCAGGCTCTTGCGCGAGGTTTTTCTGACAAGGTCTTCGCCACAGGCCATCAGGGCGCGAATGGCCGTGGGCGCGGTATAGAAGCTGGCTACCTGGTGTTTGTCCACTACCTGCCAGAAACGGCTGGCGTCGGGATAGGTGGGGATGCCTTCGAACATCAGGCTGATGGCGCCGTTGCACAAGGGGCCATAGACGATGTAACTGTGGCCGGTAACCCAGCCGATGTCGGCGGTACACCAGTAGACTTCGCCTTCCTTGTAGTCGAAGACCAGCTTGTGGGTCATGGCGGCCTGCAGCAAATAGCCGCCGGTGGTGTGCAGCACGCCCTTGGGTTTGCCCGTGGAGCCGGAGGTATAGAGGATGAACAGGGGGTCTTCCGCGTCCATCTGTTCCGGTTCACATTCCGGCTCGGCGTCCGCCATGGCTTCGTGATACCAGACATCCCGGCCTTCGGTCCATTCCACCGGATCGCCGCCCCGTTGCACCACGATGGAAGTGTGAACATTGGGGCAGTTGTCCAGGGCCTGGTCCGCGTTTGCTTTCAGTGGCAGGCGCTTGCCGCCACGAATGGACTGATCCGCGGTGATCAGCACCTGACAATCGGAATCCAGGATGCGATCCTTGAGAGCGTCCGGTGAGAAGGCGCTGAAGACGATGGAATGCACCGCGCCGATCCGGGTGCAGGCGAGCATGGCGACCACCGCTTCCGGAATCATGGGCATGTAGATGGATACCCGGTCGCCTTTCTTCACGCCACGGCTTTTGAGCACATTGGCGAATTTGTTCACGTCGGCGTGCAGCTCGCGGTAGCTGATGGCGCGATCCTCGCCGGGATCGTCACCTTCCCAGAGAATCGCGGTCTGCTCGCCCCGGATGTCCAGATGCCGGTCCAGGCAGTTCCAGGAGACGTTCAGCTTGCCGCCCTTGAACCATTCGATATGCAGATCGTCTTCCATGAAACTCCAGTCAAGAACCGTATCCCAGCCCTTGAACCAGTGCAGGTATTCGGTGGCCTTGTCGGCCCAGAAGCCTTCGGGATCTTCAACCGAGCGTTTGTAGTCGGCTTCGTACTGTTCCGCAGTGACATTGGCTTGTGCGGCGAAGTCTTCGGGAACCGGGTAAATGGTATCTTCTGACATGATTGCGATCTCCTTTAGATAAGGTTAACTCTTTTTATTGCCTTGTCGCCTCCGGGTCAAGCACCCAGGAGGAAATTCTTCAGAGGCGGTGATTTGTGATAATTGCCATGAGCCAGCTGGGCAAGGAACAGCTCGGCCGTGGCGATGGCATCCATGAGGGCATTGTGCGCCTGATATGCTGGCAGGCCGTATTGCTTCCTCAGGTTGAACAGGCGCAGTTCATTGGCCTTGTAGGGCTGCTGCAATCTGTCCATGCGCTTGCGCGCGATCTGCATGGTATCGATGGCGGGCAATACCGGCGCCATGCCATACAGATGTTTGCAGGCCTGTTGCAGAAAACCAATCTCCACCTTTGCATGATGCGCGAGCAACACCTTGCCCGCCAGTTGCTTCAAAATGGATTCCACCGCTTTCCCCAGGCTTATCCCGTTTGCCACCTGATCATGGGTGATGCGATGAATGCTGATGTTCTCGTCCCGTATTTCCTGATCGCTGTGAATGATCTGATGGCGGGCGCTGCCCAGTATTATGCCGCCGTCCAGCAGCTCGACATGCCCCACGCTGAGCAGATGATCCTGTTTGGCGTCGAGACCGGTGGTCTCGAAATCCATGGCCAGCAGGGGAACCTTGCTGATGGGCGACTTGCGATCCGGAAATTCCGTGGCGAGAAAATCCCTGAGGGGACCGTCCGGCGCCTGCGCCAGCAGCTTTCTGCGCTTCTGATCGGCATTGAACAGCCAGGTCAACATCAGATTCTTCCGGTCTGGTAACGCATTTCCAGGGTGGCCTGCATGGTTTGCACCACCTTGAAAGCGTCCTTGAGATGCTCCCGCTCCAGTTTGGAAAGTTGTTTGGGAGACATGAAATTGTCCGGGCTGTCGCCGGCTTCGATCTGTGCGGCCTGGTGTTCTAGGCGCAGGTTGCTGATGAACTCGAAGGCATCGAGCAGATTTGCCGAACCGCCCTGGCTCAAGGATGGCGTGCCTGCCGCAGCACGCAGGCGGTCTTCGGTGCTGACTGCGCTCAGACCTTCCGCCAGGGCGTAGATACGAGCCATGTCGATGATGGGTACCAGTCCGGAATGTTTCAGATCGAGGGTCTCATCGTGCTGGCCGTCATGCACCAGCACGAAATCGCGAAAGAACCCCAGGGGCGGACGATGACCCAGGGCATTGCGTGTCATATGCGCCAGGAACAGCTGGTTGTTGGGCGCCTTGTGCAAAACTTTCTTGCGGATTTTCTTCAGTAGCTTTTCCTTGCCATGAATGACGCGCAGGTCAAAAAAGATGCTGGAGAGCATCAGGGCCATGGGTTCCGGCTCTTCGATCCATTGATCGAAATATTCCTGCCAGACAGAGGCAGGCTGACGCCATTTGGGATTGCTGGCCATGACATCGCCGGGACAATAGACGAAACCGCAGGCGTTCAGTCCGTCGTTGACGAAGTGGGCCAGGGATTCGAACCAGGCATCGTCTCCCGGCTGCATCTTGTCGGAAATGATGATGCCATTGTCCTGGTCGGAATGGCTGGTCTGCTCGCGGCGAGCCTGGGAGCCGGCGGCAATCCAGGCATAGGGGACGGGAGGCGGGCCCAGTTTTTCCTCGGCCATTTCAATGAGACGCCGTGTGATTGCACCGGATATGGCGGTAATTGCATAACCCAGGTGATGCAGATCCGCACCCATGTTGACCAGTTGTAACTGAATGCGGGGCAGCATCCGGCTTGCTTCCACCAGCTCATCCAGAGATTCGGCCTTGCGAATGGTGCTGGTCAGATGTACTGCGCTGACCCCTTCCTGGCGCATGATGTCTGTAGTGGTGATGACCCCGATGATATCGCCTTCGTCACTGAAAACCGGCAGATGATGGACCTGATTGCGGGTCATCACCAGCAGGGCGTCGAACAGGCTGTCGCTGGCCCTGAGGCTGATGATGTCGCGGGTCATGATTTCCGTTACTGCTGTATCCACATTCAGTCCTTGTGCCACACAGCGTTTACGGATATCTCTGTCCGTCACCAGTCCCACGGGTTCAGCATCTTCCAGTATCACCAGAGAGGATACGCCCTTGTCTGACATGAGCCGGGCGCATTCGCGAATGCTGTTGTCGGGACGGGCAGTAATCAGCGGCGTGCGGCAGATATCTCCCGCATAGGTATGCAGCAGGTTGGAGCTGCTCTGTTCCTGCATGCGCGCCACGGCCTGCTTGAGGCGCTGGGCGGCGGAATGACGAATGAAATGGAGCACCGATTCGTCATTGTCCACCAGTCCTGACAGTTGGTCGCAGGGTACGCTGTACAGCAGGGTGTCTTCGGTGGCACGGACATAGAAGTCGGGCATCACGTCTGCGGCGCAGAAACTGGTGCAGATATCGCCTTCACCGAGCATGCCGATGAGATTGTCCTTGCCGGAATACATGGCGATGGCGCCTTGACGCAGGATATGCAACATGGATTTGTTGCCCCGTTCGCCCGGCACATTCGCGCCCCGGCGCACATACTGGATGCGCAGCGCCTGGGTGATTCCATCGAGTACATCCTCCGGCAGCCGGTCGAAAGGGGGGATCGCGGCAATGAAATCACGTATTTCCTGCAGTTCGATTTCCATGTCCTTTTGCTCAGTCTGTTACGGGAATCTCGGCAAAATAGCGCTTTTTTTCTCCTGAAATGACCAGCCTCAGCTGGCTCCCGGCAGAAATGTCTTGAGTAACGGGCAGCACCCATTTTTTTGGATCACCACGGTTGAACATGGCCTGGGGCGGGGTGTCTGCAAACGCGGCCAGCACGCCTTTGACCGGGGTGCTGGCGCTCAGATAGAGCAAGGTTTTTCCTTCCTTGTCTTCCACTGCGATGTTTACCGCGATTTCCCGGTGCAGCAATTCACAGACATCGCTGAGCAGATGGCAGTCTGGCTGGAGTTTCAGTGGTTTGTCGGCAAGAGGCCGGTTTTCGATTCGTTCGTCCAGATAGATACCGGTGAGTATGTAGGCGCCTATGGCCAGCATGGGAGCAAGGATGATCGCCAGCTTGACATGGCGATTGGACTGATAGAAGCGTTTGACTAGTCCCATGGGGCCTGCGGTTCGTCGTGGTTGATGATGCCCAGTATATCCCCCGAACACGGCACAGGGGCAGGGCATCGGATGCCTTTCAGCCGGTTTTCAGAAGCTCCCTCGGAGAAGCGCCTGAAGACAGGTTGAAGGGGGCGCGGAATGCCGCGGGGCACCCCCCGCGGCAGTGTTCAGGAAAAAGGCTCCCAGGCGGAGCCTTTTTCTCCTTACGGACGCGCCTGTCAGTGCCCGGTGGCAGCGCCAGCGCCGGCGGGAACACGAATGTGTTCGACCATATGCTGGATATGCTCCGGAGGCGGTGCGGTCAGCTTGGCTACGATGAAGGCAGTAACGAAGTTGAATACCGCGCCGATGGCGCCAAAGGCGTTGGGCTCAACACCCAGGAACCAGTTGCTTCCCCAGCTCTGCAGGTATTTCCAGTCGGCGATGAAGAAGATGCCCTTGTGCTGGAATACATAGAACAGGGTGATGCCGATACCTACCAGCATGCCTGCCATGGCTCCCTGCTTGTTCATCTTTTTGGAGAAGATGCCCATCATGATTGCCGGGAAAATGGACGAGGCAGCCAGGCCAAAGGCAAGAGCCACGGTGCCGGCGGCGAAATCCGGCGGATGCAATCCCAGGTATCCCGCTGCGGCGATGGCGCCAGCCATGGCTATCCGGCTGGCCATCAGCTCTGATTTTTCCGAGATATTCGGTGCGAACACCCCTTTGAGCAGGTCATGGGATATGGATGAAGCGATGGCGAGCAATAATCCCGCCGCCGTGGACAATGCGGCGGCCAGACCTCCGGCGACCACCAGCGCGATGACCCAGTTGGGCAGCTTGGCGATTTCCGGGTTGGCCAGAACCATGATGTCACGGTCCACTTTCACCATCTCGTTCTTTTCCTTGTCGGCAACATACTGGATTCTGCCGTCGCCGTTCTTGTCTTCAAATTTCAGCAGACCGGTCTTTTCCCAGTTCTTGAACCACTGGGGGCGCTGATCCACTTCAATCCACTGGCCGGGAGCGGGCTGGATGGTGTTCATCAGGTTCAGACGAGCCATGGCGCCAACCGCGGGAGCCACGGTGTAGAGCAGGGCGATGAAGACCAGCGCCCAACCGGCGGAAGCCCGGGCGTCACGTACGCGCGGTACGGTGAAGAAACGCATGATGACATGGGGCAGACCGGCGGTACCGATCATCAGCGACATGGTGTACACGAACATGTTGAAGGTACTGATTCGCACCTTGTCCGTATAGGTACCAAAACCCAGGTCTTTCATGGTCGCGTCCAGTTTGTCCAGCAGGAACATGCCGCTGCCGTCCGACATGGTGCTTCCCAGACCCAGTTGCGGAATGGGGTTGCCGGTCAGATGCATGGAAATGAACACCGCGGGTACGGTATAAGCGAAGATGAGTACGCAGTACTGGGCGATCTGGGTGTAGGTGATGCCTTTCATGCCGCCCATGACCGCGTAGATGAACACGATGCCCATACCAATGTACAGGCCGGTGTCATAGTCGGTTTCCAGGAAGCGGGAGAAAGCCACGCCGATACCCTTCATCTGGCCGATTACATAGGTGACGGAAGCGATGATCAGGCAGATGACCGCCAGAATCCGCGCCGACTTGCCATAGTAACGATCCCCGATGAATTCGGGAACGGTGAATTTGCCGTACTTGCGCAGATAAGGCGCGAGCAGCATGGCAAGCAGCACATAGCCGCCGGTCCAGCCCATGAGGAAGACCGAGCCGCCATAGCCGTAGAAGGCGATGAGGCCGGCCATGGAGATGAAGGAAGCGGCGGACATCCAGTCGGCGGCGGTAGCCATGCCGTTGAGAACCGGGGGAACGCCCTTGCCGGCGACGTAGAAGTCACCGGTGGTCTTGGCGCGGGCCCAGATGGCAATGCCGATGTACAGGGCAAAGGTCGCGCCGACAACAATATAGGTTAGTGTTTGCAGATCCATTTGATGACTCCTCTGTTAGTCTTCGCGGACGCCGAATTCATGGTCCAGCTTGTTCGCACGCCAGGCGTAGAAGAAGGTCAGGACAACGAAGGTGTAGATGGAGCCTTGCTGGGAGAACCAGAAGCCCAGCTTGTAACCGCCCAGGCGGATACTGTTCAGGGGTTCGGCAAGCAATATGCCGAACACGAACGAGGCAAGAAACCAGACCACCAGGCAACCGAATACCAGGCGCAGGTTCGCTTTCCAGTACGAAGCGTGTTTGCTCATTTCAATTACTCTCTCTGTCGTGGGGAGATAGATTCCTGAACCCACGGATTCAGGATGTTGTTTTCGGAATTTTCCGTTCTTTGCGGAAAATCCTTGTCTATCAAGCAAATATCAGGCCAGCCGGGATGAGCTTGATCTGAAACAAAAAAATCCTGACGGCAAAGAGATTGTGTTACCCAAGGGAACAGCTATTGTGTAAAAAGGTAACGGTTAACCCGCGTGTTGCACCGGAATCCGGAATTTTCCCGGAGAGATTTTTGCCCAGATTGTTCGAACGGACAAAAGCCGATGTTATTCATCGACTTGCAGGACGTTCGGGCAAGC
>Ga0256841_1000954_pt1 | contig 27012 bp, 13 predicted proteins | sample 356308metaG_FD_185971 | JGI IMG/M metagenome (GOLD analysis project Ga0256841, IMG submission 185971) | Hydrothermal vent microbial communities from Mid Atlantic Ridge, Atlantic Ocean - 356-308 | ecosystem: Environmental > Aquatic > Marine > Hydrothermal vents | place: Atlantic Ocean: Mid...
CTGTTCAAAGGGCAAGTTGATGTTTAGCCCCACGGAGGTGCCGTTATAGACGGAAGCCCCCTTATTACCGGCTTCCATGATGCCGGGGCCACCGCCGGTGATAACGCCAAAGCCTTCTTCGGTGAGGCGGCGGGCGATGTCCACAGCCAATTTGTAGTACTTGTTGTCGGGCTTGGTGCGTGCCGAGCCGAAAATGGAGACGCAAGGCCCGATTTTGTTGAGTTTTTCAAAGCCCTCAACGAATTCCGAAATCATCTTGAACATGGTCCAGGAGTTTTCTCCTTTGAGAGATCCGCTCCATGTTCTTTTGGGCCGTACTTTGTGAGCCAATTTGGTTGCTACGCCGTTTTGTCTTTCTTCTTTTTTCATGGTTTTTTATTTTTACCAAAGGGGTTTAGTCTTGTTTCATGTCGTTTGTGTGCAGTAAAACCGGTGGGTTTGTGGCGGCCGAAACCTAGATGAGGAGGAAGGGGTGGTAATAACAACTAAAAATATCAAATTGTTGTGCTTTAGTGGAAAAATAACGCAGCATTTTGCTGCTTAGGTTGATTTGCTGCCGTGTGCTTCCCAGGCTTTTTTGACTTTCTCCAGTACTTCTTCCCAGGAATTGCTCTGTCTGAAGAGCTCGGACAGTCGGGGTTCGTCAGGGGTGGAAGTGGGCAAGACAAAGGTGTTTACATCTTGAGCAGAGATGGACGGACCGCTGAGGATTATGAGGCGTTCTACTACGTTGCGCAATTCTCTGATGTTGCCGCTCCAATTCACCTCTTGCAGCAGTTTGATGGCTTCTTTTTCGATTTTTTTGGGTGGTATGCCCATTTCTTGAGGCAAGGTTTGCAGGAAGTGTTCTACGAGGAGAGGGATGTCGTCTTTGCGGTCGTTGAGAGCAGGCACGGGAATGATGATAACGGCCAGCCGGTGATAGAGGTCTTCGCGGAAGCGCCCTTCGGCAATTTCTTTGCGCAGGTCTTTGTTGGTAGCAGCGATGACGCGGACGTCCACTTTAATTTCTTTGTCACCTCCGACCCGCGTGATGGTGTTTTCTTGCAGGGCACGCAAGACTTTAGCCTGAGCAGAAAGGCTCATGTCGCCTACTTCATCGAGGAAGAGCGTGCCTCCGTGGGCTTGTTCGAACTTGCCGATGCGTTGCTTGATGGCAGAGGTGAAGGAGCCCTTTTCGTGGCCGAACAATTCGCTTTCGATCAATTCGGAAGGGATAGCCGCACAATTGACTTCGATCATGGGGCCGTCAGAGCGTTTGCTTTGGGCATGGATTTGTCGGGCTACCAGTTCTTTACCGCTGCCGTTGGGCCCAAGGATGAGTACGCGGGCTTCCGAAGGGGCCACGCGCTCTATGGTTTGGCGTATGTGCTGCATGGGGGCCGACTGGCCAATCATCTCGATGGTCTTGCTGGCAGCAACTTTTTTCTTGAGGACTTTGGTTTCCGTGATGAGGCTGGATTTGTCCAGGGCATTGCGCACGGTGATGAGCAGGCGGTTGAGGTCAGGTGGTTTGGAAATGTAGTCAAAGGCACCTTTCTTGACGGCTTCCACGGCAGTTTCTATGGTGCCATGCCCGGAGATCATGATGACCGGCAAGTCGGGTTGAAGGATTTGCAGGCGTTCTAAAGCCTGCAGCCCGTCCATTTGCGGCATTTTGATGTCCATGATGAGCAGATCAAAGGCGCCGTCTTTGGCTTTCGCCAAACCTTCCATGCCGTTTTCGGCCTCTTCGACCTGAAAATCTTCAAATTCGAGGATTTCGCGCAGGGTATGTCGTATGCTGCGCTCGTCATCTACGATGAGTATTTTGTGTTTCTTTTTTCCGGGCATAGTGTGTGTGTTGTCGAAGCGTAAGAAGAGCAGCGGCTGTTATCTCTGCTCTTTCAGGCCGGGATCTTCTTCCGGGGCGATATAGGGCTTTTCCTTTTTGGACAAGATGCGGGTGTAACGCTTGGGATGAAGTCGCAGATCCTGGAGCAGTAATTCGGTGTGTTGTAGGGTGGTGTTGAGGTTTTGGTAGAGGGATTCGTCTTGCAGCAAAAGGCCCAGGGAGCCTTTGCCCTCTTGCAGTTGGTTGAGGATGGAGCTGAATTGCTGCAGTCCGTTGTCTAAGGTAGCCAGGGTGCCGTTGAGTTTGTCTGTTAGTTCGGTGATTTGCGTTCCCAGCTGGCTGTCTTCAAGCTCTTTGCTGATGCTGTTGAAGTGGGTTATGGTTTGGGCAATGGCTTGGCGTTGGTTGGCCAGCATGCCTGTGATTTCTTCCGTATGTGCCAAGGTGTTTTGAATGCTGCTGCGCGATTGGGCTATTATGGCATTGAGTGAAGCGCTCATGGCGTGGAGGTTGGCCAGTGTAGCTTGGATGTCTTCCATGCTTTGGCTGAGCATTTTTTTGTCGCTGCTGCTCATCTGTCCGTTGAGGGTATCGAGTAGGACAACGAGTTTTTCCAGAACCTCTTCGGTTGAGGTAGCCACTTTTTCACCCGCCATGGAAGGCAAAAAGCCCACCGTTTTTCCCTGAATAAAAGAACCGCTTTCCAAGCAGTTTTCCTGCGTTTGGCCGATGTCAAAGCTTATTTCAATGGCTTTACCCCCCATCAGACTGGTAGAAATCAGGCGAGCCACGGCATTTTTAGGTATGCAATAGCGCTTTTCAACGGTGATTTCCACGATGATTTTTTTGACGTCTTTGGGATCCTGGTAGATGTCTTTGACCGTGCCGACTTCCAGGCCACTGATGACCACAGGGCTGGCAATTTTGAGGAAATCTACGTTGTCATAGCGAATGTAAAAGGTTTGAGAAGGTTTGAACAGGTTTTGCCCCTGTAGGTATTTGATGCCCCAACCGAAGATAATTAAGGCTGTCAGCGAAAGGAGGGCTACTTTGACTTGTTTTTTCATGTCGTCAATCTAAGTTTTGTGGGGGACGTTTCGGGCTTGCAGCCGAATCGGCCCGCGTTTATACGGCAGGCAAAGTTAGGCCTTTTTGCACTCATGCCGAAATGCTTGGAGCCTGCTTTGAAAAAAGAACCTGTGCTTTTTCTTCTCTCTTGCTCTTTGCAGCTTGTAAAGTCAGGCTGATTGTCCGAGCTGAGCATGGTTCGAATGGCTCGGCCCTTATCTTCTTGATCAAATGCAACCGTAGGTGTGAAAATTTATTCTGTTGGTAGAAAAAGGCCTGCTGTGTTTAAACTCTGTCCAACTTATGTCGTTCTTTTGTGTGTGGAAGAGCAGATTGTATAAGCGGCTGATCTCTCATTTGCCGAAAGGCCAAAACACCTTGAAGGTTGCATTCCTATGAAATACGTTATTCTCTCCTTTTTATTCTTTTGCGGATGGAAGATTTCTACGGCTCAGGAAACGTTTGTCTTATCCGGAACTTTGAGTGATGCCGAGACCGGCGAGACTTTGATTGGTGCGACGATTTATGTTCCGCAGCTGGAGCGCGGTACCATCTCCAATGAATACGGCTTTTACTCCATCAAGCTTCCGGCTCGAGATAGCCTGATGGTGCAATTCAGCTATGTGGGCTTTCAAACCAAAACTTTTACCGTCTATCTGGAAGAAAACACCCGCTTGGATGTGGAATTGGGTACCGGTGTGGAACTGGCCGAGGTGGTGGTTAAAGCCGACTCTTATGAGGAGCAGCTCAATAGTACCGAAATGAGCGTGGAGGCCATTTCGACCCGGGAAGCCAAGTTGGTTCCCGTTTTGCTGGGAGAGAGCGATGTGCTTAAAACCTTGCAGCTGAAACCCGGCATCCCTTCCGGCTCCGAAGGCTCTACCGGTTTGTTTGTCCGGGGAGGAGCTGCCGATCAAAACCTCATCGTTTTAGATGAAGCAGTGGTGTACAATGCTGCTCACCTCTTCGGTTTTTTCAGCACTTTCAATACGGATGCAGTCAAAGACCTGAAACTCTATAAGGGGGGCTTCCCCGCTCAGTACGGCGGCCGCCTCTCTTCGGTCATTGACGTCAAGCTGAACGAGGGTAATAACAAGGAATTTTCAGGAAAAGGAGGCATAGGCTTGATTTCTTCCCGCTTGACACTGGAAGGGCCTATTCAAAAGGGAAAGTCTTCTTTCATGGTTTCCGGGCGCCGTACGTATTTCGACCTCATTACGCGGGCCATCAACAAATCCAACGAAGACAATCCCAATGCTTTCCAAATTCCGGATTATTACTTTTACGACCTCAATGCCAAAATCAATACCAAGTTGAGTGAAAAAGACAGGCTTTACCTCAGCGGATATTTTGGCAGGGACGTTTTTAACTTTTCTACGGACTTTTTCAACTTTGTTTTTGACTGGGGCAATGCTACGGGTACCGTTCGTTGGAATCACATCTTCAGCCCTCGTCTTTTTTCCAATACGACTTTTACTTTTTCGGACTACAAGTACAACATCAGCAATAAAATTACGGGCTTTGCCTTCAATGTGGGATCCAACATCCGGGATGCGAATTTGAAAAACGATAGTTATCTGGTGTGGAATGAAAACCACACTTTTCGTTTTGGAGGGGGAATGACATATCACCGTTTTGATGTGGGACGGCTCAAGGCCGGTAGTACAAACGGCGAAGTGGAATTTTCTGCAGGCCAGCAATACGATGCCTTGGAGGGCGGTTTGTATTTTTCCGATGAGTGGAATGCCGGTACGCGTTGGTTGTTGCAGGGCGGCTTGCGCTTGAGCGGCTTTTTCAACGATGGCGTTTTTCACTACGGCTTGGAACCTCGCTTGAACGCCCGCTACAAAGCTACGGATAAACTCAGCATCAAGGCCAGCTATGCCCTGATGAGCCAGTACATGCATTTGGTTTCTACGGCCGGAGTTTCTCTGCCTACCGATATCTGGTATCCCAGTACGAAGCAGGTGTTGCCCCAGCGTTCGCAGCAAGTGGCGGCCGGTTTCTCCTATCTGTTGGGAGGTGGGTATTTTTTGACGAATGAGTACTATTACAAAAGGCTTTCGAATCAGATTAACTTTGTAGATGGGGCAGAGCTGTTTGTCAATGATAAGTTAGAGGAGGAATTTGCCGTGGGCAAGGGGTATAGTTATGGGGCGGAGTTGAGTCTGGAAAAAAAGGAGGGCAAGCTCACCGGTTGGATAGGGTACACCCTGGCGTTGGTCAGGATAGGGGAGTTTAGTCCGCTTTATCCGGGCAATTACTTCAACCAGGGGCCGGCTTATTTTTCACCCCGTTACGATCGTCGGCACGATTTGTCTGTGGTGCTCATCTACAAATTTAACTCTCGTTTTACAGCTACGGCAACTTATGTGTACGGTTCCGGTGATTTGACTTGGCTCCCCACCGGGCGTTTCACTTTTCAAGATATGTCGGGCGGAGAATTTCACGCTGTCGTACCGGTTTACCAAGAGCGCAACAACTACCGTTTGCCTTCTTACCAGCGTTTGGATCTGGGTTTAGTCATTCACTTTTTTCCCAAATGGGGAGAAAACGACTTGACCATCAACGTCATCAACGCATTGGATCGCCGCAATACTTTCTTCTTGTACCTGGAGCCGGAATACGAAGAGGGGCAGGAGGGACAGCCTTTGAGTATCCCGAGCCGCATTGCTGCCAAGCAAGTATCGCTTTTCCCGATTTTGCCTTCTGTTACCTGGAATTTTAGTTTTTGAATCATGACGAAAAAAAGGATTTTCTCTTTGGGCGTTTTTTCCGTGCCTGTCTGGGTGTGGGTTTTGTTTGGCCTTTCGGCAAATGGAATCTTATCCTGTAATTTGGAGCAGGAAGTTGAGCTGAAACTGCCGGCTTATGAATCGCAATACGTGGTGGAATGTTATTTGGAACCGGGGAAGCCTTTTCAATTGTTGCTGACGCGCAGTGCAGCTTACTTTGCACCTTTTCCTTCCGATCCCCAGGAGTTTTTGGCAGAAACTTTGGTGGATTCTGCAGAAGTTACGATTACGCATCAAGGCACGGTTTATACCTTGAACAACGGTTTTTTTATTCAGCCCGATGCTTTTAAACTGTACAACTACGGCAGCTTTGATTTGGTGCCGGCGGATTACGATTCAGATTTTGTATTGGACATCAGCCTGCCCGATGGAGCTCATTATACGGCTAAAACCCGCATTCGGCCTCCTGTAGCTATAGACGAGCTGGTAGCTGAAACCACTTCTCCACAAGACAGTTTGTATCGCTTTTTGGCTTATTTCAGTGATCCGGACCCTGGCACAGACGATTTTTTTCACTACACTTTAAATGTGGGTAGTTTGGATAGCGTGCCTTATCACAATTTTGTCATTACAGATGAGTTTGCGCAGGAAGATCAATTGGCTGTGGGTACCGGTCCTTCTTTTGAGCAAGGAGATACCCTTATTGCCACAATTTGCCACATCGATCAGGCTTATTACGACTTTTTTACTTCTTTGCTCATGGCGGAACAATCGAATGGCAATCCTTTTGCTCAGCCCAGCAGCATTCTTTCCAATATTGAAGGTGAGCCTGCCGCCTTGGGTATTTTTACCGGTATCAATTGCGACCGAGATACACTCATCATACCTTAGAGCATAGGGGCGGATTCAGTGGTGGACTTGTTTTTTTGCACGTGGTAGAGCATCTCTTCTACCATTTTCTTTAGGTCGAATGCCGGTTGCCATTGCCAGTCTTTCCGAGCGGTGGAATCGTCTATGGTTTGCGGCCAGCTTTCGGCTATGTGCTGGCGGAAATCCGGTGCATAGTGGATGACGAAATGGGGCAGGTGCTTCCGAATTTCTGCGGCCAGTTCTGCCGGCGTAAAGCTGATGCCGGCGAGGTTGTAGCTGGTACGGATGCTGAGGTTTTGGGCAGGAGCCTCCATCAATTCCAGTGTGGCTCGTATGGCGTCGTCCATATAAATCATGGGCAGACGGGTGTTAGCCTTGAGAAAGCAGGTATATTCTCCCTGTTCAACAGCCCGGTAGAAAATATCCACGGCATAGTCGGTAGTGCCTCCACCAGGTAGAGATTGATAACCTATGATACCCGGGTAACGCAGGGAGCGAACGTCTAAGCCGTAGCGTTTATAGTAGTACTTAAGCCAATTTTCACCGGCGACCTTGCTGATGCCGTACACCGTCAGGGGTGATCGATATGCCTTTTGGGGGGTATCTTCTTTGGGGCTGTCGGGGCCAAAAGCGGCAATAGAGCTGGGAAAAAACAATCGTTTGATGCCCAGTTTGCGCCCCGCCTCCAAGACGTTGAACAAGCCCTGCATGTTGATGTTCCAGGTTTGCATGGGCATTTCTTCGCCTTTTGCAGAAAGAATGGCAGCTAAGTGGTATATTTGCGTAATGCGGTATTGGCTAATCAGCGCTTCGAGCCGAGAGGCGTCGAGAACGTCGAGTTGTTCGAAGGGACCGATTTGTTCTTTTTGGCTTGGGCGTATATCGGTTGACAGTACGTTTTGCGTTCCATACTTTTGCCGTAAGGCAGCGGACAGCACGGTACCGATTTGACCATGGGCGCCCGTTATCAGGATGCGGGTATCAGTATTGTCCATAGCGTGCAATTTGGCCGCAAATTACAATAAAAGCAGTGACCTTGTCGGTTAGCTGGAAAAAATACGAGATGTTGCTAAAAAAAGTCGTTCACAAGCCCTATAAGTTTCGCGATTTGAAGACCTACAGCTCAAAGGAGTGGCTGCCGGGCAACCAGAAAAAATATAGGCAGGTGTTCTTTCGAGCCGACGTGTCCTACATCTATGCCGAATTGTCTTTTTTTAACAAATTGGTCGAAGAAGAAGATTGGCAGGCACACATTCGCCTGAAGTGTTATGCCCTGGATGACAATCGCGCTGAAGTTTGCGATCTCTCTATCGACCGCAAGGTGTCGAAGCGCGAACCCGTCATTTACGTGCGAGAAGGCTGGGGACATGCAGATCAGGGCCATTATTGGCGTCGTGGTCACTACCGCTGGGAGGCTTGGATCAATGGAGAAAAAGTCCATACCCGCCATTTTTACATTGAGGAACACGACGAGTATGTCGTCAGGGGAGGTGCGCCTTACCTGGCTTTGACTTCCGTCAAAATGTACGAGGGCAGCTATGAGGGTGTGGCTCCCGAAAAGCGAACTTATTTCAATGTGTTTTCGGCTGAGGAAACCCGTTACATTTTCTTTGAGGTGGAATTCAAGAACCTGAACCCTTCTCGGTCCTGGCAGGCCGAATTGATTTTGCGGGTGAATACCGAAGTGGGAGAGTTAAAGAGCGAGGTGGCTCAGCTGCGTCGCATCATGCCCAAAGAAGACCATTGCCAGGTGATTTTTTCCTGGGGCTCGGATAAGCGGGGTTCTTGGTATCCCGGCTATTACCGGGCTGAATTGAGCCTGCTGGAGCAAAATCTGGCTACCGTCTTTTTTGAATTGGCCGACGAGTTTGAAGAAGGCGTACCCGAAGTAGATTTGCCTCAAGAAGACGGCTCCAACTACTTCTACAACGAATATACCAATGCCAGCCTGGAAGACCTTATCTCTGAGTTAAATGCTCTCATCGGCTTGCAAACCATTAAGGACAAGGTGCGCGAGCATGCCGGCTATATCCGTTTTATCCAACTGAGAAAGGCAAAAGGGTTTGAGGAAAAAGATGAAATCAGGCCGCATTCGGTCTTTATCGGCAATCCGGGTACGGGAAAAACCACCGTGGCTAAAATGATGGGGCGCATATACAAAAAAATGGGCTTGCTTTCCAAGGGGCATGTCCATGAAGTGGATCGCAGCCACTTGGTCGGAGAATACATAGGCCAGACTGCACCCAAGGTCAAAGAAGCCATTGAAAAAGCACGGGGGGGAGTCCTCTTCATCGATGAAGCCTATGCCTTGGCACGCTCCAAAGACGACTCCAAAGACTTCGGCCGTGAAGTCATCGAAATTCTGGTCAAAGAAATGTCCAATGGCAAAGGCGATTTGGTCGTAATTGCAGCAGGATATCCCAAAGAAATGAAAGCCTTCCTGGAGTCTAACCCGGGCCTGAAATCCCGATTTAAGCATTACTTCAATTTTCCGGATTACCTGCCTCAGGAGCTGATGCAAATTGTCGATTACAGCTGCCCTAAACTGGAAATTGAATTGCATCCCGAGGCTCGGGAACGGCTCCATGAACTCATCCTTGAAGCTTATCGCAAACGCGATCGGACGTTTGGCAATGCCCGATTTGTAAACACCTTATTGGAGAAGGCGAAAATTAACTTGGGCTTGCGCATCATGCAAATGGAAAAACCGGAAGAATTGCCACCCGAAACACTTAAAATGGTTATGCCGGAAGACATTGAAGCCATTGATTTGGGAATGCGTACTGAGTTGCCCAACATTCCGGTCGATGAGGCTTTGCTCAAAGAAGCCTTGGGCGAATTGAACCGCCTTATCGGTTTGGAAAATATCAAAAGTCAAATCAGCGAATTGGTTCACTTGGTGCGCTTTTATCGGGAGACAGGGCAAGATGTGCTCAACAATTTCTTTTTGCACACGGTTTTTGTGGGCAATCCGGGCACGGGCAAAACTACGGTGGCGCGTATTCTGGCTAAAATCTACAAGGCGTTGGGCATCATTGAACGGGGCCACATGGTCGAAACCGATCGCCAAGGCCTGGTAGCCAATTACGTAGGGCAAACGGCCAGTAAAACAGCCCAAAAGGTCGAAGAGGCTATGGGAGGTGTGCTTTTCATCGATGAAGCCTATTCCCTGACCCATCGCACTTCTTCCGGTGGAGATTTTGGCCAGGAAGCCATCCAGACACTGCTCAAACGCATGGAAGATTACAGAGGGAAATTCTTTGTCTTTGTCGCCGGTTATCCCGATAACATGGAAGCCTTCCTCAAAGCCAACCCGGGCCTCAGCTCGCGCTTTGACAAAATGCTCAAATTCGAAGATTACACACCAGAACAGCTCTATCAAATAGCCCGACTTATCCTCGATGAGCGCAAAATGCTGATGACTCCCGAGGCAGATGCCTTTTTGAAAGAATTTCTCGCCGGCGAATATCGGAGCCGAAATCGCTATTTCGGCAATGCCCGCGAGGTACGCAAAATGATGGAAGAGTTGGTTAAACGTCAAAATCTTCGCATCGCCCAACTCCCTGCCGAAGACCGAAAAGGTGTCGTGATCAACCTCATTGAATTGGAGGATATCCAAACTGTGGGCAGACAACAAAAAGATAGAGAAATTAAGCGTCAGCGCATTGGTTTCGGCTCCTGAGCTGAAAATCCACAGGCTAAAGAAACTTTGGTATAGTACTGTTTTTTATTTGAGCAAAAAGGGGTTAAAAGAGCTCAAACTTTACCTCGTTTGATTTTAACAACTCTTTGAATAGTAGCATCTATGAGGTTTTTTTGCTTTGCGTTTCTCAATTCGTTCCTACTTTTGCTTGCGCAAAAAGCTGCGGCTGTCTGCGATCCCCCTATTTTGTTGGAAGTGGATGACATAACGACGACCTCTGTGAAGTTGAGCTGGACGCCCGTGGGTGGCGAAAGCAGCTGGGATGTAGCTGTTTTGCCGAAAGGCTCTCCTGCTCCCGGAGCACCTACGCAGAGCGGTATAACGAGCTATCCCTTGCTTTATACAGGGCTCAACCCGGGTGTGGCTTATGATTTTTATGTGCGTGCCGTGTGTGGCAGCCAAGTGGGAAGTTGGGCGAAGTACAATGGCTTTTTTGTTACCCATAGCACCAATCCTTCAACTTGCTTTCTGGGCTTGGAAATTCCCGATCGGGATTGTATCAGCTTGCCGATTGAAGTCGATGCAGCTCCCGGCACCCAATTGGGAACCGATGTCTATCTCAAAGAGGTACGCCTCATCATCCAACACCCCTGGGATGCCGATTTGGATTTGTCTTTGGAATCTCCTTCCGGTCAAGTCGTTTTGCTGTCTTCCGATAATGGTGGGCAAGAAGACAATTATGGAGATGTCAGCGACCCTTCTTGTTTGGGGTACACGACTTTTTCAAATCTCATGGAAGAGAGTGCGTGTAGTTTGCTCCCAGTCGAAGAAGCCCAAGCTCCTTTTGTGGGTGCTTATCTCCCTGAGGATCCTCTTTACCTCTTCAACGATGGTAGCAATCCGATGGGAACCTGGCTGTTGCACCTTTGTGATGATGCCCAAGATGACGAGGGGGTATTGTTGTTCGTAGAGCTGGTTTTTGCCGCTATGTTGTGCACGCCACCTGTAGAAGTGAGCTTGGTGAGTGTAGATTCCGTTTCAGTTAGCCTGACCTGGCTGCCCGGCAACAATTGTAGCAATACCCTTGTTGAGTATGGTCCTGCAGGTTTTGTCCAGGGAACAGGTACTTTGCTCTATGTCGGTTGTCCTCCACAAACCTTGAGCGGTCTTCAGCCCAATACCCTTTACGACTTTTATTTGAGTGAAGACTGTGGAGGTGGGCAGCAATCTTCGGCTACTTGCCCCTTTCAAGTACAAACGCTTTGCTCTCCTCCTCCTGCAACTTTGATAGAGGATTTTGATACCCAAATACCTTGTTCCGGCCTGTGTGAAGACACTTGCTTCCTAACCGGCCTTTGGCGCAATTTGCGCAACGATGAGATGGATTGGATGATTGGCAGTGGACCTACGCCCACCAGCAATACCGGTCCCGATGCCGATGTTTCCGGCAGTGGGCAATACGCTTATATGGAAGCTTCCGGTCTTTGTTATTCGACTTATTCCGCTGTTCTGGAATCGAACTGCATCCTTGTCGAAGCTGCTACGGGAGATTGCCACCTGTCTTTTTATTACTACATGTACGGAGCTGGTGTGGATGAGCTGGAATTGCTCATCACCACAGATGCCGGCTTGAGTTGGCAACCCCTGTGGTCGGCTCAGGGAGAGCAAGGGCAAGCGTGGTTGTTGCAAAACATAGACCTCAGTGCTTATCACGGTCAGACTGCTCGATTTCGCTTTGTGGCACATCGGGGTTTTCAGGCTCAGGGCGACATTGCCCTGGACGAATTGCGTTTTTACGGTTCTCAGGATTTGGGCATGCCCGATCAGTTGTTCTATGCCGATGCCGATGGAGATGGCTATGGCCGAGATGATCAGACCGTTTCGACTTGTGCCAGTCAGCCGCCTCCGGGTTTTTCTGCATGGGGAGGGGATTGCAACGATGCCAATTCCGATATCCATCCCGATCAGCCTGAAACGCCTTGCAACGGTATCGACAGCAATTGCAATGGCATGGACGATGAAAACGACCTACCGCCTCCTGTAGCAACGGGAGATACCATCTGTAGTGGAGAAACGCCCTTGCTCCAAGCTCAGGCAGCTTATTTCGGCGAGATTTACTGGTATGACAGCGATACCGCAGGTACCTTGTTGCATGTGGGTAGCTCCTGGGTCTTACCCGATACTTTTGTCAACAACACGAATCTGCCCGTTTCGGTAACTTTTTATGCCGAAGAAGTTAACTTCGTCGGTTGCATCTCCACAGAGCGAACCCCCGCTGAGCTGTGGATTAAACCTCTCCCCCAAATCGAAATTGTGCAAGGGCAATGGGATACCGTTTGCGTCGGTACGGAAATTGACCTGGCCGGTCTGCTCATTCAGGATTTGCTTTTGCTGAATCCGACTTATACTTATCACAGTGATTTTCCGGCAACCCCTGCCAACGAATTGCCTTCTCCTCTGGTGGAAGTTGAGCAAGCTTCGACTTATTACATTCTGGCAGAACACGAAAATTGTTATTTCACTGACAGTGTTTTTGTAGATGTATTGCCTTCTCCTGTGGCGCAGATAGATGGCCAGGAATCCTTTTGCGTGGGGAGCAGCCAGATTTTGACTGCTCAGGATTTGGGCAATGCGCCTTCTCCTTTGCAATACTTGTGGAGTACAGGGCAGGATGCCCCTCAGATCGAAATACATGCGGATGGCCCTGCCGGCAGTTCTGAACTCTATACCCTGACTTTGACGGCTGCCAATGGTTGTCAAAGCAGCGATAGCCTGTTGGTCAGTGTGGAGGAATCGATTAATGGCATAACCGTCAGTACGGGAAGTGTGACGACTTGTGGAGGTGCAGATGGTTCCATCTGGCTTTCGCCAAATGGAGGAGTTTTACCCTACACTTACCTTTGGTCAGGGCCTACAGGCCAGGGCGACACTTCGGGAGTTTTCGGAGATTTCGTGCTATACAATTTGCCGCAAGGCAGTTATTTCTTTACCATAACGGACAGCTCGCCGGAAGCTTGTAGTTTTGTTTTGCCGGTGATTTTGGTACAGGGGCCTCAGGCCAATGTGGACTTGGCTTCCGTGCAGCAACCTTCTTGTTATGGTAGTTCCGATGGTTGTATCCAATTGCTGCCGCTTTCAGGCAATCCTTCTTTTCTTTGGAATACGGGTGACACCACGGCTGTGGTTTGTGGCCTTTCGGCCGGTAGTTACACGGTTACCATCAGCAATGGGAGTTGCCAGTGGTCTTTAGGGCCTGTGGTTTTGGAGAACCCCGATAGCCTGGTAGTGAAGCCCTCTTACGTACAGCACGTGTCTTGTTTTGGTTTCACAGACGGGGCGATTCATCTCTTTGTTTCGGGAGGAACGCCTCCCTATGATTTTCTGTGGTCTAATGGCTCCGTTGAACAGAACCTTTCCAATGTGCCGGCCGGTTTTTACAGCCTTACGCTTACCGATGCGGCGGGTTGCGAGGAAGTGCTCGATTCCGTTGAAATTCTTGAGCCCGATTCCCTTTCTGTCGAGGTTCTGGTTCAGGAACCACTTTGTTATGGGCAGGCAACGGGAAGCATCACCCTTTTGCCGCAAGGCGGGCAAACGCCCTATGCTTACCTTTGGTCGGATGGAGCTCAAATCCCTCAGCGCCTGGGTTTGCCGGCAGGAACTTATGGTTGTACGCTCACCGATGCGGGGGGCTGCCAACAGGAAGTATCGGTTGTTCTCACACAGCCGGATTCCCTCTCAGCTCAACTCCTCCAGCAGTTGCAGCCTTCTTGTGAAGGGGCTGAAGATGGGGTGTTGGAAGTTCAGGCAGTAGGAGGAACGGCGCCTTTTGTTTATACCTGGTCCCATGGAGGTTTTGGCCCCTTACAGCAAAACTTGCCGCAGGGCTCTTATGTGTTGAGCCTCAGCGATGCCTACGGCTGCCCGGCCTCGGAGCAAACTTATTTGTTGCAAGCTCCTCCGGGCATTTTGTTGGATACAACCTTAGTCGCTCCTTCTTGCCTGGGGTATGCAGACGGAGCTATCCACTTGCAAGCCATTCAGGGAACAGTACCTTTTTCCTTCCATTGGAGTACCGGTGACACCACACAGGATTTACAAAATGTGCCTCAGGGACTTTATGATTTGACGGTAACCGATGCCATAGGTTGTAGGGATACCCTGAGCCTGTTTCTGGAAGCTGACCAACCTTTGAGCTATGTTTACAGTGCTTTTTCACCGAATTGCCATGCAGCTAACAATGGCCTGATTTTTTTGAATGTGGTCGGTGGTCAACAGCCCTATACTTACCTTTGGTCTAATGGAGCTACCACGGCCAATATTTCGGATTTGCCTTCCGGCAAATATCTCTGCACGGTTACCGATGTAACGGGTTGCCTGTTGGTGACAGACTCCATTGCACTGGCAGATTATCCTCCGATTTTCATAGCATTGGAAGCTTTGGATAGCATCTCTTGCCACGGAGCATCGGATGGAGCTATCCAGGTGCAGGTTTCGGGTGGTGTGCCGCCTTACCTATACAGCTGGAGCAATGAAACTACGGAGGAAGACTTGTTCGGTGTACCTGCCGGAAATTATCAGCTGACGGTCTTGGACTCCGTGCAATGTGCTGTCAGTAGTGAAATTTTTGTTTTGCCGGATCCCCCTTTGCTGGAAGCTGAAATTGAAGTGTTTGAACAGCAGGGGAATTGTTTGATTAATGATGTTGACAGCCTGTTTTTGTCTGTTCAGGGTGGTACGGGGGAAATTCAGGTTTTGTGGAACAACGGATTTACGGGCTTGTCTATCGCTCCCGTTCCTCCGGGCGATTATCAGGCGTACTTGCAAGACGCGCATGCTTGTACGGCTGTGACGGAAGAAGTCAAGGTGCCGGAAGAGCGCCCCGCCTTGAACTTGCTGCCGCTGCCCCTGCCTTTTGACACGGCCTTGTGTGATGAGGTTCAAACTATGGGGAGCCTTCAAGTCCTGATTGAGGGAGGACACCAGCCCTGGCAATACCACTGGAGCTTTGGCTTGGCGGGCACGACATCGGCCGATACCCTTCGGGTGGATAGTTTGCCCCAGGGCGTTTATCAGCTGACGGTAACCGATGCCAACGGTTGTGTGGCTGTTTTGGATTCTCTGCCGGTCTTTTTGCCTTCGCCCTTGTTGCTCACACCCGATCCGGATGCCATTCAACACATTGCCTGTAAAGGTGACAGCTCGGGCAGCTTGGGCGTTCATTTGTTAGGTGGTCTGCCGCCTTATACTTTTTGGTGGACTGATACCCTCGATCAACTCGTAAGTCAACAACAGAATCCACAACATTTGCCGGCAGGCGTTTATGAACTGTTGGTTACGGACAGCAGAGCTTGTGAAGCGTATAGTGGGCCTTACATACTGACGGAGCCGGCCGACAGCCTGCAGATTTCTATTGACTTGCAGGATAATTACTGTTATGGGGATAGCAGCGGCTGGATTGCACTGACCGTTTCCGGTGGCTTGCCACCTTACGAACTCAGTTGGGAAGATGGCAGCGAGGACGAAAATCGCCAAATGTTGCCGGCGGGCTGGTATGCTTTCACTCTGAGCGATGCGGCGGCTTGCGTATTGACTTATGACAGTATTGAGATTGCACAACCGAACGAGCCTCTGGCTCTTGCCTCTATAGCCTTGGAACAGCCCTCTTGCAGCTACTCTCAAGATGGAAATATTGATATTGAAATTTCGGGTGGTACGCCGCCTTACGACTACATCTGGTCGAACAATACCTTCTTGGAAGACCCTCAGATGTTGGGTGCCGGTGTTTACAGTTGTGTGGTAGCTGATTCGTTGAACTGCTTGTTAGAGATTTCGGACATAGAGCTGCTTGCACCGCCTCCTTTGGATTTGGACAGCTTGATTGTGGGAGCACATCCCGGCATGGCGGATGGTTCTGTTTTGGTTTCAGGCCAGGGAGGCACGCCGCCCTACAGCTATCTCTGGGAAATGGGAGATACCACGACTTTGCTGGACATGCTGCCGGCCGGTTTTTATGCCCTTACCTTGACGGATGCCCATGCCTGCTCTTTGGAGCACGTTTTTGAAGTGCCGCTTGTTACTTCTTGGCAAGTTGCCTCAACGGATTTGTTTTTTGTGCTTTCGCCAAATCCGGCTTCAGCTTATTGCGACCTCTTTTGGTCGTACGAGCGCGAAAAAACAGAACTCGTGTGGCAACTGCAAGACCTTCAAGGGCGTTTGTTACTCAACTACCCTCTGGCAAAGGGAAAGGGCCATGCCCGCTTGCCCTTGACTCATTTGCCGGAAGGCGTGTATTTCTGGACCGTGCAGACTGCGGAACAGTTTGGCTTGAAGAAGGGTAAATTGTTGGTGTTGCATTAAAAATTGGATATGAAGAAGTCTTTTTTTTCAGTTGTTTTGATTTTGCTTGTAGGGAGCTCCTGCCGTTCAAAGGAAGGAGAGAAACCTCGCGGTAACGAGCAAGCTGTTCCGGTGTACAACCAGGCTTATCAGGAGAACTACGAGGCAGATAAAATTGACGACATCTTGCAGCAAGCCCGGGGGGCCTATGTGTTGGTGGACCCTTTTGAAGGCGATGTGGCTTCTTTTGTATCTGCTATTAAAGCCGATGGCAATGAGGTGGGTGGCTACATCAGCATCGGCACGGGAGAAGATTGGCGTGCGGATTTTAACCAGTTACAGCCTTTCTTGGTGAGCACAGCCTGGGGGCAATGGCCCGGAGAGTACTTTGTCAATGAAACGACGACGGGCATTTTAGACCTCATGAAAAACCGGATTGACAGCCTGGCTGCCTGGGGTTGCGACTGGGTGGAATTTGACAACATGGATTGGGCCTTTGATGACAATTTACGGGCAGAATACGGCTTTCAGGTAACTGCTTCCGAGGCCATAGCTTATTACAACGAACTTTGCGACTACGTGCACCAAAAGGGCATGAAGTGCATGGCTAAAAATACGGTGGAAGGCGCATCGGGTTTTGACGGTGTTTTGTATGAATCTTACCACAATGACAAAAACTGGTGGGATGAGGCAGGAGCCAAGAGCTTTTTGGATGCCGGCAAGCTGGTCATTGTCAATCACTACAATGAGAGTAACTGCGACAAGGTTTATCAGGACTACATGGACATCTACGGCCCCGGGCTTTCTTACATCTGTGAGGACAAAAAACTGAAAAAATACGTCCATTACAACGAGTAAAATACCGTGACCGGAGCCGGATAAACTTCAAACTTCCCTCTTATGAAGTATTTTTTTTCAGCACTTGTCGTTTTGCTTTTTAGCGCTTGCATCAATCCGCCGAATTATCCGATAGAGCCGCAGATTGAATACGTTTCCATGAGCCGCAATACGATGGTTCAGGGGCAGGGGCCTGAAGACACCACCTACATCACCATCAGCTTTACCGATGGAGACGGAGACATCGGGCATTTTAAGGAGGGCAGTGATGAGCAAGAAGTCGATTTGTTTCTCACCGATTTGCGCACGGGTGCTCAGGCTGAGCATTTCATCATCCCTTTTGTGCCCGAGTTGGGTGCGGGCAACGGCATCTCCGGAGAAATTACCATGCGCCTTTTGACGACCTGCTGCATTTTTCCGCCTTGGGTAACGGACGCGGCATTGCCCTGTGAATCATCTCAACAATATCCGGTAGATACCCTTCAGTATGAAATTTATCTGATAGATCGCGCAGGCCATGAGAGCAATCGCGTCACCACCGAACCCATTTACCTGCTTTGTCAATGAATCATTTGCGGAACGAAAAAAGTCCTTACCTCCTTCAACATGCCCACAATCCGGTAGATTGGTACCCTTGGGGAGAAGAAGCCTTGCAAAAGGCAAGGCGTGAAGATAAACCCATTCTTTTGAGCATAGGTTACAGCACCTGCCACTGGTGTCATGTCATGGAGCACGAGAGTTTTGAAGACGAACAAGTGGCTCAATACATGAATGCTCACTTCGTCAGCATCAAAGTGGACAGAGAGGAACGACCGGATCTGGACCGGATTTACATGCGGGTGTGTGAGTTGTTGACAGGTTCGGGGGGATGGCCTTTGAATGTGTTTTTAACACCTGATTTGCGCCCCTTCTATGCAGGCACCTATTTCCCGCCGGAGCCGCGCTATGGCCGCATGTCCTGGTCTCAGCTTCTGCAGATGATAGCCTACAACTTTTACGAGAAAAGAGAAGTCGTAGAGCGGGAAGCTGAGCGAGTGACGAAGGCCCTGCAGCAAGGGCGATCTTCCGCTCCTTCTGCTTTGGATGAAAACGGAGGGTCTGAGGTGGATTTAGCTGATTTTTACGATCGCTTGCAGCGCTTTTTCGACCGAGAGTGGGGTGGTTTTGGTACCGGCATGAAGTTCCCGCAAGTAGCCAGTCAGGAGTTTTTGCTGGCCTATGCCTATGCACGGCAGAGGAAAGAAGCTACAGATTTTGTGCTTTTTACCCTGGACAAAATGTTGCAGGGCGGAATTTATGATCAGTTGGGTGGCGGTTTTGCCCGCTATGCCACTGATAGGGCGTGGCGCATTCCGCATTTTGAAAAAATGTTGTACGACAATGGGCTTTTGTTGGGCCTTTTATCGGATGCCTATCGCATCAGTGGAAGTGAGCGCTATTTGCGGGCGTTGCGGGAAACGCATGCTTTTCTCGAGCGTGAAATGCGCAGTCCGGAAGGTGGGTTTTACTCCGCGCTGGATGCCGATTCGGAGGGCAAAGAAGGGGTGTATTACCTGTGGAGTATGCGGGAGTTGCGCGAACAATTGGGTGAGGATGCCAGCTGGTTTGCTCAGATGTATGCCTGCAGAGAGGAGGGCAACTGGGAGGGCAGCAATATCCTTTGGCGCTTAAAGGAACCGGAACAAATGGCAGAAGAACTGGGGCTGGAGCTTTCCGATTTTTTGTCGCGTTGGGAGAAAGCCAAGGAAAAATTGCTGGCCTTTCGGCAAAAGAGATTTCGGTTGCATCGAGATGAAAAAATCCTGTTGGGCTGGAATGCCCTGCTGGTGTCGGGTTTGGCAAAAGCCGCTCAGGCTACGGGCGATGATTCATTTGGCGAAAGCGCGGAAAAAGCACTTTCCTTTCTCAGGGAAGCTTTTGAAGAGGGAGGCGATTGGTATCACCTTTGGCAGCAGGGCAGAGGTGAGCAAGCAGCTTTTCTGACGGATTTGGCTTACCTGATACGGGCTTTTATTGATTTGTACGAGTGGAAACAAGAGTTTGCCTTGTTGAGAGAAGCGGAAGAAATAGCCGAGTATGTTTTGAAGCACTTTTACGAGGCCGAGATGCATCGATTTTATCTCACCAAGACGCAGGGCAGTGACCTCATTTTGCGTCCTGAGGAGGACAGAGATAGCGAGACGCCTTCCGGAGCAGCTGTTTTCACGGCTGCACTGTTGTACCTGGCTACTGTGCTGGGGCGGGAGGATTTTTCTGCTACTGCTCGCGAGGTTTTAGGTGCCTTGGCAGCTCGTTTGCAAGATTTTCCATTGGCTTGGGCTTCCTGGGCCTCCGTTTATCTGGCGGAGCAAGAGGGCTGGAATGAACTGGTAGTCATTGGTCCGAAGGCCCGTGGGGCTGCCCGCAAATTGGCGAAGGAATACCATCCGGCTCGCATCTTGCTCAGCAGTGAAGGTTCTTCTGAGCTGCCGCTCTTCAAGGACCGCTATCAAGAGGGCAAGACTTTGCTCTATCGCTGCCGGAACTTCAGTTGTGAGCCTCCGGTGGAGGTGTAGGGCAGAGGTAGGCAGCGATTTCTTTGTGGCAAAGCTGAAGAGTTTGTGTTAGCCGCCTTTTTGTCTAAAACCACCGAACATTTTCATTTTTTGACCGGTTAGAGTAGGTAAGGCATCTACCTCAGCTGTGTGTGCTGTAGTTTGGGCAGGCATGCAGAAAAGCAGAAATATATCCGTGTCGAAAAGGTTTGGCATCTCCGTTAGCCCGGTGTTTTGCGTTAGAAGTTATTTGTGAGGAGAGATGCGCATTCATTTACTTTTGGCATGGGTGTAGAGTTGAAACAGAAGGGGTTTGGATGGCAGAGCCATTCAAATTGTTTTTTGCCATAAGCATATTTGAGAAAACGACCCAGCTTTATGCCTGCTGAGCAGGTGTGAGGCATTTGCTACTTTGGGAAATGCAAAAGCCGATTGCCTATGTTGCCAACTTTACCTGTTCTTTTTTGCCGGGCCGTTTTAGCATTTGCCGCAAGGCATGGAAAAAGCGGGTTGACGGCCTTGGGGCTGTTGTTGTGGATTTTTGCTCAGGCTCAGGATCCTTCCTTTTCTCAGTTTTACGCCAATCGGGCCTATCTAAACCCTGCCCTTACCGGTATCCAGGAAGGCAGCTCCATTGCGTTGGCCAGCCGGATGCAGTGGGTGAGTATTGACAAGGGCTTTCGCACTTACGATTTTGCCTTGGAGCAGCGGATCCCGTTTTTAGGAGTGGGCTTGGGCTTTCAGTTTACGCGAGATGAAGAGCTGTTTGCCGGCTTTAATACCCAGCGGCTGGGCTTTTTGTTTAGCTACACCATTGGAGGTCGGCATCACAATCTCCACTTTGGTTTGCGTCCGGGTTTGGTGCAACAGTCCATTGACTGGGATAAATTGGTTTTTTCGGGTCAGTTGGATCCCATTTACGGTTTAATTTCAGGTCAGTTGTTGACACCGGCTACCGACAAGGTGAGCTATGGCGATTTGGATTTTGGCATGGCCTGGCGCTGGGACATGGGCAGTCGGAACCAAGAGCGAGGCCTGCTTGTGGGCATGGCCTTTCACCATCTCCCTTGGTTGCTGAGCCGCTCGGCAGAGGGAAACAGTTCTTTTTTGAATGGAGAGGCTCCTCCGGCTCCACGTATAACGCTGCATGCAGCCATGCGTTTGCCGGCATCTTTTTTCAAGTCGGGTAGGCGAGGTGTTTTGTTTTGGATGCCGGTATTCAAATGGGATATTCAATCTTATCGTCCTCTGCATTTGAATGAAAGCATTATGGTAACTACGGCTGGAGTGAATTTGTTTGTGGCGCAATTTTACTGTGGCGCCATGTATCAAAATCGCTTTGTGGCCCCCAATGTAAGGCATACGGATGCTCTTATTTTTACCGTGGGGGGATACAAGGTCGGTAAGGGCAGTGAAGCAGAACCGCGCTTCTTTCTGGGCTTGAGTGTAGATTTGAACCTCAGTGGTCTGAGCCTCAGTTCGGGGCAGGTGTACGAATTGCAAATGCGCTATGTTTTTGACGGTTTACCCGGCCTGGCGGGTAAGAGGAAGAAAAACCAGTACTTAAAATGCCCCACTTTCGGACTGTAGCCCTTCTAAATGTTTTATCATGAAAAGTACTGTTACTTTTTTAATTTGTTGGATTTTTGGTTGGGTGTGGCTGGGAGCACAGTGCGTGATAGACGTGAGTAACAATTCTCCTTGTGGAGGTGAGCTTATAGATTTTTCGGTAAACATGCCTCAGCCCAACAGCGTTTACACTTGGGACTTGGACGATGACGGATTGGCAGACAGCACGGGCACCCTGGTCAGCTATGCCTTCCCGCTTTTGCAGCAGGATACATCTTATGTGGTTTCACTTTGGGAAGACGGGCAGCTTTGTGGGACGCAAACGCTAAGCGTAGGGGCTACTCCGGATGTGGCCATCGGTTTGGTGGGAACCGAGGCAGTGCTCGACGGCTATGAAATAAGCGCTTGCAACAACAGTACCCTGCATCTGACGATTTTCAATGCGTCTCAGGCTTTGGATATTACAGACGGCTATACCATCATCTGGGGCGATGGCAGCCCGGCGGAATACTACACGGTAGATGAGTTTTCGGGTAGCGATACCATTGGTCATACTTATTTGGAAGACGGTTATTTTACGCTTTTTATCACGGCAGAGGGGATGGGAGGTTGCTCCTTTACCCAGCCCTATGTTCTCTACAACGGGGGAAATCCTTCTGTGGGGCTGTCGAATCCCGGCAACACCATAGGCCTGTGTATCCCGGCAACTTTGTCTTTTCCCATTACGGATGTTTCCAACAACCCTCCCGGCACGGAGTACACTTTTTATTTGAATGGAGAGCCTATTGCTCATTACACCCAAGACAGCCTGCCTGCAGTTTTTGAATACACTTTTACGGAGACTTCCTGCGGCTTGGTAACCAGTACGGGCAATTATCAAGATGCCTATGACATTCGCATTGTAGCTTCGAACCCTTGCGCTTCTTCAACGGCAACCATTGAGCCTATCACAGTCAGTGCACCGCCGGAGATGGAAATTTCCGTCGGAGGGGGAAGTGGCATAGCTTGCAGTGGGGAGGTGATCAGCATCTCCAATGCAACGGTGAATTACAACCAGGTCAACAACCAGGAGTGTATTGATGTGCTCAATCCTTCCTGGACGATACTGGGAGGCAGTGAGGGAAGCGATTGGATTTTAGAGGGAGGGAATCTTTTTGGCTCTCAAAGCATTGATGTGAACTTCCTCACGCCGGGAGTTTATACGGTGGTCATGGCTTTTGCCACTTTTTCCTGTGGAACTTTCACCGATAGTGTTCAGGTTGAAGTCTTGGGCGGCCCTCCTTTGACGGGTGGTCCCGGCTTGGCCATAGACAGTTTGTCGGGTAGTGGAGGAGGTGGCTGTGTGCCTGTTCAACTGAATTTGGATTTGCCCCAGTACGATTCTACGGCAACATATCATTGGCAGATTACTCCTGCTGAAGGTTGGACTTGGGTGAGTGGTTCGGACAGCACGGGTAATATCGGTATTTTGTTTACGGAGGGAGGTTCGTACGACTTTGTGCTTTCGGCGGCCAACGCTTGTGCGGAAGTGTCTTGGGATACGAGCTTGTTTATTCAAGGTCCACCTCGCATTACCTTAGCGCCCATACCGGATTTTTGCTCTTCTGCCGTAGTGAACCTGGATGCTAATGCCGTTTCGGTTTTGATGAATGCCGATTCTTTGGATTTAATATCCTGGTCATTCCCCGGCGGGCAGCCATCGAGTTCTTCCGATTTGTATCCGGGGAGTATTGTTTACAATCAGCCCGGTTTGTACGAGATTCAGCTCATTGTCGGTAACGGTTGTGGGCAGGATACCGCTCTTGTCCAATTTGAAGTTCAAGATCTCATTACCCTGACAGCGCCACCTGCAGGAGAGGCTTGTGACGGAGATGACTTTCTGGCTTTGCCCGATGTGCAGCCGGCAGGTGGGCAGTGGTGGGGCCCCGGTTTGGTGACGACGGCTACCGAGGCCTTCTTTTCTCCTTCTTCCGTAGGGGCGGGCAGCTATACTTTGTACTACAGTTATGGGGTGGAGAGCTGTGCCGACACCACGAGCTGGGATGTTCAGGTGTATGCGGGCCCACAGGTGCAGACGGGTAGTGACTTGTCGTTGTGTCTTTCCGACGATCCCGTTGTCCTTACAGCCACACCGGGCGGTGGTCAGTGGACTTTTCCGGCCAATGCCGTCATGGATGGTTTGGCCTTTTTACCCGAGGCTTCCGGTGAAGGGCTTTATGCTTTCGTTTATGAACTTACCGACGATCAGGGGTGTACCGCCAAAGATACGCTGAGGATAGAGGTTTCCGGCAACCTCAGCGTTGATTTTACTTTTGACAACCAGGTTTGCCAAGGTGAAGAGGTGCATTTTGTAGCGGAAAACGACAGTTTGTCTTTGAGTTGGGATTTTGGCGACGGGCAGACGGCGGCGGGGGCAGAGGTAAGCCATGTTTACACCCAGGCGGGCTTGTATCAAGTCGAGCTTACGCCTTCGGATTCGGGCCTGAGTTGTGCCCTTCCTGCGACGGCAGAGCTGGAAGTTTTGCCCCAACCTCAACCCCAGCTCAGCCTGAGCGTCCAGAGCGGTTGTGAACCCCTGGATGTGTCTATTCAAAGTTCCGGCTCGCAAGCTGTAGAGCAGTGGGAGTGGGATTTTGGAAATGGTTTGACGTTTAACGGTGCTAACCCGCCACCTTTGATGACTTACCAGACCCTTGGGCACGATACCACTTTTTACACCGTAACGCTCACCGGTTCCAACAGCTGTGGCCAGGCTCAAGTGGCCCAAACGCTGACGGTTTATCCTTTACCGGTAGCGGATTTCGGCATGGCTTTGGATACGGCTTGTGCCAGCGTTACCGTGGAGTTTTTGGATGCTTCTTACGGGGCGCCTGAAAATTGGCAATGGGATTTTGGCAATGGCTCTGCTTATGCAGGCCCGCAGCCTCCGCCCCAGGAATTTTTGGGAGATACCCTGCCGGTAAACTATGCAGTTGGCCTGACGGTGAGCAATGCTTGTGGTAGCGACCAGGCCGTACAGGAATTTACCGTGCACCCTGAAGAAGTGCAGGCTTTCTTCAACCTCAGCAATCAGCAGGGGTGTGCGCCTTTTACCGTAGAGTTGGAGGACTATAGCACGCCCGGTACGGTGGTGAGTTGGGCTTTTAGCGATGGAGGTACGGCCCAAGGGCCACAAGTGAGTCATACTTTTTTGCAGCCGGGCGTTTATGGTATTTGGTTGTATGCTACCAATGCTTGTGCAGCCGACAGTACTTATGCCGAAGTCGAAGTACTGGATTCTCCCGATTTGTCTTTTGAAGTCCAGCAACCGGCCTGTGCCGGCAAAGAAGTGTTTTTGCAAAATACTTCACAGAATGCCGTAGGAAGCTTTTTCGTCTTTCCGAATGGCGACACGACTTATGCGGATAATCCTTCTTATGTGTTTGATTTGCCAGGCACCTATGAAATCAGCCTTTACGCTCAGCATCCCCTGACCGGTTGTACGGCTGGGCTTAGCCAATGGGTGAGTGTGCACGATTTGCCGCAGCCTGTTTTTGCCGCAGATGTGCAAAGCGGCTGTGCTCCGTTGTCCGTGCAGTTTAGCAATGACAGCCAGGGTGCTTCCTTTTATCAATGGCATTTTGGAGATGGTGGAACCTCTGTTGAAGAAGAGCCCAATCACACTTATCAGGAAGCCGGCACCTATCCGGTGCAACTGATTGCAGTGAGCGATGAGGGATGTGCCGATACGCTTTTGAGCTTTGAAGTAGAGGCTTGGCCCGTTCCACAGGCGGCCTTTGAACTTTTGTACGATGAAGAAGCCTGTGGCTTGCCTTTGCATGTTGAGGTACAGAATTTGTCACAGGGTGTGGATGCTTATTCCTGGTATGTCGATGGCGATTTGATTTCAACCCAGCCTGAGCCGACTTTTGACCTCCTTTTTGAGGGTGAGCATCAGTTGAATGTGCAGGTGGAGAACTTATACGGCTGTACGGATACAGCTTCCGAATCCCTGGAAGCTTATCCGCAGCCGGTGGCGGAATTTACCCTGGAAGGAGCTGAGGGTTGTGCTCCTCTGGTTTTTTCTCCGGTCAACCTTTCGGTTGGGGCAGATTCCTGGCAATGGGATTTCGGTGACGGCAGCTTGAGTTCGGATTTTTCTCCTGTGCATACTTACGAAGAGGCGGGTACGTATGAGGTCTCTCTGGTAGCTTCTTATGCAAATCGATGTTTTGATACTTTGAGCCTGGCATCTGCAGTGGATGTTTGGCCTCAGCCGGAGGCCATTATAGATTGGACTTTAGATCCGGAAGGAGAGCCTTCCGGCAGTATTCAGTTTTTCAGCCTTTCGGCAAATGCTTCTTCGTTTAAGTGGTTTTTTGGGGATGGCAATGTTTCTACAGAGCCCTCGCCCATCCATCGCTTTTTAGATGCCGGACCGGTACAAGTCGCTTTATTGGTTTGGAGCGAGCAGGGTTGCCTGGATACAGCTTATCTGGATTTTACTCCTCCGGCTTTTGGCAGCTTGTATGTGCCCAATGCCTTGTATCCCCGGCATCCGGATGGAAGCGGTAGCATGGAAGGAACGGCATTGTTTAAACCTCAGGGCTTCAACCTGAAAGAATACCGCTTGCAAATTTTTTCCACTTATGGCCAATTGCTCTGGGAAAGCACAGCCCTGACTGAAGGCGGTCAGCCTGCTGAAGGCTGGGATGGAACGTACAAGGGAGAACTGTTGCCACAAGATACCTACATCTGGAAAATACAAGCAGTCTTTAAAGACGGCCGCCCCTGGCCCGGTGAAAAAGGAGCTGATGGACGATATCGCACTGAGGGCAAAGTCTTCCTGGTGAGATGACAGCTTTTTTGGTACACAGCTTAAAAGCTGCCCCTATGTTTTGCACTTTGGCATCCACCACAGCGGCGTCTTGCTTATTTTCTTAACCCACTTTGCTCTACGGGCTGAATTTTAGCTGTTTACAAAACTTTTAACAGCTCAAAATTCTTTAAGTTGTTACATTTTGTTTGATCTTAACATGTTAATGAATCGTTAATGAATCGTTAAGGTTTTGCTTTTTTTGAGTTTTTTGTCGTATGTTTGTAAAAATTGTTATAAACAAAATAATGTGTTATGAGATTTTTAACTGTGACTTCGCACTTCGGTAATTAGTTTGCTTTTGGTGTTCGTTGTTTTCCGGGTTGTGGCCCAGGAGTGTTGTTCCAGAACTTTGGCCATCTACGATTTTCTGGGTAGGTTGAAGTACTCTGCAGAGATCAAAGGTGCCGAATCGCAAAGGCTTTCCGTCTTATCCTGGCCTGAAGGAGTATATGTGGTTTCTTTGTCGGAGTCAGGGGCCTGGAAAGCAGGCGGAAGGTTTGTGGTAAGTCATTGAAACACAGGTACAGCTAAATGAACGCGCTGAGCCGGATTGTCCCATGGGTATGGGCGGTCAGTGCGTTAATCGGAGAAATTAAAAAAGGGAGAGGCTCTGAGCTGGAATCCGAGTCTCTCCCCAACAAAAAAATAGGAAATTATGAAGGCAAAGCTTGTTATCAGTCTTTCTTTTGTTTTTCTTGCTTCCGTTTTGAATTTTCTTTTTGTAC
>Ga0256841_1000955_pt1 | contig 26993 bp, 28 predicted proteins | sample 356308metaG_FD_185971 | JGI IMG/M metagenome (GOLD analysis project Ga0256841, IMG submission 185971) | Hydrothermal vent microbial communities from Mid Atlantic Ridge, Atlantic Ocean - 356-308 | ecosystem: Environmental > Aquatic > Marine > Hydrothermal vents | place: Atlantic Ocean: Mid...
GCGCCAGGCTGTCGCTGGGGGTGACGAAGAACCCCCGTCCCAGGATCATGTTGCGGTCCCCGTCCCCGTCGGAAGCCGCTCCCAGCGTCGGTGCCTCCGGGCCGTACATTTTTTCCACCAGCGTCCTAGCGTAAGTGAGGTTGGGATCGGGGTGGCCGCCGCCGAAATCTTCCAGGGGGACGGCGTTGATGACCGAGCCGCGGGGCGCCCCCAGCTCCTCCTCCAGGATGCGCTTGGCGTACGGTCCGGTGACCGCGTGCATGGCGTCGAAGCAGATGGTCACCGCTCCCGAGGTCAGGGCCTGGCGCATCCGGTCGAAGTCGAACAACTGGGCCATCAACCGGGCGTAGTCGGTGACCGGATCGATCACTTTGACGGTGGTGTCGCCATAGACCTGTTCGCCGATGCGGTCGAGATCCACGTCCGCCATCTTGGCGATGCGGTACTCGCGGATCTCCCGGCTGCGGCGGAAGAAGGCCTCCGTGTAGCGCTCCGGGGCCGGACCGCCGTTGTCGATGTTGTATTTGACGCCGAAATCCCCCTCCGGGCCGCCTGGATTGTGGCTGGCCGACAGCACGATGCCGCCGAGGGCCCGGTTTTTGCGGATCAGGTGGGAGGCGGCGGGGGTCGAGAGCAGTCCCCCCTGGCCGATCAGCAGAGTGCCGAAACCGTTGGCCACCGCCATCTTGACGATGGTCTGCAATGCCGGACGGTTGAAATAGCGGCCGTCGCCGCCGAGGACCAGCGTCTTGCCTCGGTGATCGGGCAGGCAATCGAAGATGGATTGGATGAAGTTTTCCAGATAGTTGGGGTTTTCCAGAAAAACCTTGGTTTTCTTGCGCAGTCCGGAAGTGCCGGGTTTCTGGTCGGGGTAGGGGGTCGTCTTGCGCACTTCGACGTCGATTTGCATGGCGGACTTCCTCGTGTTTGCCTATCATTTGACTAGCTTGCGCGAGTTTACCATCGGGGAGGACGTGGGTACATGCGCTACCAATGGTTCTGGGGCTTGTTGCTGTATTGCTTTGCCGCACTGGCCTGGGGACGGTTTCCGGAAAACCCCTGGATTCTGGTGGACACCAAGGCGTTGCGTCTCCAGGTCCTGGAAGGTAAGCGGGTGGTGGCGACCTTCGACGGTATCGCCATCGGACGCGGGGGAACGACCTACGAAAAGCGCCGCGGCGATAACAAAACGCCCCTCGGGGTGTTTCGCATCGGCTGGATCAACGAGAAGAGCAAATACCATCGTTTTTTCGGCCTCAACTATCCCAGCCTACCCTATGTGAAGCGGGGCTGGCGACGCGGCTGGATCGACGCCCCCACCTTCCGTTCCCTGCTGCGGGCCAATTTCGAGGAGATGGTGCCGCCGCAGGACACCCCGCTGGGGGGCTATATCGGCATTCACGGGCTCGGGCGAGCGGATCCCCGCATTCACCGCCGCTACAACTGGACGCGCGGCTGCATCGCCCTGACCAACGAGCAGATCGATCGGCTGAGCCGCTGGATCCGCGTTGGTACGGTGGTGGTGATCCACTGAAGTTTTTGACTTGGCAGCGCCGATTGTGTGATGATTTGTTCTTGTAATACCAATAACCAGAAGGGGGAATTGTGATGAAAGCGATAATTGGATTTTCCACCTTGGCGATCGCCGCGGGTTTGATGACCGGTTGTGCCTCTCAGGGGGGGGCGATCGATCAGCTGCACCAGGAACTCCACAAGCTCGAAGCCAAGGTTTCCATGATCGAGGATACTTCCAACTTGGCCCTCAAGGAAGCCAAGGCCGCCCACGAACACGCCGCCAGCGCAGAGGGGCTGGCGAAGGAATGCAAGCGGATGTGCGAAGGTCGGATGGAGAAGGTGTTCGAAAAATCGATGATGAAATGACCGTTCCGGCATTGTGACGGTTGGTGGCGAAGCCCCGCTCCAGGCGGGGCTTCGTGTCATTGGCCGGCCGTGAGCAGTGGCGCCGGCCGGGAGATGCGGACCGGAATCCCGTCCTGGCGTGTCAGGGCATCCTTGAGGGCCGCGCCGTCGATTCGTACCGGCAGGTCGCCGGTTTTGACCCGGATGCGGGACAGGGCTTCTTCCAGCATTTTGTCATAGGTACGGGCTTCCCGCTCCAGGGGGGGATGGATCTCGATGTACAGATCGCCGCCGAACCAGCCCACCTTGATCGGCTGGTCGACCAGGGTGACGGGCGTTCCCACCGGAACCAGGGGGAACAGCCGTTCGATGTCTTCCGGATACATCCGCACGCAACCATGGGTGACCCGCATCCCGATCCCGAACGGCTTGTTGGTGCTGTGGATCAGATAACCGGGAATCCCCAGGCGCATGGCGTACCTTCCCAGGGGGTTGTCGGGACCGGGGGGAACCACGTCGGGCAGGGGGTCGCCGTCGGCGGCGTGTTCTTTCTTGATGGATTCCGGGGGACGCCAGACCGGATCCTTGACCTTGGCGACTATCCGGGTGGTGCCGATGGGGGTGGACCAGTCCATGCGGCCGATGCTGACGGGATGAGTGACGACCGTCGGCGGCCCTTTGTCGGTGGGCGGGGGATAGTAATACAGCCGCATTTCCGGGACGTTGAGGACGATGCCTTTCCGGGGGGCGTCGGGCAGAATGAACCGCTTCGGAATGCGGACCTCGGCCCCTTCCGGCGGCAGGAAGCGGCTCAAGCCCGGGTTGGCCAGGCGGATTTCGTTCTGTCCGATGTCGAAACGCCGGGCGATGTTCAGCAGGTTTTCGTCCTTGCCCACCTTGGTGGTGATCATCTTTCCCACCAGATCCACGTCGCTGGGCGGCAGGACGAAGGTGTCCGCCAGCGCGGATGCAGCCACCGCCAGCCACAGGGTGAGAATTTTTCGTTTCATGATGGGGTAAAACCGCGACATTACCGATAGAATAACACCAAATTTCAACGCTGTTGTTTTCAGGGAGGCGCAATGACATCCAACGATCTTGCCAAGGCCGTCTATGCGGCGTTCGAAGTGGATCCCTGGGTCAATCCCCACCGCGACCGGATCACCATCGAATGCCACGGCTCCGCTGTCGTACTGACCGGGGAAGTGGCCGAGATTTCCGCCAAACGTCGGGCCTACTACGTGACGTCGGCCGTTCCCGGGGTAACGGCGGTCGACGAGCGATTGACGGTCGAGCCGGCGGAGGAAATGGGGGATGACCAGATTCTAGATCATTTGGCCAAGATGTTGCTCGACGATTTGGCCTTCAAGCATTATGGGGTGACCTGTGTCGACCACAAGGGCGAAAAGGAAGTTTTGCGCCGGTTGGACGACGAGGCCGGTCATCTGCTGATCCATTCCGAGAACGGTGCCGTGCTGTTGGAGGGGCGGGTCCGTTCCCTGTGTGACCGCCGTCTGGCGGAGGTGATGGCCTGGTGGGTGCCGGGAAGCCGCAACGTGATTAACACGCTCAAAGTGGAGCCGCCGGAACAGGACGGCGACGAGCAGATCAAGGAAGCGATCCTGCTGGCTCTGGACATCGATCCTCTGGTGGATTACGTCCAGATGGCGATCCAGTGCCGCGACGGGGAGGTCGTCATGACCGGTGCCGTTCCTGTGGCGGAGCAGATCCGGCTGGCGGAACACGATTGCTGGTACGTCGAGGGAGTCCGGAAGGTCGACAACCGGTTGCAACTGCCCTGATGCGGTTCGAAGGCCCCTGGTTGGAGGGCCGGCTGATGCGACGCTACCGGCGTTTTCTCGCCGACGTTCAACTGGACCACGGCGTCACGATCACCGCCCACACCCCCAATACCGGTTCCCTGAAAGGCTGCGCCGAACCGGGATTGCGGGTCTGGGTGCGGGATACCGGCGATCGCAAACGCAAATACCGCTATTCCTGGGAGCGGGTGGAAGTCGCTTCCGGCGTCCTGGTGGGAATCCACACCGGCCACAGCAATCGTCTGGTCCGCGAAACCGTGGAAGCCGGGAAGGTCCCCTCTCTGCGGGGCTATCGGAGGATTCGCGGCGAGGTGTGCTACGGTCGCGAGCGCAGTCGGATCGACCTGCTGCTGGAGGCTGACGACCGTCCCCCCTGTTTCGTCGAGGTCAAGAACGTCACCCTGGTCGAGGGGGGCGTCGCCCGCTTTCCCGATGCGGTGAGCGTGCGGGGCCAGAAGCATTTGCGCGAGCTTTTGGCGGTGGTGCGCCAGGGGGGACGGGGGGTGCTGTTCTTCTGCATCCAGCGTGCCGACGCCCGGGAGTTTCGCCCGGCCGACGACATCGATCCCGACTACGGCCGCCTGTTGCGCGAGGCACTGGCCGGGGGCGTGGAGGTGTTGGCGTGGCGGGCCAGGGTTTCCGTGGATGAGATCGCGTTGGACCGTCCGGTTCCGGTGGTGTGTCCCTGATGTCTCGGCGTTCTGAACCAATACGGTTCGTGGCGGACCAACCGAAGAGATGCCAACTGTCCCTGGAACAGGTGCGCCGTGGAGAAAAGGATGACCATCCTGATCGTGGACGATGACCGGCATTTGGGAAAGCTGGTCGGAATGCGGCTCAATGCCGAAGGTTACCGCACCCTGAGCGTACGGACCGCCAAACAGGCGTTCGAGTTGCTGGGTCTGGGAAATCCCCGGTGCTCGGAGAACGGCGTGGATCTGGTCATGCTGGACATTTTCCTGCCCGACATGTCGGGCATCGAGGCCTGCCGTCGCATCAAGAGCGCCCCCCACACCGCCGATATTCCGGTCATCATGATCACCGGCAGCACCGAGGAGGAGCACTTGCGCCAGGCCTTCGAGGCGGGGGCCACCGATTACATCGAGAAACCGTTCAAAGGGGTCGAACTGCTGGCGCGTATCCATGCCGCCCTGCGGCTCAAGGCCGAGATCGATCATCGCAAACGGCAGGCCGAAGAACTGAGCCAACTGGCCGAGCAGTTGCGCAGGGCCAACGAGCAGTTGAGGCAGCTGTCGTTCCAGGACGCTCTCACCGGGCTTTACAACCGCCGTTACTTCGACGATTTCCTGGCGCGGGAATTCAAGCGGGCTCTGCGCAATCGGACCAGTTTGGCCCTGATCATGATCGATATCGACTTTTTCAAAAGTTACAACGACCGTTTCGGCCATCAGAGAGGGGACGAATGTCTGCGGCGCATCGCCGCCACCTTCGCCCTGGTGATTCACCGTTCTCACGATCTGGTCGCCCGCTACGGCGGGGAGGAATTCGCGGTGGTGTTGCCGGAGACCGGTATCCGGGGAGCCGCCGCCGTGGCGGAAAACCTGCGCCAGCGGGTGGAGCAACTGGGGCTGTCCCATCCCGACTCGCCCTTCGGAATCGTCACCATCAGCGAAGGGGTCGCCGCCGCCGTTCCCGGACCGGATGATCAGGCGGAAAAACTGCTCGAGGCCGCCGACTCCGCCCTCTATCACTCCAAGCGGGCCGGGCGCAACCGGGTCAGCTGCGCGGCCTGAGCGGCTGGCCGAAGAATTCCACTCCCCGCCAGCCGTCCCCCATGAAGGTGCGGATGTTGCGGTGGTCCTGGCCGTCGGGCGTGCTCAGCACGTGCCGGTAGTGTTCGCCGAACAAGGCCAGGGTTTCCGAAGCATTCAGGCCGTGCAGCCGGGCGAAGGCCAGCACCTTGCAAGAACCCTCGTTCTCGCCGGCACGATTGACGAAGCGCCGCTCCCCCAGGCCGTTGGCGAACGCGGTCGGAGTGTAATGGTAATGGCGGTCGATCACGGCCATCACCTCGGCGAAGCGGAGCGGCTGGCCGTGGCGGACTCGGGCGACGAGCTGCTGCGGGGTCATCAGCGGATCAGGCGGGCCAACGATTTGAACTGGGGGTGGCGGAAGTCGCGCAACCACTCGAACAGCACCGATTCCCCCGACAGCACGATGACGCCCGCCCGGCGCATCCGTTCCAGGGCGTAGATCTTGTGCTCGGGACGGCGCGAACACACCGCGTCCTCGACCACGAACACCGTCTTGCCCTGGGCCTGCAGGGCCGCCGCCGTCTGCAACACGCAGACGTGGGTCTCCTGTCCGGTCAGGATGACCTGCTGCCGTCCGCTGCGCCGCAGCTGGTGGCGGAATGCTTCCGCACAGGTGCAGGCGAAGCCGGTCTTGCCGATGGGGGTGACGCCCTCGGGCAGATGGGCGGCGATTTCCTCACAGGTGCTTCCCAGCCCCTGGGGATACTGTTCCGTGACCAGCACGGGTATGGACAGGGCGGCCGCCGCTTGAAGCAGCATGGTACCGACCTCCATCATGCGCTGGGCTTCCGGTTCCGGCATGGCTTCCACCAGGCGCGGCTGGATATCGATGACCACCAGCAGGCTTTGCTCGGGGTTGCAGAGTGTCAGGGGCGCGGTCATGGTCTCTTCGGGGAGTTCTTACGACGACTAGTCTAGCATGGTCTTCAGTACGGGCCAGACGCGTTCCAGCAGACGCGGCTGGGCGGCGGCGCGGGGGTGGATGCCGTCCGCCTGCATGAGGCGGTCGTCCAGGGCCACTTCGTCGAGGAAGAAGGGCACGAAGGCCACCGGGTAGCGTCGGGACAGGCGCCGGTAGACGGCCTCGAACCGTTCCCGGAAGCGGGGACCGTAGTTTCTCGGGAGTTTCATGCCCAACAGCAGGACCTTGGCCTGGTTTTGCAGCGCCATTTCGATCATGGCGGCCAGATTGGCCTCGGTCCGGGCGGGTGCGAGGCCGCGCAGGCCGTCGTTGCCGCCCAGCTCGATGATGACGATGTCGGGATGATGGGCGCGCAACAGTTGCGCCAGCCGCCGACGGGCGCCGGCGCTGGTTTCGCCACTGATGCTGGCATTGACAACGGTAGCCGGTTTGTGTTCTTTTTTAAGCCGATCCTCGAGCAACGCTACCCATCCCTGTTCCACGGCAATGCCATAGCCGGCGCTCAGACTATCACCCAGCACCAGGATGGTCGTCGCCCAGCCCGGCAGGGGCAGAAACAGCCACAACAGCAGCAATCCGATTCGCATGTCGCCGGTCACCTCCTCTCCCATCGTCGTCGCCACGCATGTTAATCAATCGGTCCCCTCGGGGGAAGGGCGTCTGGACATTTTGTCGGACGTCAGTCTGGAGGTGATGCCGGGTGAGAGCGTGGCGGTGGTCGGCGTCTCCGGTTCCGGCAAGACCACGTTGCTGAGCCTGCTCGCCGGGCTGGATCTGCCGACTTCCGGGCAAATCTTCCTCGACGGGATCTGTCTCAATCGGCTCGACGAGGACGGCCGCGCCGCCGTGCGCGGCGATCTGGTGGGGTTCGTGTTTCAGAATTTTCAACTGCTGCCCAGTCTGACAGCGCTGGAAAACGTCATGCTGCCCTTGGAGCTGAAGGGGGAACGCCGGGCCGCCGCCCGAGCCCGGGAATATCTGGGTCGGGTGGGATTGGAGCACCGACTCCATCATACCCCCCGGCAACTGTCGGGCGGGGAACAGCAGCGCGTCGCCCTGGCGCGGGCTTTCGTGACCGAACCGGCGATCCTGTTCGCCGACGAACCGACCGGTAATCTGGATCGGCGCACCGGCGCCCAGGTGATCGATTTGTTGTTCGAGCTCAACCGGGCCCATGGCACCACCCTGATCCTGGTCACCCATGACGAGATTCTGGCGCGGCGATGCCGCCGGACCATCGTCCTCGACGGTGGCCGGATCGTCGCGGAGCGGCCATGAACGACTGGAAACTGGCTTGGCGTCTCCTCAGACGCGACTGGCGGGGCGGTGAACTGACGATCCTGTTCGTCGCCCTGGTGGTCGCCGTCGTCAGCACCACGGCCATCGTTCTGGCGGTCGGCCGCCTGCAGCGGACCATGACCCTGCAGGCGGCCGATTTCCTTGCCGCCGACCTGGTGGTGAGCGGTCATCATCCGCTGCCCCGGCAGTGGCTCGAGCGGGGCAGGGCCTTGGGGCTGAGGACGGCGGAGACGGTCGAGTTCGCTACGGTGCTGATGGAGAACGGCCGAATGCTGCTGGTCGGCGTGAAGGCGGTGAGCGGCGATTATCCCCTGCGCGGACGCCTGAAGGTCACCGCGACCGATCCGACCGCCGAAGTCGCCGTGCGGCGGCCCCCTGCGACCGGCACCGTCTGGGTGGTGCAGCGCGTCCTGGGGGAGTTGTCCCTGCGCCTGGGGCAGAAGCTCCACGTCGGTCGGGCGGCGTTGACGCTGGATCGCCTCCTCACTTTCGAGCCGGATGTGCGCGGCGGTTTCTATCGTTTCGCCCCCCGGGTGCTGATGCGGCTGGAGGACCTGCCGGCCACGGACATTCTCGGACCCGGCAGCCGGGTGCATTATTACTACCTGTTCGCCGGTAAGGCGCAGGAGGTCAAGCGGTTGCGCCGCTGGTTGCGATCCCGCCTGCAGCCGGGGCAGCGTTTGCTGGACGTCTACCAGGATCGTCCCGACATCGGCCGGGCGCTCCGGCGGGCGGAACGGTATCTGGGGTTGTCCAGCATCGTCGTGGTGTCGATCGCCGGGGTGGCGGTGGCCATGGCGGCGCGGCGTTACACCGAGCGCCATTTCGACGCCGTGGCGTTGCTGAAATGCCTGGGTGTTTCCCAGAGGCGGGTGCTGTGTCTGTTCGCCTTCCAGTTTCTGTTTCTCGGCATGGGTGCCAGTGTCGTCGGTACCGCCTTGGGATGGGGCGTTCAGGAGACGCTGGTGGCGTTGCTGCGGGATCTGTTGCCGCCGCAGCTGGTTTCCCCGCCTCCAGGCGCCCTCGTCTTCGGGCCGGTGGTCTGCCTGATTCTGTTGACCGGTTTCGCCCTGGCGCCGTTGCTGCGTTTGCGACGCGTTCCCCCGGCACGGGTGCTGCGGCGGGATTTTCTGCCGGCGCCGCCGAGCGCCTGGCTGGTTTATGGTCTGGCCCTGGCGGCGGTGGCGGCTTTGCTGTGGCGCTTCAGCGGTGACTGGCGGCTTACCGGCGTGGTTTTGGGGCTTGGTGGGGCGGCATCGATCGCGCTGATCCTACTGATTTGGCTGCTTTTGTCCTTTTTGCAGCGCCTGTCAGGGAGAATGACGCTGGTCTGGCGTCTGGGGTTGTGGGGGCTGACCCGGCAGCGCCGGGCCGCGCTGGTTCAGATCCTGGCCTTTTGCGTCACGCTGGCGGCGATGACCCTGACCTACCTGGTGCGCAGCGATCTGATCGAGACCTGGCGGGCCCAGCTCCCCGCCGAGGCTCCCAACTACTTCGCCATCAACATCTTCCCCCAGGAGGTGGCGGCGTTCCGCCGCTATCTGACCAGGGTGATGGGTGCCCGCAGCAGTGACTTCTATCCCATCGTGCGCGGCCGCCTCGTCCGGGTGAACGGCGAGCCCGTCTACAGGCGGGTGCGCCCCGGCAGCATCGGGGAGGCCGCGGTCAACCGGGAGCTGAATCTGACCTGGAGCGTGACGCTGCCGACCGCCAACCGTTTGGTGCAGGGGCATTGGTGGCGGGACGAGGGCGGCGTCCGGGTTTCGGTGGAGTCGGAGCTGGCCGCCAGTTTGGGCATCGGCGTGGGCGACCGGCTCGAATTTCTCATCGAGGGGCGTCGGGTCAGGGCCCGGGTGGGCAGTTTGCGCTCGGTGCGATGGGATTCCATGACCCCCAATTTCTACGTCATTTTCTCCCCGGGCGCGCTGCAGGGGTTCGCCACCACCTATATGACCAGTTTTTATCTACCCGCCGAGCGGAAGGCCGCTCTGGGCGAACTGGTGCGCCTTTTCCCCAATGTCACGCTGGTGGATGTGGACATGATCCTGCGTCACCTGCGCGATTTGCTGCACCAGGTCGGATTCGCCGTGGAATACGTGCTGTCGTTCGCCCTGTTGGCGGGGATGGCGGTTCTGTTCGCCGCGGTACGGAGCAGCATCGACGACAGGATTCGGCAGGGTGCCCTGATGAGAACCCTGGGGGCGCGGCGCCGGCTGCTTTTACGCAGTCAGGGGATCGAGTTCGTCTGCCTGGGTTTGTTTTCCGGGCTGATGGCGGTGGTCGTCAGTGAGCTGTTGGCCTGGCTGCTCTACCGGTACCTGTTCGTCATCGACTTCCAGCCCCATTTCGCCGTCTGGGTGCTGGTGCCCCTGCTGGGTGCGGTGCTGACGGGGTTCGCCGGGATGGTGAGCTGCCGCAACGTTCTGCAGCGGAGCCCGGTGACGGTTCTGCGCCAGTTGTGAAAAATCGGGAGAAACAAAAAGGCGCGGCCGACCGCGCCTTGTCAGTTTCAACCCTGGGAAATCATTGGGCCTTCAAGTTGACGATGGAGGTCCAGCCCTGTTTGCCGGCGCAATCGCCTTCCACAGGTTCGACCTTGACGTATTTCACGTAATTGACCACGGACTGTTCCAGGACTTTGGCAGAGGTGCCCGCCTTCACCACGCACACTTTTTCCTTTTCGCGGATTTCCGGGTCGGTGGCACCCATGCGCCCAGGCGCTTGGAACAGCAGGACGTCACCGCCACCGGTCACGTTGGGGTTCACCAGCTTGTAGGTTTGACCGACCTGGATGGCGGGCACCTGGAGCTGTTCCACCCCGCCGCCGCCGAACATTTTGATGACCAGGAACAGTACCAGCAGGGCGCCGGCGATACCACCGTAGAACAACGCCGGTTTCTCCTGCCGCAGCGCGGTCAACTTCTCCATCAGCGCATTGGAGGCAGTGGCTTCCTCGGCCTTCGCTTCTTCTTCCTTAGGTTCCTTCGGCGTTTCGGACGGCTGTTCCTCGGCAGGCGCTTTGCCTTCTTCCTCCGGCGTCGTGGGATTTTCGTTTTCGTTGCTCATTCTTCTACCTCCTCTTTATATTTTTCGTCAGCCCACGGGATTTAAGCATCGACTTGGAACGTCATTTCTCTAGACCCTGGGCGATTATACTAATTACGCCTTTGAATGATAAAGAGTGACAGGGCTCTCAGCAAATCGGCCCGCTCCCCCAGCGGTTCCAGGCTGGCGATGGCGTTTTCGTGCATTTCCACGGCCTTGCGCCGGGCCCCGGCCAGACCGAGTAGGGCGGGATAGGTGGGTTTGTTCTGGGCCCGGTCCTTCCCCCGGGTTTTGCCCAGGGTGGCGGTGTCGCCGGTTTCGTCCAGAATGTCGTCCTGGATCTGGAACGCCAGTCCGATGCATTTGGCGTAGTGATCCAGACGTTCGGCCGTTTCGCTGTCCAGATCGGGGCGGCACAGGGCGGCGAGGCGTACACTGGCGCGAATCAGGGCGCCGGTCTTGTGGATGTGCATCAGTTCCAAGGCCGGCAGGTCTAATTGCCGTCCCACCGAGGCCAGATCGATGGCCTGTCCGCCCACCATGCCGCCGGCCCCAGCCGCCTTAGCGAGACAGTCGATCATGGCCACCCGCTGTGACGGCGTGACCTTGATGGTGGGATCGCCGGCGAGCACTTCGAAGGCCAGGGCCTGCAAGGCATCGCCGGCGAGGATGGCGGTGGCTTCGTCGAATCGAACGTGACAGGTGGGTTTGCCCCGCCGCAGTTCGTCGTCGTCCATGGCGGGCAGATCGTCGTGAATCAGGGAATAGACGTGAATGAATTCCACGGCGCAGGCGGGACCGTCCAGAATCTCCATCGGGACGTTCAGGGCACGACCGGTGGCGTAGGTGAGCACCGGACGCAGGCGTTTGCCGCCGTCCAGTGTGGCATAGCGCATGGCCCGGTGCAGCCGGCTCGGCAGTTTGTCGGCCGGGGGCAGGCGCCGGTCCAGGGCTGTCTCCACCCGCTTCTGACAGGTGGCGATGAAATCCTCGAGATCGTCGATCGGCGTCTCAGTCATCGGCTTTCAACGGTTGGCATTGCAGGGAGCCATCATCGTTCCGGGTCAGGATCTGGACTTTCTGTTCCGCTTCCTGCAGAGCGGTTTGACAGGCGCGGGCGAGTCGTACCCCTTTTTCGAACAGTTTGAGGGACTCCTCCAGGCTGACGTCCCCCTGCTCCAGGCGAGTGACGATCTGTTCCAGTTCCTTCAGTTGTTCCTCGAATCCGGGCTTGGATTTGGCCATCGTGGTTGGTTTGCAAAAGTCGTTACGATAAGGTGTTTGCCGGAAGCTGTCAAAAGGTCGGGAGAGTAACCCGTGTTCCGGAAGGATTTGATTTCCTGGCTGTGCCAGCGCCCTTATACGGTGTCGGAGCTGGCCAGGCTTTTCCAGTGCCGGCCGCACGAGGTCGAAGAAGATCTGCGTCACTTGCAGCGTTCCCTGCAGCATCAGGGAAAGCGGCTGCATCTGGAACCGGCCCGCTGCCGCCATTGCGGCTTCCGTTTCCGGGGCAAGTTGCGCAAGCCGGGCAGATGCCCCAAATGCCGCCGCACCTGGATCGAAGAGCCACGAATATGGATCGAGTGACGCGCAGACGCCCGTCTCCCGTTACCCTGGGCCAGGTGTTCGCCCTGGCCTGGCCGGCGGCGGTTTCCATTCTGCTTAACAACGCCTTCAAGGTGATCGATCAATTCGCGGTCCAGTGGCTCGGGGTTGCCGCCCAGGCGGCGGTGGGCGCTTGTACCTTCGTCCTGATCGCCTTTTTCGCCCTGTACGAAATCACCGCCGCCGGTGCCGCTCCGCTGGTGGCCCGGGCAACCGGAGCCCGGGATCGGCGCTGGCGGCGTCGGGTGGTGGGCAACGCCCTGGTGGGGGCGACCGTCATCGGCGTCCTGGTGCTGCTTGGCTGTGGTTTCGGGGCTGAAAAGATTGCCGCACTGCTCAATCTAGCTCCCGAGGCCCGTAGTAAGGCAGCGGAATACCTGCGCTGGCTGGCCATCGCCGGTTTCCCCCTGACCCTGGCGCCGCTGGTCGATTCCGTATTCATCGCCATGGGCCAGACCCGGCGGGTCATGGTCATGCAGATCCTGGCCACGCTACTCAATGTCGTGCTCAATCCGTTGTTCATTTATCACCTGGAGATGGGAATCGGCGGTGCCGCCGTGGCCACCGGCCTCAGCCGCGGCATCTCCCTGCTCCTGGGCTTGGTTTGGTTGGTCAAAGAGGTCGGTCTGGTGCCGGGGGATCTTCGGCCGGACAGCGTGCTCCGCTGGATTTTTTCCCTCGGTATGCCGGTGGCTTGGGGTACCGGGCTCTACGCCCTGGTGTATTGGGGACTGTTGGCCTGGGTGATATCGCCCCTGGGACCGGCGGTGAACGCGGCGCTCGGTATCGGTTATTCCGCTTTGGAAGGATTCACCTGGCCGGTGTTCTGGGGAATCGCGGCGGCGGGTGCCAGCCTGGTGGGACGCTCCCTGGGCGAAGGAGATGGTTGGCGGGCCCGCCAGGCGATCCGCTGCGCCGGGCTGCTGGCCTGGTTCTGCGGCAGTGCGGCCACCCTGGTGTTCTGGTTCGGGGCGGTGCCCTTGTCGGGATTGTTTACGGAAGATCCCCTGGTGCATCAGGAGGCGGTGCGCTATGCCCGCCTGCTCGCCTTCTCCCAGCTGTTCGTGGCCTTCGAGGCCCTCGCCGGCGGCGTGCTGGAAGGTGCCGGCGCCACCCGGGCGGCGTTCTGGTGGTCGGCGCCTTTCAATCTGCTGCGCATTCCTTTGGCCGTCTATCTGGCGTTCTTCCTGGAGTGGCGCAGCACTGGGGTGTGGTGGGCCATCAACCTGACCACTTATGCCAAGGCGCTGGGATTGGGGTGGCAGTTGCGCCGGGGACGGTGGCCGCGTCTCTCCAGGTGACAGGTGGCGAGTCGCGGCACTTGACAGTGCGGTTTGGATCGTTAAAATGGCAAAACGCTCGTTGCGGGAATAGCTCAGTTGGTAGAGCACAACCTTGCCAAGGTTGGGGTCGCGGGTTCGAGTCCCGTTTCCCGCTCCAAATCTTCGGAGAAAAGCCGCGCGCTTTGCGGCTTTTTTCATCTTAACCTTTAAGTCTGGCGGCGTGGCAGAGTGGTTATGCAGCGGCCTGCAAAGCCGTGTACGCCGGTTCGATTCCGACCGCCGCCTCCATGTTCACGTCCGATCCCATTCGCCTGGTGGCTGTCGGTCAGCCGGGCAGGGCTTCTTCCTCCTCGTCCAGCCCCAGTTCGTTGATCTTGCGGGTCAGGGTGTTGCGGCCGTAGCCGAGCAGGCGGGCGGCGTCCTGACGGCGGCCCCGGGTGTGCTTCAGGGCGGTTCGGATGAGGATGCGTTCGGCATCGATGATGGCCCGTTTGGCTACGTCGCGGCGTCCTGCCGTCAGTTCGCGGGTCGCCCAGCGGGCCAATTGGGATCGCCAGTCCTCTTCGCCGGTCTGTCGGGGCGGGGCGGAGGTAGTGGGTTGGTGGCGCAATTCCGGCGGCAGATCGTCCAGATGGACCACGTTGCCCGGCGCCATCACGGTGAGCCAGCGGCAGACGTTTTCCAGTTGGCGCACGTTGCCGGGCCAGTCGAGCCGGCTGAGATAGTTTTCCACCTCCGGTTCCAGCGTCTTGGGTTCCACCCGCAGTTCTTCCGCGGCCCGCTGAAGGAAGTGGCGCAGCAGCCGGGGAATGTCCTCGCGCCGCTCCCGCAATGGGGGCATGCGAATCCGGATGACGTTGAGGCGATGGTACAGGTCTTCGCGGAAACGTCCCTGGGCCACCAGGCTTTCCAGGTCCTGATGGGTGGCGGCGATGATGCGCACGTCCACCTTGCGCGGCGCGTGCGACCCCAGCGGGTAGAATTCCCCTTCCGAGAGCACCCGCAGCAGACGGGTCTGCAATTCCGCGGGCATGTCGCCGATTTCATCGAGAAACAACGTCCCTCCGTCCGCCTGCTCGAAGCGGCCGATGCGGCGCTGCTGGGCACCGGTGAACGCGCCTTTTTCGTGGCCGAACAGTTCCGATTCCAGCAGATCCCTGGGGATGGCGGCCATGTTGAGGGCGATGAAGGGGGCCTGGGCCCGGGGGCTGTGGCGGTGAAGCGCGCGGGCCACCAGTTCCTTTCCGGTGCCGGATTCCCCGGTGATCATCACGGTGATATGGGAACGCGCCAGCCGGCCGATGGCGCGGAACACTTCCTGCATCGTCGGGGCGGCGCCGATGATCTCCGGCGTCGGGCCGCTGCGTTCGTCGGTCCGTTTTCTGGGCCGGTTGTGGCAGGCGCGTCGGACCACTTGCACCATTTCGTCCAGGTCGAACGGCTTGGGTAGATACTCGAAGGCGCCGCCGTGCAGCGAAGCGACGGCGCTGTCGAGGTCGGAGTGGGCGGTCATCACGATCACCGGAAGTTCAGGGTGACGCGCCCGGATGCGGCGCAGCAGCTCCAGTCCGTCGATTCCCGGCATACGGATGTCGGTCAGGAGTACGTCGGGGCGGGTCTGGCGCAGCAGCAGTTCCGGTTCGGCGGCGTCGGTGAAGGTGCAGACCCGGAATCCGGCCTTCGACAGGGCCTTGTCCAGCACCCAGCGGATGGACTGGTCGTCGTCAATGATCCAAACTTCGTCGGCCATCGGGATTCTCCAAGGGTAAGTAAACGGAAAAACAGGTATGTCCCGGCCTGGAGGTGCATTCGATCAGGCCGCCGTGGCGGTTGACGAGCGCCTGGGCGATGGACAGCCCCAGTCCGGTGCCTCCGGGACGGCCGGTGACCATCGGATAGAAGATTTGTTCCAGCAGTTGTGCCGGGATGCCGGGGCCCTGGTCGATGATGTCGATACGGACCACCATGCGGTGGAGGTGTTGACGGATGGTGACTCGGCGTTGAATCCGGCTGCGCAAGGTGATGGAGCCTTCCCCTTCCAGGGCCTGAGCGGCGTTGCGGCCGATGTTCAGAAAGGCCTGGATCAGTTGATCCGGATCGCCGTGGATGGATGGCAGACTTGGATCGTAGTCGCAGTGGATCGTCAATTTCGGATATTCCGCCAGCAACAGTTGACGCACGTGCTCCAGCACCTGATGGATGTTGAGCTCGCTCAAGCGCAGCGGCTGGTCGGGGGCGATCATGCGGTCGATGAGGGTGCGGAGTCGGTCGGCCTCGTTGATGATGACGGTGGTGTATTCCCGCAGCTCGGTGTCGGGCAGTTCGTCGGCAAGCAGTTGGGCCGCCCCCCGTAATCCTCCCAGGGGGTTCTTGATTTCGTGGGCCAGGCCCCGCAGCAATTGGTTGATGGCTTCCTGCTGCGCCTGCAGTTGGGCGTCCCGGGAGAGCTGGTAGTAGTTTTCCACCGGCTCGATTTCCATGATCACCGCTTCGACCTCTTCGCCCTCGAGCAGCGGGGTCATGGCGCAGTGCACAAGCATGGTGCGGCTTCCCTGGCGTAACGGCAGGTGGCGCTCCACCCGGGGGGCGCAACTGGAAATGGTGTGATTCAGATCGGCCGTGATTTTGTCACCCAGGGAAGGGAACAGATCCCTGGCCTTTTGATTCAGGGCCTTGTGAGCGCTGGTGGCGAGCAGCATTTCCCCGGCCGGATTGAGATATCGCAAGCGCTGGCTGCGATCGAACACCAGCACGCCGTTGCCGAGATGCTCCAGGATGCGCTGATGGAAGTGTTCGTCGTTCATATGATTGGGATGAAGCAAGTATTGGGCCAAGCAGGCGAGTTAAATCGCCCATGCAACCGGAACAAAAATGCGCCGTTATTGTGCGATTTGGTCCAATTTGGTGCAAAATGGTTTCCCTTTTGCACCATTGTCACGGCATATGACTGGCATGGATGCTGCTAGTAATAAACTTGCATACCAACTCAAGCAGAGGGGAATCGTGATGAAATTGGTAGCTGCAGTGATAAAGCCTTTCAAACTGGACGACGTGCGTGAGGCGTTGTCGGAGGTGGGGGTTGCCGGCCTGACCGTGACCGAGGTGAAAGGTTTCGGGCGTCAGAAGGGGCACACCGAATTGTATCGCGGTGCCGAGTACGTGGTGGACTTCCTTCCCAAGGTCAAAATCGAGGTGGCCGTCGCCGATGAGCAGCTGGAGCAGGTGCTCGAGGCGATCCAGAAGGCGGCTCGCACCGGCAAAATCGGCGACGGCAAGATTTTCGTCACTCCGTTGGAGGAAGTCATCCGTATCCGTACCGGGGAGACGGGAGCCGAGGCGTTGTAAATTTTCCAGAAAAAGAACGAGGTGAAAACAAAATGGAAAAACTAATCGAAGTCAGCTACGCGCTGGATACCTTCTACTTTTTGGTCATGGGCGCCCTGGTCATGTGGATGGCCGCCGGTTTCGCCATGCTCGAGGCCGGTCTGGTGCGTTCCAAGAACACCGTGGAAATCCTGACCAAAAACGTGGCCCTCTATGCCATCGCCTGCATCATGTACATGCTGATGGGCTACCAGATCATGTATCCGGGTGAGGCGGTCAATTCGGTGTGGCCCGGTATCGGATTTCTGATCGGCGAGGATCATTCTTTGGAGGAGGTGCTCAAGAGCAACGGTGAGGTGTATTACTCGGTGATGGCCGATTTCTTCTTCCAGGTGGTGTTCGTGGCCACTGCCATGTCCATCGTCTCCGGGGCGGTGGCCGAGCGGATGAAGCTGATCGCCTTCCTGCTCTTCGCCGTCGTCATGACTGGGTTCATCTATCCGATGCAGGGGTACTGGAAATGGGGTGGCGGCTTTCTGGATCAGCTCGGTTTCCTGGATTTCGCCGGTTCCGGTGTGGTGCATCTGACGGGAGCCACGGCGGCTCTGGCCGGAGTCCTGCTGCTAGGGCCGCGAACCGGTAAATATGGCCCCGGCGGGGAGATCCATCCTATTCCCGGCTGCAACATTCCCCTGGCCACTCTGGGAACGTTCATCCTCTGGCTGGGCTGGTTCGGGTTCAACGGCGGTTCCGAGCTGAAGGTGTCCAACGTGGAGGAGGCCAACGCGGTGGCCCGGGTGATCGTCAACACCAACATGGCTGCCGCCGGTGGCGCCGTGGCCGCTCTGCTCACCGCCCGGGCCCTGTTCGGCAAGGCCGATCTCACCATGATGCTCAATGGCGCCCTGGCGGGGCTGGTCGCCATCACTGCCGAACCGCTCACTCCCTCGCCGTTGCTGGCGACCATCGTCGGGGCGGTCGGTGGTTTCATCGTGGTGTTTTCCATCATCGGCTTCGACAAGCTGCGCATCGACGATCCGGTGGGGGCGCTGTCGGTCCACGGCGTGGTGGGCATCTGGGGATTGCTGGCGGTTTGCCTGTCCAATCCTGACGCCAAGCTCAGCGCCCAGTTGATCGGTATCGTCACCATCCTGGCCTGGGTTTTCGTCACCAGCTTCATCGTCTGGTTCGTCCTCAAGGCTCTCATCGGTATCCGTCTCAGCCCCGAGGACGAATACAACGGCGCTGATTTTGCTGAGTGTGGCATGGAGGCTTACCCCGAATTCACCGGCAGTGCCCGCTGATTTTCGGCCTCGTGGTGACAAAGCGATGGGGCGGTGCCCCGTCGCTTGCATTTTCATCGCAAGCTTGCTTTTTTTTGGCAAAAAGCTACAATTTGTCGTAAATAAAAAACTAACGGATCGAGAGGATATGGTGATGAACGAAAAACGTTTCAAGATTTCTGCTTTGGCGGCAGCATTGGCGGTCGCGGCCGGCGGCGCCGGTGCCCATGAGTTGGACAGCGGGTCGGGATATCTTCCGGATCGCATTCGGAATGCCGACGGTGTCATCGAAGCTTTCACCGGCTATGACATCAACGAAGCGGAGTTCATGAAGTCCCTCGGGCTTCGGGTCGGCGGCTGGATCGACTTCGGCTACACCCACAATTTCGAGGATCCCCGCAACGATCTCAACGATCCGGTCACCTTCAACTTCCGTTACGACCACGTCATGCTCAATCAGGCCAACCTGTTCATCGAGCGGGCGGTGAACACCGACGGCGGCTGGGACGTCGGCGGCCGGGTGGACTTCATGATCGGTACCGACTCCCCCTTCACCCAGGCGGCCGGACTGGAAATTTCCGACGCCGGCAAGCAGAAGTGGATGGGCGACACCGATCAGCTCCACAATTTCAACAAGTTGGCCCTGCCCCAGGCCTATCTGGAAATCTACGCCCCGGTGCTCAACGGCATCACCGCCAAGATCGGCCATTTCTATACCATCATCGGCAACGAGGTGGTGACGGCGCCGGACAACTTCTTCTACTCCCACGCCTACACCATGCAGTACGGTGAGCCCTTCACCCACACCGGCGCCCTGTTCTCCATGCCGCTGGTCGACAATCTGAGCATCACCGTCGGTGCGGTCAACGGCTGGGACAGCTTCACCGCCGATATCGACGACGCCTGGAACTTCATCGGTGGTTTGAATTGGGACAACGGCGTGGAAGGTGCCGGCGCTCTGTCGGTGGCATTGACCGCCATCACCGGGACCGTGGCCGGATACCACGGCAACATGGACGATCTGGAGCGCTCCCTCTACAGCATCGTGCTGTGGTACGACATCACGGATCAGTTACACTTCACCCTCCAGCACGATCATGGCTGGGAGGAGCAATTGGGTACCGACGACGATGCCCACTGGTACGGCATCAACAGCTACCTGACCTACGACATCAACGACATGTTCTCCGTGGGTACCCGGATGGAGTGGTTCCGCGACGAGAACGGTGTCCGGGTGAGCAGTCTTTATGGGGGTCAGGGGGTGCGTCCCGGCAAGTCGGCCAACTTCTACGAAATGACTTTCGGGATCAATTTCACCCCCACCAAGTGGGCCAAGATCCGTCCGGAAATCCGCTATGACTGGGCCGAGAACGCCAAACCCTACGATGACGGCAGCCAGGATGACCAGCTTCTGTTCGGTGTCGACGCAGTGATCATGTTCTGATTGCTCCAAGTTATCCTTCGTCGGGACAGGGCGTGGACTTTTGGTTCACGCCCTTTTTTCTTCCGGGAGTAGGGGAAAGCATGACATCCGCGTCGATACGGTGACGCCGGTTCCAACGCCGATCGATTCGGTTTTCCGGGCGCGGGGAGGGCCCGAAGTCCGTTAGTTCAGGCCCGGTGCGAGGCGGTCGCCCGGGCCGTGGTTTTTGAGGCCAGCGGCATCATGGGCAGGTCGTCGAGATCCCGGGAAAGTTGTTCTGGGCGGCCGGGCCCGGCACTCACAGCACTCACAGCCTGGCCTGGACCAGCCACTGGTCCAGGCTTTTCTGGGCCTTGTGTTTCAGCTTCAGCGACAGGTAAGGCTGGGCCGGATCCGGAGGCAGCCGGACGGCCCGCCGAAAGTGGACGAGCGCTTCCTCCATCCGGCCGGCCTTGCGGAGGAAATGGCCGTAATAGTAATGATTTTCGATCCCGTCGGGATTGAGGGCCAGCGCTTTCTGGAAATAGCGTTCTGCCTTTTTGGCATCGCCGAAGGAAAGCGGCCAGCCGGGCACTTTGTAATATAGACAGGCCAGAGCCAGATAGGCGGCACCACGCATGGCGCCGGGATCGATCGCCACGGCGCGCAGGAGGAGATCCCTTGCCTGGGTCGCCTGGTTCAGCGAGGACAAACCGGGATCGAGGTTTGCCAGGGTCACCAGGGTGATCGCCTGCCAGATCAGGGGTTCCGCCCGCCGGGGATACCGGTTCTTCAAGTGCTCGATGTCCGCGAGCAGGGCGCCGAGCCCACCGGGCTGTTGCGATTTCGGCCAGTGATAGGCGATTTCGTCCCAGCGTCGGCCGATTTCCTGAATCGATTCCGGGACAGAAGCGGCCGATGCGGTCGGGATTTGAACGAAGCAGAGCCCGATCCAGAAAAGCAACGGCCAGGTTGCGTCATTGCGGATAAAATGTTGTTCTGTTGCCATGACACCTAACATTATTTGTGATTTTGCAACAATTATAGATCCAATGGTGGGAAATTGAAGTGCTAGGTGTGCCGAGACGGAATCCGATACAGCCATCGATCACCCGGTCATCGGAGTCGCATGGCTTCTGAAGGGCAAAGGGTTTTTCGGGTTTCCCGGCGGCTGTCGTGGCTGCACGCCCCCCGTCCAACCGAGGGGCGTGGACAGAGAGTCAGTCTTCCAGGCGAAAGCCGATCTTCAGAATCACCTGGTAATGGGCCACCTTACCGTCTTCGATATGACCGCGGGTTTCCACCACCTGGAACCAGTTGAGGTGTTTGAGTGTCTTGCTGGCGCGCTGAATGGCGTTGTCGATGGCGTCCTCAATGCTTTCGCTCGATGAGCCGACGATCTCGATCACTTTGTAAACATGGTCCGGCATTGGAAGTTCTCCTCGGGAAAGTTGTCGGTGCGATGATGATAGGTGATCATGGCCGATTGCGCCATCTTGCTGCGATCGAGTGTCGAGGAAAAGCGGGGTTTACCACCTACTATCACTTCTTCTTTCGGAGGGGACCGGAAACCCAAATTGATAGGTGGTGAGAAAGTGGTGTTTCGGCTTGGGGGTGCTTCCCAATTGCGGGATAATATGCGTTTTTCATGGCACGAGGGAGCATGAAAGATCAGCTGCAGCGCCTGCTTGAGACGGCGATAGATCGGTTGCGACGACAAGGGCTGTTGCCGGAACAGGTCCGGGTTCCGGTCCGGGTGGATCGGGCCCGCGATTCCGCCCATGGGGATTTCGCCAGCAACATCGCCCTGATGCTGGCTAAGGCGGCCGGCATGCCGCCGAAGAAGCTCGCCGAGCGGATCGTTGCGGCCATGCCGAAAGATCCCTCGGTCCGCCGGGTCGAAATCGCCGGCCCCGGTTTTATCAACTTTTTCCTCGACCCGGCGGCCCAGTTCGCCATCGTCCGTCGGGTTCTGGAAGAACGGGAGCGTTTCGGCCACAGCGATATCGGCCGGGGGCGGCGTATCCACATCGAGTTCGTCTCCGCCAACCCCACCGGGCCGCTCCATGTCGGGCACGGGCGCGGAGCAGCGTACGGGGCCAGCGTGGCCAACCTGCTGGCGGCGGCCGGTTTCCAGGTCCACCGGGAATACTACGTCAACGACGCCGGCCGCCAGATGGATATTCTCACGGTCAGCATCTGGCTGCGTTATCTGGAACGGTGCGGTGAATTGGTGCCGTTTCCGGCCAGCGGTTACCGTGGGGATTACGTCCGCGACATCGCCGCGCGGCTTTACCGTCAGATGGGAGACGCCTATCGGCGTCCGGCCGAAAGCGTGCTGGAGGGATTGCCGCCGGACGCCCCGGAAGGGGACAAGGAACGTTACATCGATGCCTTGATCGATCGTGCCCGGAAACTCCTGGGAGAGCAGGCCTACGAGGCGATTTTCCGCACCGGACTGGAGGCGATTCTGGCCGACATCCGGGAGGATCTCGAGGCCTTCGGGGTTTGCTATGACCGGTGGTTTTCCGAGCGCGACCTGGTGCAGTCGGGCCGGGTGGAACAGGCCTTGGCCCTGCTGGATCGGGGCGGGTGGCTGTATCGCAAGGAAGGGGCCATCTGGTTCGCCGCCGGCCGCCTCGGGGATGAAAAGGACCGGGTCGTGGTCCGGGAGAACGGCCAGATCACCTATTTCGCCTCCGACATCGCCTACCATCTGGACAAGCTGGAACGGGGGTTCGATCATCTGATCGACGTTTGGGGAGCCGATCATCATGGCTACGTGCCCCGGCTGAAGGCGGCCATCCAGGCGCTGGGGGCCGATCCCGAGCGCCTGGAGGTGCGTCTGGTGCAGTTCGCCGTCCTGTACCGGGGCCGGGAGAAGGTGCCCATGTCCACCCGGGCCGGGGAATTCGTCACCCTGCGTCAATTGCGCGAGGAAGTGGGCCGGGATGCGGCCCGGTTTTTCTATGTGATGCGCAAGCCCGAGCAGCACATGGATTTCGATCTCGAGCTTGCCGTTTCCCAATCCAACGACAATCCGGTCTATTACGTCCAGTACGCCCACGCCCGGGTTTGCAGCGTGTTCCGGCAGTTGGCGGAAAAGGGCTGGCAGCGGGACGTGGCGCAGGGAATGGATGCCCTGACCCGGCTGACCGAACCCCACGAACAGGCGCTGCTGGCCACTTTGGCCCGCTATCCCGAGACCGTCGAACGGGCAGCGCTGCAGCGGGAGCCCCATCAACTGACCCATTACCTGCGCGAATTGGCCGGGGAGTTTCACACTTACTACAACGCCCATACCTTTCTGGTGGAGGACGCCCCCTTGCGCAACGCCCGTCTCAATCTTATCGACGCCGTGCGTCAGACCATCGCCAACGGCCTCGGTCTGCTCGACGTCAGCGCCCCCGAGTCGATGTAAATGGCCCGCCGCAAACCCACCTCACTCCGCCGAGCCCCACCCCGCGGCCGTGCCAGGGGGAAACGCCGAAGCGGTGCGCCGCTATGGTTGTGGGTGTTGGCCGCGCTGACGTTGGGAGGGTTCGGCTATTTTCTCTATTGGCTCTCCACCGATTTGCCCGAGACCCCGGCCAAAACGCGACCGGCTGTGGATCGGGCCGCTGCGTCGGCCGAACCCAAGACGGAGACGGCGAAGAAACGGGAGCCCCGCTTCACCTTCTACACCCTGTTGCCGGAAAAGGAGGTCGTCGTTCCCGAGGGTGAGGTCCGGACGCTTCGGCGGGAGGAACATCTGGGGCGCGCGCCCCGGGGGGGATATTTCATTCAGGCCGGTTCGTTCCGCAGGATGGCGGATGCCGACCGCCTCAAGGCCCGGTTGGCCCTCCTGGGGGTCGAGTCCCGCATCGAGCGGGCCGAGGTGAAAGGCGCTGTCTGGTACCGGGTAAGGCTAGGCCCGTTCGCTTCCATGACAGAGGTGGAGCGGGTGCGTTCCCGGTTGCGCAGACACCGGATCGACAGCGTGGTCCATACCGTGAAGCGGTGAGCTCCAAAGGGAGCGAAAAGTCAATGGATCGGTGTTGAATGCTTACCACCGATCACTTCTGCCGAAGGGGGCTGGGAAGGGTCTGTCAGCGGCCATGGATGGCCGCTCCGGGCCTAAATTTACGGACGAATTTCGGTCCGGCAGACCCTTCCCAGCTCCCGTATAAAGTAAATTGATAGGTGTTGAGTGTTGAATGACTTGCCTTGTACTTTGTCAGTAATCGGCCTATACTCGAATCACGTCGTGAAACGTCAGCTTGGTTGAGCGAGACCGCCTTCAGGGCGGTTGTTTTGTATCTGAATTCTGGAATCCGTTTATGTTGTTTGGACTTTTCGAACTCCCCTGGTGGGGCTATGGACTCGTCATCCTGGCCCTGACTCATGTGACCATCGTCGCGGTCACCATTTATCTGCACCGCTGCCAGGCCCATCGGGCGCTGGATCTGCATCCCATCGTCAGTCATTTCTTCCGCTTCTGGCTCTGGTTGACCACCGGCATGAAAACCAAGGAGTGGGCCGCCATTCACCGTAAGCATCACGCTCGCTGCGAGACCGAGGAAGATCCCCACAGTCCTCAGGTGCTGGGAATCGGCAAGGTGCTGTTGGAGGGGGCGGAACTCTACCGCCAGGCCACCCGGGACCGGCAGGCCGTCGAGCAGTACGGCTGGGGGACGCCGGACGACTGGATGGAGCGCCACGTCTACAGCCACCCGGTGGTTTCCCAGTTAGGCATCCCCCTGATGCTCCTGGTCGATGTGGTCTGCTTCGGGGTGCTGGGTTTGACGGTGTGGGCGGTCCAGATGCTCTGGATCCCGGTGTGGGCCGCCGGGGTCGTCAACGGCCTGGGTCACTATGTCGGTTACCGCAACTTCGAGACCACCGATGCTGCCACCAACCTGGTCCCATGGGGCATCCTCATCGGCGGCGAGGAACTGCACAACAATCATCACGCCTACCCCTCCTCGGCCAAGCTGTCCAACAAATGGTGGGAATTCGACCTGGGTTGGCTGTACATCCGGCTGTTGGCCTTCCTGCGTCTGGCCAAGGTCAAGCGGATCGCCCCCAAGGTGCGCGTGGTGCGGCAGGCCGCCGAGCCGAATCGGGAAACGGTCATGGCGCTGATGCGCCATCGTTTCCATGTTCTCGCCCTTTACGCCCGCACGGTGGTCGTGCCGGTGCTGCGGGACGAATGCCGCCGGGCCGACCGCAGGGTCCGTCGGCTGCTCAGGCGGGCCCGTCCCTTGATGGTGCGCGAGGATATCCGGCTCGACGCCGAGCGGGAGAAAGTGTTGCACGCCGCCATCGGAACCAGTCACCGCCTGGAAACGGTGTACCGGTTCAAACGCCGGCTCAAGGAAATCTGGGCCCAGCATGCCCCCCATCCGGAAGCCCGTCTGCAGCAGCTCAGCCAGTGGTGTCGCGAGGCCGAACAGAGCGGTATCGAGGCGCTGGGCGAGTTTGCCGCCTTGTTGCGCGGTTACGCGCAGGAACCGCAAGCGACCTGATCCGGTTGTTCCACTTACGCGCGGACGTTATACTCTGCCCCTCCGGGCATCGAGGAACAGCGTTGCGTTTCGTCCGCGCTTTCACCATCTTTCTGTTCTGCCTCTCCCAATTGTTCGCGCCCTTGGTGCACGCCCACGTGGGGGCGGATCTTTCCCCGGCGGCGCTTCATCTGCCCGGCTTGGAAACGGCGGTTTACCAAGGGGTGAGCGACGCCGTTCCCTTCGAGGACCACGGCGGCCTGGTGGTGCAAGCCGCCAAGGGGGTCCGATCCGGGCCCTTGGCCTTTCCATCCGGCTCGGCGTTGGTTCCGCCGATCGAGATCGAACCCCGCCCTCTTCCTGCATCGAGGGCGCCGGTGCCTGTCACCGTACTGGCGCCGCCGTTTCGATGTGTCCATCTGCCGCCAAGCCGCGCTCCGCCCCATCGGTTCTGATCCTGTGTCGAGTTTCCGGCGCCGTGCCGGATCCCGTTTCAATTCCAGATTTTCATAGGTAAGAACCGTGCACAGACTGAGCCGTTGGCTGTTGTGCGCCTGTCTGCTGGCCGTGGCGGCCGGTGGCCGGGCCGAGGAGAACTTGCTCGTTCCTCATTGGGACGAGCTTCGTTACGATCCCGATCTGACCCTGGCCCAGGTGGTGGAAACCGCCCTGGCCAACTTTCCCCGCAGCCGGCTGGCGGCGGCGTTCCGGGAGGAGGCCCGGGCCTGGCGCCGACGCGCCGGGGGGCTGTTGGCCGGTCCGGTGATGCTGGGCACCACCTACAGCGGCGACCAGGTGGGCGACGACACCGGCGCCTGGGAGATCGACAACGATCTGACCTTCATGTTGTGGAAATGGGGCCAGCGCAGCGCCGCCGGCGAGGTGGCGGATCGGGCCGCCGAATACGCCGCCCGCTACCGGCGGGCGCTGGCGCTCCAGGTGGCTGGGATGGTGCGGGAGGCGCTCTGGGATCTGCGCCTCAAACGCACCGCCTACGAAACCGCCCGCCAGTTGCTGGCGGTGAACGAAAAGCTGGTGGCGGCGGTGCGCAAGCGGGTCGAGGCCGGCGATCTGGCCCGCACCGACCGGCTGCTGGCAGAAACCGAACTCCTGCGCCGCCGGGCCGAGGCCATGACCGCCGAGGCCGAATGGATGCACGCCCGCCGCCGTTACCTCAATCTGGTGCGTATGGACCGGGCGCCGCAGCGTTTCGAGGAAACCCGGGCGCCCCTCGACACCATTCCCCGGGACCATCCGCTGCTGGCGGCGGCCGAAACCCGGATCGCCCAACTCAAGGCCCGGGTGCGCTGGACCCGTTTCGAATCCGACACCGGCAACCAGCAGGTCTATCTCACCGTCGGCGGCACCCATGCCAAGGCCGGCCGGGGCGGTCCCACCACCCACGGCCTGATGGCTAATCTCACCATTCCCTTCGGCGGCGGTCGCTACCAGGCGCCCAACGTCGCCGCCGAGGCCGTCGCCCTGGCCGAGGCGGAAAGCGAACGCGGCGAGTTGCAGCGCCGGCTGGAGCGGGAGTTGCACGAGGCCGAACACGCCCTCCAGGTGGATGCGCTCCAACTGGCGTCGGCCGAGAAACGTCACCGTCTGGCCCGCGAGAACTTGGAACTGGCGCGCCAGGCCTTCGCCGCCGGGGAGATGGATCTGATCGATTTGCTGCGGATCCAGATGCTGGCTCAGGAAGCGTTGCGCGACGCCCGCCAGTGGCGCGTCCGCCTGGCGCGCGACACCGCCCGTTACAACCAGGTGGTTGGAATACTGCCGTGAGCCGTCTGTGGCTTTTGTGGATCCTGCTGACCGGCCTGGCTGCCGCCGATGAAGTGACGATCACCGCCGCCCAGGCGCGGCGGCTGGGGTTGAAGGTGGAAACC
>Ga0256841_1000956_pt1 | contig 26991 bp, 23 predicted proteins | sample 356308metaG_FD_185971 | JGI IMG/M metagenome (GOLD analysis project Ga0256841, IMG submission 185971) | Hydrothermal vent microbial communities from Mid Atlantic Ridge, Atlantic Ocean - 356-308 | ecosystem: Environmental > Aquatic > Marine > Hydrothermal vents | place: Atlantic Ocean: Mid...
GCCGGTCCAGCAGGGCGTCGAGGTCGTTCCATCCCAGCCGTCCGCGGAAGCGCCAGGGGTGTCCGAGGGCGAGGCGGTGGTTTTCCACCTGGTGATCTTGGGGAACCGGCCCGGCGAGCGGCACTTCCACCAGGTCGAGTACCCGCAAGCGGGAGGGAGGGCGAACGGCGCCGCCGTCGGTGTTGGCGACCGGGCGGATCCAGGAGCCGGCGCGATCACCGTCCCACCGTTTGCCGGCGACGCAGGCACCGCCGTGTTTGTAGGATTTGGCCAGACAGACCATCGGGGTGAATCGGGTCATGCACGCACCTCGTGAGATCGACACGGGTACGCATCTTAGGCGGTGCGGGCGGGGCCGTCCGGAACGGCAGGCTTGCCGTCATGGCTTGGGGTCATTTTGGCTGTAGTAAGCCGGTTGCAATTTTCTGAGAATGGCTGATACTATGACCAGCATGGTCAGATTGTGGGGGTGTCATGCGGAACTGGCAGATCCAAGAAGCCAAGGCCCGGTTTTCAGAAGTCATCAAAAAAGCGCAGCAGGAGGGGCCTCAGGAAATCACCTCGCACGGCAAACCGGTGGCGGTCGTCCTTTCCAGAGAACAGTACGAGCGCCTGACTGGCACTGGGGAATCCCTGGTCGCCTTCATGCGCCGCTCACCGCTGTTTGGGCAAGAGGATGTCGATTTCGAACGTGAGCAGACCCTTACCCGGGAAGTGGAACTGTGAGCTATTTGATCGATACCTGCGTATTATCCGAATTGCGGAAAAGGCGGCCGCATCCGGGTGTGATCGCCTGGATCGAATCCCGTCCGGCCACCTCGCTATACATCAGCGTGTTGACCCTGGGCGAGATCCGCAAAGGCATCGAGCGCCTTGCGGATGGAGAGCGGAAATTCAGCTTGCTGGACTGGCTGGAAACGGAGCTGCCGAGGTTCTTCGTTGGCCGTATTGTTCCCATCGATTTCGAAGTGGCTGATCGCTGGGGTCGTCTCGTGGCCAAAGCAGGACGGTCCTTGCCGACCATCGACAGCTTGCTGGCGGCCACTGCGCTGGTTCATGACCTGGTGTTGGTGACGCGGAACGTCAAGGATTTTTCCTATGCGGCGCTCAAAATCGTCAATCCCTGGGAACGTTGAGGGGATGAGCGGCATGAAAAAACCGGCATCGTGGGATGCCGGTTTTCGGGGGGATGAAGCGGGTCAGGCCGCGGTCTTGACCGGGATTTTCTTCGGCTGTACTTCCGCTTTCTTGGGAATGACCACGGTCAGGACGCCGTTTTCGTACTTGGCTTCGATCTTTTCTTCGTCCACCGTTTCCGGCAGGGTGAAGCGGCGGAAGAAGCTGCCGTAGAAGCGCTCGACGCGCTTGTAGTTGTCCTTTTCCTCCTTGGCTTCGGTTTCCCGCTGCCCCTTGATGGTCAGCACGCCCTTTTCCAGGGTGACCTCGATGTCTTCCGGCTTGACCCCGGGCAGGTCGGCCTGCACCACGTAGCGGTCGGCCTCTTCCTTGATGTCCACCGCCGGGGCCCATTCCACCGTGGCCGGCGCTTCACCCTCGCCCCGGAACAGTTCGGAACGCAGGGATTCGAAGGACCGCTCCAGTTCCCGTTGCAACTGGTTCAAAAGGGAAAACGGTTCGTAACGTACCAAATCTGCCATGTCGTCCGCCTCCTGAATGCATGTCTGTCGAACTCGCCCTTCTATATGGAGGCGGTGGTGTTTTTTTCAAGGGCGGCTGCGGGTCAATCCTGGCGCCGGGGATCGAGCAGTTCGATCTTGTAACCGTCGGGGTCTTCCACGAAGGCCAGAATGGTGCTGCCGTGTTTCATGGGGCCGGGTTCGCGGACGACCTTGCCTCCCTTGGCGCGGATCCGTTCCACCGCCTCGTAGACGTCGTCGACCTCGATGGCGATATGGCCGAAGCCGTCGCCCAGATCGTAGTGGTGGGTGTCCCAGTTGTAGGTCAGTTCCAGCACCGTGTCGCGGGCCTCGTCACCGTAGCCGACGAAGGCCAGGGTGAAGCGCCCTTCGGGATAATCCCGCCGGCGCAGCAGTTTCATGCCCAGCACGTCGGTGTAGAAATGGAGGGATTTTTCCAGGTCACCGACCCGAAGCATGGTGTGGAGAATGCGCATGACGACCTCCTCAGCTTTCTGGTTTGGTAACCGGGTGGGCGCTTTCGATCAGTTTTCCCATGCAGGCCATGATGTACTGGGTGATGTTCATCGCCGCCGCGCTGGCCTTCTGTTCCGAGCCGAACACGTCCTTGTACTGGCGAACGGCCGCCAGCGCCTCGTCGCTGTTGCGGGCGCTCTCGAAGGCCAGATAGGCTTCCCAGTACGGTTTGCGCGCCGGGGTGCCGCGGAAACCCGGCAGGGTCTTGGCGATCTGGCTGGTGACGCATTCGGCCACCTCCTCGGGATCCAGGTTGTAGTCCTTGAGGTCGGGATCCGTGGCCAGGCGCGCCGCCAGCTTTTCCTGGAATTGATCGCGCTCCTTACTGGCGCAGGCGGACAGCAGCAGGGCGGCGAGGATGAAGATCGAAATTTTTTTCATGGAACCGTGCCTGGATATTTTTGAAAGCTCCAATTATCCCTCAAGCCGTGGCCGGCTGTACAGAGTCGCCCAGGGCGCGGCTCAGGCAGGCGAAGGCGTCCAGGGGCAGGGTTTCGGCCCGGGCGCCGGGGTCGATGGCGCAGGCGCGGATGGTTTCTTGGGCCACCACACCCCGCAGGGCGTTGCGCAGGGTCTTGCGGCGCTGACCGAAGGCCCGGGCGACCAGGGCTTCGAACGTCCGGTAATCCCCCACGTCCACCGGCGGCGTGCGGTGCGGGTGCAGCCGGACCACCGCCGACATCACCTTCGGCCGGGGACGGAAGGCCTCGGGCTTGACCGTGAACCGTTTTTCCACCTGGCAATGGTACTGGGCCATGACGCTGAGGCGGCCGTAGCGTTTGTCGCCGGGCGCCGCCGCCAGGCGCTCCACCACCTCCTTTTGCAGCATGAACACCATGGTTTCGGTGACGTCCTTGAAGCGGAACAGATGGAACAGCAGGGGGGTCGAGATGTTGTAGGGCAGGTTGCCCACGATCTTCAGTCCGCTCCCCAGGGCGGCGAAGTCGAATTGCAGGGCGTCGGCCGCGTGGATGTGAAGATGATCGTGGCCGGCGAACCGGTCCTGCAGGCGGGCTACCAGATCGCGGTCGATCTCGACGACGTCGAGACGGCGGCACGCCGGCAGCAGGAAGCGGGTCAGGGCGCCCTTGCCGGGGCCGATTTCCACCACGTGGTCCTCCGGTGACAGGTCCAGGGCGGCCACGATGCGGTGGAGCGCCCGGGTGTCGTGGAGGAAGTTCTGGCCGAACCGTTTACGGGCTTTGTGGGGGGCGGGCATGGCGGGTCAATTGGATGGCGGTCGCGATCGCCTCGATCAGGCTCCCGGTATCGACGGCGCCGCTGCCGGCCAGTTCCAGGGCGGTTCCGTGGTCCACCGAGGTGCGGACGATGGGAAGCCCCAGGGTGACGTTGACGGCCCGGCCGAAGCCGGCGAATTTGAGCACCGGCAGACCCTGGTCGTGATACATGGCCAGGAAGGCGTCGCTGCGCGCCAGGTGGCGGGGCAGAAAGGCGGTGTCGGCGGGGAGGGGGCCGGTCAGGTTCAGTCCTTGTTGCCGCAGTCGCTCCAGCACCGGGGCGATGACCTCGATCTCCTCGCGTCCCAGGTGGCCGCTTTCACCGGCGTGGGGGTTGAGGCCGAGGACGGTGATCGCCGGTGCGGCAATGGCGAAACGCCGGCGCAGGTCCCGGTCCAGGATGCGGATGGTTTCCTCGAGGCGTTCCGCCGTGACCGCTTCCGCCACCCGGCTCAGCGGCAGGTGGGTGGTGACCAGGGCCACCCGGAGGGGAAGGGCGGGTTCCCGCATCCGGGTGGCGAGCAGCATCACCGGGCACCCGCCGGTCAGCCGGGCGATGAACTCGGTATGGCCGCTGAAGGGGATGCCGGCGTCGTTGATCACCCCTTTGTGGACCGGAGCCGTGACCACGGCGTCGAATTCCCCCCGCAGACAGCCGGCGACCGCGGTTTCGATCAGATCGAGGACGTAGCCGGCGTTGGCCGGGTCCAGGCGGCCGGGGACCACCGGGGCCGCGACCGGGTGCGGCTGGACCCACAGGTGGCCGGCGCGCTGGGGTTCCGGGGCCTTTCCCGGATGCAGGGTCAGATTCACTCCGAGTCGGGCGGCCCGCTGCCGCAGCAGGTCGGGATCGGCCAGCACGGTCAGACGGGCGGGCAGATCCCGGCGGCCCAGCAGGACGCACAGGTCCGGGCCGATGCCGGCCGGTTCCCCCGAGGTCAGGGCGATGCGGGGTGCGTCAGTCGAGGAGGATTTCCACATAGGCTTCGTTGCGGAGGCGGCGCAGCCACAGCTCGGTCTCCTCCTCGATCTTGCGGCGGGTCAGGATTTCCCGGGCCCGTTTCCGCCGGTATTCCGGGGTGTCGTCCCGGCTTTTGCGCTCCAGCACCTGGATGATGTGCCAGCCGAACGGAGTCTGGACCGGGTCGGAGATCTCCCCCGGCTCGAGGTGGTTCATGGCCTGGGCGAAAGCCGGCACCACCGCGTCGGCGGTGATCCAGCCCAGGTCGCCGCCTTTCACCGCCGAGGCGGGATCGTCGGAGAAGGCCTGGGCTAGGGCGGCGAAGTCCTCGCCGGATTCGATGCGGCGTTTGAGAATGTTAAGCCGCCGTTTGGCCTCGGCATCGTCGATGACTTCGTTGGTCTTGATCAGGATGTGGCGGACGTGGGTCTCCAGGACGATGTGCTTGTCGCCGCCGCGCACGTCCAGCAGTTTGATGATGTGAAAGCCGCTGGGGCTGTGGATGGGGCCGCGGACCTCGCCCTTTTTCATCTTCGGCACGATGTCGACGAACAGGGTGGGAATCCGGTCGAGCTTGCGCCACCCCAGATCCCCGCCCTCGAGGGCCTGGGCGCCGTCGGACACGGCGATGGCGGTCTGACGGAAGTCCAGTCCCTGGCGCAGCTCCGCCGCGATCCGTTCCGCCTTGCGCTGGGCCTTCTGCACCGTCTGCGGCGAGGCGGCCTCCGGGGTGGCGATCAGGATGTGGCCCAGACGGTATTCCCGCGCCTGCTCCGGATCGGACTGGGCCTCGGTTTCCAGGAAGTGGGTCACTTCCCGCTCGCTGACCTGGATCTTGGCATCGACCTGGCTGTTCCGCAGGCGGTTGAGCATGAGTTCCTGGCGCAGGTTTTCCACGAAGCGCGCGTAATCCATGCCCTGCTCTTCGATGGCCCGGCGGAAACCTTCCAGATCCATGTGATTGCGCCGGGCCAGCTCCAGGAGCGCCTGACGCAGGGTTTCGTCGTCCACCTCGATGCCGTTGCGTTCGGCCAGTTGCAGCTGCAGGCGCTGAAGAATCATGCGCTCGAGCACCTGGCGGCGCAGGATGGGGCGGGGCGGCAGCGGGGCGCCGTTGGCTTGGAACTGGGAAGCGATGGCGTCGACCTGCCGCTCCAGTTCGCTGGCCAGGATGACGTCGTCCTCGGCGACGGCGACGATGCGGTCCAGGGGCTGGGCGGCGAAAAGCCAGACGGGCCACAGCAAAATGAGAAACAACCCGGTCGGGGCCGGGGGGAGCAGATGTTTTCGGCTAGTCATCGATTCCATAACCACGAATGTTGCGTTCCAGGAAGCGGTCGACCCGGCGTCCCAGGCTGATCAGGCCTTTCAGTTCCAACTGGGCGAACACCGTGGTGTCGGCCTGGCGGTTGACGTCCCGGACGTAGCGGCGTCCGATCAGGCGCAGGCGCCAGCAGCACGATTCCGCTTCCACGCCCAGAAAGCTTTCCAGGATGATCTCGTCGCGCAGCGAATACTGGAAGCGGCCCACGGTGTGGAAGCCGGGCGTCAGGAGCCAGCGGAACGATCCGTCGAGGATCTCGAGGCTGTCGCGGCGGAACCGGTAACTGAGATTGGCGATGTAATCGTCGGTGTCCTTGTACTGCAACAGGGCCTCGCCGCGGTCGAGCCGGTTTCGGTGGGGATCCCACTGCAGTCCCGAACGCCAGGAAACGGTGCGGAGCGGAAAGAAATCCAGTTCCGCCACGATGTTGGAACTGTCGCGGGTTTCCACCGTCTGGCCGGGCAGGGTCACCCGCCGGTCCCGAAAGTAATAGATTTGACCCAGGGTGGCGCGCAATCGTTCATCGCCGGTCTCGTTCTCCAGCAGGCGGGAGGTCAGGGCGACGGAGACCTGGTTGGCGTCGTTGAGACGGTCTTTGCCGTTGAAGCGGTTGATGCGGAAAAGCTGGCTGAAGTTGAAATCGTTCAGACCGGTGTCGAAGATGGGAATGTCGTCCTGGTTGTCGTAGGGAATATACAGGTAGAACAGCCGCGGTTCCAGGGTTTGCAGCAGGGTGTCGCCCCAGGCCTTTTCCAGGAACAGGCCGCCGTCGAGGGAAGCCAGCGGCAGGATCCGGGAGACGGACTTCCCCTGTTCGGAAAGCCAGTACTGGGTGTAGTCCAGGCTGACCGAAGGGACGAGGAAAGCCGCCGCGGTTCGCCAGGGAAGACGGACGGTGGGGCGGAGGTGAAGACGTTGGCCGTCGTCGCGCCGGCGGTGCTGGAAGAAGACGAACTCGCTGTCCCAGTCGGTCTGCAGCCACGGGGTCAGGGTGTGACGGTAGTTGAGGATCATCTGGGGCAGGCGCCGGTAGGGCTGGCTGCGGGAGCTGATGTTGGGGTCCACGGTTTGCCAGTTTTCCACCCGGGTCAGGAAGTACCAGCCCCCGTGGCGGTATTCGACCTTGGCCTCGCTGCGCAGGTGACGGTTGGAGGCGATGGAGAGGGAGTCGCCGATTTCGTTGATGTAATGGTCGTCGGAGACGTAACGGATGTCGGCGAAGGCGCTCCAGTGGGGACCGAGGCGCGAGCGGTTGCGGAAGGCGAGCTGGCCCCGGGCCTGGTTCCGCATCGAGTCGTAAGGCAGCAGTTCGGCGGCGAGACGGCCGGAGCTGTGGGGAAACAGGTAGCGGAATTCGATGCCGCCGAGAAAACCGCGCTTGGACAGAATTCTGGGGGTTAGGGTCAAGTCGTAGTTGGGCGCCAGGTTCCAGTAGTAGGGCAGGGCGAAATCGAACCCCCGGGCCCGGGAAACGCTGAACGAGGGGGTGAGGAAACCGGAAATGCGGCGGTCGTCGAGGGGGTAGGAAAAATAGGGGGAATACAGGAACGGCACGTTCATGAATTCCAGCCATACGTGATGGCCCACGGCATGGCCGCTCTTCCGGTTGATGCGCAGGTCCCGGGCGTGGATCACCCAGTCGTCGTGGCCGGCGGGACAGGTGGTATAGGCCACCTCGTGATGGCGCGACAGATATTCGTTTTCGAACCGGCTGCGCTGCGTGGTACCCCGGGCCGGGACCGGTCCGAGGATGAAATGGGTCCGGGTCAGGGCGCCGCGGTCGCGCTCCAGATCGAGCCAGGCGTTCCGGCTGGCGAAAATGTAACCGTCTTCCTCGTAGATGACGTTGCCCCAGGCGTTGATGACGGAGGCCTCGCTGTCGTAGGCCAGGGCGTCGGCCCACAGGCGCTGGTCGCCGCGCTGCACCTTGACGTTGCCGGAAAAGAACAGCAGGTTTTCGTCGAGGGACTGGCTGAAATCTGCTTCCAGGTTGATGGGCAGATTCGTCCGGGAAGTCGGCGGCCGTCGTTCCCCCAACGTGGCCCGCCGCCGGCGGCAGTATTCGTTCCAGGGGTCCTCGGGCAGCAGTCGCAGCAGGGTGCTGAAGACGCTTTCGTCGGCAGCGCTGAAGGCCGGCTCTAAAAAGGGTTTCCCCGCCCTGGCCGTAGCCAGATGCGGTTTGCCGCCGGGATCGGGGCCGACCAGCTTGCAGCGCCAGCCGCTGCCTTCTCCGTCCGGCTGGCAGGTCCAGCCTTCGGGAACGTGTTCGGGCGGAGCCGCGGGTGGTGCCGGCAGCATCCCGGGGACCCGGCCGACCCGAATTTCCGGGCGGGATTGCGGCGCGGGTTCGGGGTCGTGTTCCGCCGTGTCCGCATCCGAGACTTCCGCCTGCGAGGTGGTGGGAGGCTCCGATGCGGGGGGATCGGGCGCGTTGCAGAGCCATTCGGACCCCACGGCGCGGCAGTTCCAGCCGGGTGCCGGTGTGGCACCGGCGATGTGCCACCCACAGCCTAGAGCCAGGGAAAGCCAGGCGATTCCGTATTTTCCCTTGCGCTGAAGCGACATCTTGTTATCGTTTGCGGGAACGACCGTGCCGGAAGGAATTAAAATGGCTCGCATTTTATCACGGGGGAATCCGGGTGACCGCGAAGATGCCCGGCTGAAAGCGCTTTTGTCCTGGCTCCCGGTCGAGGTCGTCGACTGGCGGCCGGTGACCGGTGACGCCAGCCGGCGGCGTTACTTTCGCATCCGGACCCCGGAGCGATCCCTGATCGCCATGGACGCACCGCCGCCGGAGCAGCCGCGTCGATTCGTCCAGGTGGCCGAATTGCTGGCGGCGGCGGGGGTCCGGGTGCCGGAGATCCACGCCGCCGACTTCGAGCGGGGCTTCCTGTTGCTGGAGGATTTCGGCGACCGAACCTACCTGGCGGCGCTGACGCCCGCCAACGCCGATTCCCTGTACCGGGCCGCGCTCGAAACCCTGGTGACGTTGCAGACCCGGATCGATCCGGCCGCCTGCCGCCTGCCGCCGTATTCCGAGGACCTGTTGCGCCGGGAACTGGCGCTTTTCCGCGAATGGCTGTTGGAGCGCTGGCTCGGTGAGACCGTGGCCGGGGATCTGTGGAACCGGGTGGTCGAGACGTTGCTGGCCGGCGCCCTGGAGCAGCCTCGGGTCTGCGTGCACCGCGACTATCATTCCCGCAATCTGATGCACCTGCCCGGCGGTCCCGGGGTGCTCGATTTTCAGGACGCGGTCGTCGGCCCGCTCACCTACGATTCGGTATCCCTGCTGCGCGACTGTTACGTCTCCTGGCCCGAGGAGCGGGTGGACCATTGGCGTGAGGCCCATCGGCAGGCCCTGGCGCGGCGCGGCCTGGCGGTCGCTCCGGAGCAGTGGTGCGACTGGTTCGATCTCATGGGGGCGCAGCGCCATCTGAAGGCGGCTGGCATTTTCGCCCGCCTGTGGCTCCGGGACGGGCGTTCCGGCTATCTGGGGGACGTTCCCCGCACCTTGCGCTACGTGGTCGCGGTCTGCGCCGCCCGCCCCCGGCTGCGTGATTTCGCCGATTATCTGTCCCGGCGGATCCTGCCCCAGGTGGAGGCGCGATTGTGAAAGCCATGATCCTGGCGGCCGGGCGCGGCGAAAGGATGCGCCCCCTCACCGATTCCGTTCCCAAACCCCTGCTGGAAGTGGCGGGGAAGCCTCTGATCGTTCATGTCGTCGAACGTCTGGCCCGGGCCGGCTTCACCGGGCTGGTGGTCAATCTGGGCTATCGCGGCGACCAGATCCGAGTCGCCTTGGGAGACGGCCGCGCCTGGGGGGTGCGGATCGACTATTCCCGGGAACCGGAGGACGCCCTGGAGACCGGCGGCGGGATCTTTCAGGCCCTGCCGCTGCTGAGCGATCCGTTTCTGGTGGTCAACGCCGACGTGGCCACCGATTTCCCCTTCGCCACGTTGCGGACGGTTCCCGAGTCGCTGGCCCACCTGGTCCTGGTCCCCAATCCGCCCCATCATCCCAGGGGAGATTTCGACCTGGCGGGAGGCCGGGTCTTGCCCGGAAAGGGCGGTCGTTATACCTTCAGCGGCATCGGTGTGTACCGGCACGCCCTGTTCGCCGGCTGCACCGCGGGGCGCTTTCCGTTGGCCCCCCTGCTGTACCGGGCCGCTGAACGGGGGGATGTGACCGGGGAATTGTACCGGGGAATCTGGATAGATATCGGAACCCCACAGCGGCTGTCGGCCTGGCGGAAACGACAACGAGGAGGAGAGAGCGATGAACCAACCGGTTGAGAAAAGCGAAGCCCAGCGTATCAAGGAGGCCAAAAAATGGGCCACTATCGTCTATGCCCTGCAGGCCCTGGGGTTTCTCGTCGGCATCAGCTATATCGCCGCGGTGATCGTGGCCTACCTGAAGCTGCCCGACGCCCGCGGCACCTGGGTGGAGTCCCATTTCCAGTGGCAGATCACGACCTTCTGGTACAGCCTGTTGTGGGGGATCCTCGGTGGCCTGGCCCTGATGTGGATGGTGGGCTATTTCATCCTGATCGCCGCGATGTTGTGGATCGTGTACCGCATCGCGGTGGGGTGGGTGCGGTTGAGCGACGGCAAACCGGCCTACGAGACCACCTGAAGCCGCTCGCGGAGAAAACGCTCGAACGCTTCGGTCGGCATCGGTCTGGCGAACAGATAACCCTGCATGACGTGACAGCCCTGACGCTGGAGAAACTCGGCTTGCTGCGGGGTTTCGACCCCTTCGCCGACCACCGCCAGCCCCAGGCCGCGGGCCATGGCGCAGATGGCCGTGACCAGGGAGGCATCGGCCGGGTCGTCGATACAGTCGCGCACGAAGGACTGGTCGATCTTGATGGTGTCGAGGGGGAAGCGTTTCAGATAGGCGAGGTTGGAATAACCGGTACCGAAATCGTCGATGGCGAAACGCAGCCCGGCCTCCCGCAGCCGGGCGAAGGTCGCCAGGGTGGCCGGGGTCGGTTGCACCAGGGCGCTTTCGGTCAGCTCCAGCTCCAGAGAAATCGGCACTTCATTGTCGCCCTGTCCTAGGAGCAGCCTCAGGATGCGTTCGGCGAAGTTGCTGCGCCACAACTGGACCGGCGACACGTTGACGCCGATATGACAGAAGCCGGCGTCGCACAGGCCCTGCCGGTGCCAGCGGCGTTTCAATTCGATGACCTCGGCGATCAACCATTCCCCTACCTCGACGATCAGGCCGGTTTCCTCCAGGAGGGGAATGAACTCCGCCGGGGATATCCAGGCGCCTTGCCAGCGCCAGCGCAGCAGGGCCTCGGCGCCGACGACGGTGCGGTCGGGGTAGCGGATCTGGGGCTGGAGATGGAATTGCAACTGGCACCGCTCGACGGCGTGGCGCAGGGCGGCTTCCAGACTGAGACGCCGTTTGCTGGCGGCCGACTGGTGGGGCTGGAACAGGCGATAGGTATTGCGTCCCGCCTCCTTGGCGGCGTACATAGCGGTGTCGGCGTAGCGCAGCAGGGTCTCCCCGTCCTGGGCGTCGTGGGGCGCCAGGGCGATGCCGATGCTGAAGGTGGACATCAGCTCGTGACCAGCGATCGTCAAGGGGCGGTTCAGTTGTTCCACGATCTTCTGCGCCACCCGGCCGGCCTGCTCGGCGGCCCGGTTGTGGATCAGGCTCAGGTTGGCGAGCAGGATCAGGAACTCGTCTCCGCCCAGGCGCACGATGGCGTCTTCGTCGCGGACGACGCGCTTGAGGAGATCCGCCACGGTCTGGAGGAGCAGATCGCCGGTTTCGTGACCCAGGGTGTCGTTGACGATCTTGAACCGGTCCAGGTCGAGGAACAACAGGCCGAGGGAATGATGGCCTTCGGTGGTCTCCCGGATGATGCGATCCAGGTTGTGCTGCAGCCAGGCGCGGTTGTGCAGTCCAGTGAGGGTGTCCTGATAGGCCAGCCATTCCAGATCCCTCTGGTAGTTTTCCAGCCAACCGATGAGGGTGTTGAACTTTTCCTCCAGCAGCCGGATTTCCGGGATCGGCGCCGAGACGGTCACCGGTTCCGATCCCCCCTGGGTCAGCCGTTCCAGGGCGCCGTGGAGGCGCTGCAACGGTCGGGTGAGGCGCCGGCTGCGCCACCAGCTGAACACGAGGATCGGCACGATCATCATGGCGGTGAACGCCAGTACCCGCTGGATGGAGCGATGGGCGGCGTGGCGGAATTCCGTCGGATCGAAGCCCACCACCACGTGGCCGAGCGCCCGGCGTTCCTCGTCGAAGAACAGGCTGGCCTCGCCGGAGTCGGCCGCGCTGGTGACCGGGGCGCCGAGAAGCAGCGGCGGAGGGTCGCCGTTCCAGAGCCATTGAATCAGTCTGAGGGCTTCGTGTCCCGGAGGACAGGCGCTTCGTACGGGCGAGTGAAGGCGGTAAACGACCGTCAGCCACTCGTGGCACTGGTCGTCGTAGATGCGGACGAAGAGCAGGTCGGGAAAGTCCCGGAAGGTTTCCAGCACCTGGCGGGCGGTGCGCCGGTCGCTCACGTAGAGGGGGAATTCGACGTTGCGCGCCATCAGTCGGGCCAGGATCTCCCCCTGGCGGTGCAGATCCCGGAAGCGCTGTTCCATGTGCTGATAGGTGAGCAGCGCGGCGGTCCCCAGGCCGCTCAACAGCACGATGGCGGTCAGAAACAGATTGAAACGGGTCGGGAGGGAGAGGGTGAACGGGACTTTCATGGCAACAGAATGGTTCCTTCCGGTAAAGGATAGGGCAAAGTCAGCCCCAGATGTCGAAAGACTTGGCGATTGACGGCCAGATGCACTTGGTTCGGATAGGCCGGTGGTGGCAGGTCTTGGGGATGACGCCAAAGACGGACGACCTGTTCGGCGGCCTGTCGTCCCAGGGCTTCGTAGTCCCAGTCGAAGGCGTACAGGGCGCCGGCCTCCACCCATTGGCGCGACAGGCCGATGAGCGGTATCCGTTTGCGGAAGGCCGCCATCAGGATCGAGCGGGCGGTGGTGGCGGAGAACAGCCGTCCGTTTCCCAAAAGCCACAGCGCTTCGATGGAGTCCGGCAGCTCGGCGAGGGCTTCGGCCAACTGCTCCGGCGTCTCGACGGCGATCGGCACGATCGTGATCCCGTCCCGCCACCCCAGCGCGGTCAGGGCCTGCAACGCCTCGTGATAATCGGGGTGGTAGAGCACGCCGAGGGTCTTCACCCGGGGCAACAGGCGGCGGAACCAGTGCCATTGGTATTCCGGCGGCGGCATCAGGGTGACGCCGGTGGCCGGCTGCGCTTTTTGGATCACGGATTCGTCGAGTACGAGGGTCGCCACCAGCGGGGCGTTCCCATCCACTTTCCGGATCGCGGCCACAGCCCGGGAGCCGACAGCGACCCACAGCCTGGGACAGAGCGGGGGGACCAGGTGGTCCGCCGTTTGGATCCGGGCCGGAATCCGATGCCGTTCCAGGACGTGGACCAGCGCCCGGGCGGTCTTCCGGTAGGGGGCTGCCGGATGGGCGATCACGACCGCCACTTCGGACGTGGGACAGGCCATGACGCCAAAGCCTGTCACGATCCACAGAAGCAGCCAGAGCAGTCGTTTCAAAACCGGTAACTCGCCTTGATGCGGAAGGTGCGTCCGTCCTGAGGGATTTCCGCCGGAACGATGGGCGGATTGGGCGGATCCCGGTAGTGATCGTCCAGCACGTTGTAAAGGGAGGCGCTGAGGCGGAGTCCCGGGATCGGATCGAGGGTGGACAAGGTCAGGTTCATCTGCACGAAGTCGCCGCTGCGCCCCCCGAGGGTGGTCTCCCGGGGGCCGGTATAGTTCAGTTCCAGCGCCCCAAAGATCATATCCCGCCACACCGGTACGGCCAAGCGGCTCTTGACCAGGTGGCGGGAGGAGTCGGGCCAGCGCTTCCCGTCTTGGTCTTCCACCTGCTGGAAACTGTAGCTCAGCTGAGCCTCGAGATCCCGGTACCGGTAGCGGAGCAACGCCTCTACCCCCACCGACGTGGCCTTGCCGCGGTTGTCGAACCGGGTGATCCCGGCGGTTTCACGGCTGGCGATCAGATCGTCGGCGCGGTAGGCGTAGGCGGACAGGCGCCAGTCCAGGTGTCGTCCCAGGCGCTGTTCCCAGACGCCTTCCAGGGTGCGGACCCTTTCCGGATCCAGGGCGGAATTGGCGATCCAGGCTCCGTCACAGCAGCGGTAGCGGGACTCGAACGCAGTGGGGGCGCGGTAGGCTTCCCCGTACAGGAGTTTGAGGGTGGTTTCGGGAAAGGGGGTATAGATCAGGCCCAGCCGGGGGGTGACCGGCGTGTCGTCGGTGTGGGAATAGTGGTCGATACGCAGTCCCGCGTGCAGCGTCAAGCGCTCGCCGATGCGCCATTCGTCCTGGAAATAGAAGCCGAAGAAGGTGCTGTGGAAACGGTTGGCGGCCCAGAATAACTTGGGATCGCGGTCGAAGTTGTCCATCCGTTGCAGATAGTTGCCGCGGAATTCGCCGCCCAGCAGCAGATGGTGCTCCTGGAACACCGTTCTTTCCAGGATCGCCTCGGCGCCGGCCCATTCGCCGTGCCAGACGTCGATGTTGGTGGCGGAAGGGAAGGGATAGCGACCGCGGAACTGATAGCGGTCCCAGAACAGGCGCAGGGTGGTGCGCCAGGGTCCCAGGCGGTGGCGGCCGTTGAGATCGGCGTAGGCGCGGCTGTCGGCATAGTTGGCGCGCAGCGGTATGGGGGTGCCGGTGAAATCCGGGGTGTCCTTGTCGCGGTCCATGAAGGCGCCGGACAGGGTCCAGCCGTGCCAGGCGATTTTGCCGAACAGGCGTCGGCCGTCCTGGCCATCCAGTTCCCGCACCTTTTCCAGTCCGGGAAAGTCCAGTACCCGGCGGCCGTCGCTGCCGTGGCGGCCGGTGGAGAAATACACCGCCAGCCCGGACTGGAAGCGTTTGCCGAAAGCGAGCTGCCCTTCGTAGGCGGCGAAACTGCCCGTCTCGGCGCCGAGGCGCACCCCGTCGAGGTCGGCGCCGCTCTTGGTGATGACGTTGACGACAGCGAAGAAGGCGCTGCTGCCGTAAAGCGCCGACCCCGGTCCGCGGATCACCTCGATGCGTTCGACGTCGTCCAGATCGAGGAGGAAGTCGGTGCCGATGCCGGCGTAATCCTGCAGGTTTTCGTTGACCCGGTGGCCGTCGATCAACAGCAGGATGCGGCTGTTGTAGTCGCCGGGCAGATGGAATCCCCGGGTTTGCAGATGGTGATAGGCTCGGTCGTAGGTGACTTGGAAACCCGGCAGGCTGCTGACGGCCTCGGCCAGGGTGCGATAACCGAAGCGGCGGATCTGCTCCGCCGTGATGATGTCGATGGAAGCCGGGGCCCGGCTGACCGGCTGCCAGTAACGGGCCGCGGCGAACACCGCGGGAATGTCGGCGAACAGCAGATTGAATTCATCGTTTTCCTCCGGCGCCGCCACGGGCGGCAGCGCCAGCAGGAGGAAGACGAGCGGGAAAAGCCACGGTGCCGCCATTGCCCGGACTTCCGGTGGTTGTCCTGGTAAAAAAAGAAGTGTAGCCTTCGACACCGAGGACACACCAGCATGGGCGTCTTACCACCGATCACTTCTGTTTGGCGGGGGCCGGGGTTGAATTGACGGGCGGGTTTCGGTCCGGCAGATCCTTTTTCCCTTTCCCCGAACGGCGATGGGGTTCAGTCGATTCTGACCCCCAGTTGGTAGATGTGGGGCAGTTGATCCCGATCGCTGATGCAGACGTCGAGGTCGCGCAGCAGGCCGTCCCGGATGTCGTAGATCCAGCCGTGGACGGCCAATTCCTGGTCGCGGCGCCAGGCGTCCTGGACCACGGTGGTATGGCAGATGTTGGCCACCTGCTGGATCACGTTCAGTTCGCAGAGGCGGTCGGCGCGCCGGTCTTCCGGCAGCGCTTCCAGCAACTCGGCGTTGTGCTGGTAGATGTCCTTGATGAAGCGCAGCCAGTTGTCGATCAGGCCCAGGGATTCGTTCTTCATGGCGCCGATGACCCCGCCGCACCCATAGTGACCGCAGACGATGATGTGCTTGACCTGGAGCACGTCCACGGCGTACTGCAGCACCGACAACAGATTCATGTCGGTATGGATGACGAGATTGGCGACGTTGCGGTGGACGAACAGTTCCCCCGGCAGCAGACCCACGACCTCGTTGGCGGGAATGCGACTGTCGGAACAGCCGATCCACAGGTATTGCGGGGACTGTCCCCGGGACAGGCGTTCGAAGAAGCCGGGGTTTTCCTGTTCGATGCGCTCTACCCAGCGGCGGTTGTTGTCAAACAGGTGTTTCAGCAGTTTCATGGGATTTCTCCTCGTTTTCCCGGGATTCGGCGTCGGGCAGGCCGACGAGGGTCAGCCTGATATGTTTGGCCTTGGCTTCGGTCTTGAAGTTTTCGATGATTTCCAGGGCGTCGTGGTCGATGTAACGGGTGGCGGAGGCGTCGATGATCACGTCGGACCCGGGGGGCAGCCGGTCGAGGGTTTTGAGCAGGTTAGCCTTGTTGAGGAAAGTGACCTGTTCCGAGAGCCGCAGGATGATGCGGTTGTCCTCGTGGTATTCGTGCACGTAGACCCCGCACTTGTAGTGTTCCAGCAGGATGAAGAACAGCGCCGTGGCCATGCCGACGCCCACCCCGGTGAGCAGGTCGGTGAAGATCAGCCCCAGCACGGTCACCATGAAGGGGATGAACTGATACCAGCCCTGGCGGTACATGCGCAGGAACAGCTCCGGTTTCGCCAACTTGTAACCCACGACGAAGAGGATGGCGGCCAGGGTGGCCAAGGGAATCAGGTTGAGCAGGTGCGGGAACAGCAACGCTGCGGTCAACAGCAGCAGGCCGTGAACGAAGGCGGCCGCCTTGGTGCGCGCCCCGGCGAGGATGTTGGTGGAGCTGCGTACGATCACCTGGGTGATGGGCAGTCCGCCGATCAGGCCGGAGAGCGAGTTGGCCACGCCCTGGGCGATCAGTTCCCGGTTGGTGGGGGTGATCCGTTTGTAGGGGTCGAGCTTGTCGGTAGCCTCGACGCACAGCAGGGTTTCGATACTGGCGACGAGGGCGACGACCAGGGCGGTGGTATAGATGGCCGTATTGGTTAAGGCGGAGAAATCGGGGAAGGCGAAAAACTGTTTGATGCCCTCCATGCCTTCCGCCACCGGCAACTGCACCAGGTGTTCCGCGCTCAGGGCCAGTTCCGGATGCAAGCGCCGGAACCCCACGTTGAGGGCGGATCCGACGATCACGGCCACCAGCGGACCCTGGATCAGTTGGAACAAGCGCCGGCGTTTCATGAACGGCCGTTCCCACAGGATCAGGATCGCCAGGGAGACCAGGGCGATGACGATGGCCCCCGGATGCAGGGCGCCGAGCATGTCCACCAGGGCCGACAGGGTGGTTTCGTCACCCGGCTCGCGGTAGGCGATGTCCCCCAGCCAGTCTGCGTCGTAGCCCACCGCATGGGGAATCTGTTTGAGGACGATGATGATGCCGATTCCCGCCAGCATGCCGGTGATGACCGAGGAGGGAAAGTAGTAACCGATGATGCCGGCCCGGGCCAGTCCGAGGATCACCTGGATGACGCCGGCGAACACCACCGCCAGCAGGAAGGGCTGAAAGCCGAGATCCTGGATCGCCTCGTACACGATGACCGCCAGCCCCGCCGCCGGGCCGGAGACCCCCAGGGGGGAGCGGCTGATGAGCGGGACCACCAGTCCGCCCAGGAAACCGGCGATGATGCCGGACGACAGCGGTGCCCCGGAGGCCAGGGCGATACCCAGGCACAGGGGAACGGCCACCAGGAAGACGACGATTCCGGCGGGTATGTCGTAACGCAGATTTTTCCAGACGCTGAATTCGTCGTCCGTCGAACCGTGTGGGCGTGGAGTCTGCATGAACACCTCTCGATTGTCGTATCGTTAGAGTAGCAGTTTCCAAGACCGGGTAGAATTAGAATTTATTGTGCGGTTTTTCGAAAAAATGGAAATGCGTCGACTGAATTACAAGCATCTGTATTACTTTTGGGTCACCGCTCAGGAGGGGGCTCTGACCCGAGCGGCGGCGCGGCTTCATTTGACCCCGCAGACCATCTGCGCCCAGCTTCAGGCTTTGGAGGACTACCTGGGGGCCGAACTGCTGCGCCGGGAAGGGCGGGGGCTGGCGTTGACCGAGACCGGCCGTACCGTGTTCCGCTACGCCGACGAGATCTTTTCCCTGGGCGAGGAGATGGCCGAACTGATCCGGCGCCAGGCCGCCGTCCAGCCGCAGCGGTTCACGGTAGGCGTCACCGAGTATCTTCCCAAATTGGTGGCCCACCGGTTGCTGCAGCCGGTGTTGGCGCTGCCGGACGCCTTCCGGCTCCAGTGTCAGGAAGACCGGATGGAGAACCTGGCGGCGGGACTGGCCGCCCACCGGATCGATCTCATCCTCAGCGACCGCCCGTTGGCGGCCGATTCCCCCGTGAAGGCCTACAGCCATTTTCTCGGTGAATGCGGTGTGAGTTTTCTCGCCCGTGCCGATCTGGCGCGGCGTTGCCGCGACCGGTTTCCCGATTCCCTCGACGGCGCTCCCTTGTTGATGGCCAGCGGAGAGGCGGTGATGCGGGGACGGTTGTGGGGATGGTTCGAGCAGTTGGGGGTGCTGCCGCGGGTGGTGGCCGAGTTCGACGACAGCGCCCTGATGAAGGTGTTCGGCCAGGCGGGGGCTGGCGTCTTCTGCGTGCCGACCATCATCGAAGCCGAGGTGGCGCGTCAGTATGAGGTGGAAGTGGTGGGGCGGACCGTTGACGTCCGAGAGCATTTCTACGTCGTTTCCCTGGAGCGGCGTCTGAAGCACCCGGCCGTCACCGCGATTCACCGGACGGCCCGGGAGTCGCTGTTTGCCGAGGCCCCCTGATCCGGTCCGTTCCGGACGGTGTCGGAAGCCATGGCGGCGAGGCGCCGGGCCAGGGCCTCGGTGATCCGCCGCGCCGCGTCGTCCCCTGCGTTTTCGACGATCGGCCGGGGATCGATGGGTGCGCCGAAGGTGACGTTGATGGGCAGGAACAACTTCGGCCGTTTTTTTCCGACCGGCCACGCCGCGAAGGTGCCTTCGATGTGAACCGGCACGATGGGGACGGGATGTCTGGCGGTCACCAGCCCCAGACCGGGGCGCAGGGGCAGGAGGGTTCCTTCGGGGGAGCGCTGGCCTTCCGGGAACAGGACCAGATTGTTGCCGTATTGCAGCGCCGACAGGGCGAAGGCCAGGGATTTCATCACCTCTTTTTCCGGATCGATGGGCAGCACCCGGGCGAGGCGGCTGAAAAGGCGGGTGAACGGATTGGTGAAGGCGACGCCGGTCCAGCCGGTCCAGCAGGTGTTCTCGAGAAAATCGAGGGGCAACACCGCGGCGAGGGCGAAGGGGTCGAGGAAGCTGGTGTGATTGGGGGCGAGGACGCACGGGCCCTGGGGCAGGTGTTCCAATCCGGCCGCCGTCAGGCGGTAGCAGCCGTGCATCAGCAGGCGGTCCAGGCGGGCGGTCAGGCGGTAGGCGACGCGCCACAGCCCACGGTGGGGCCTGAGCCTGGCCTGGTCCTCGGGGGACAGAATCGCTTCCGGCCGTTCCCAGGAAGGCGCCTGGCGGCCTACCGGCGCCGCTTGCACCGCCTTGAGTAGATCGCGGACCGTTTCGACGGAAGCGACCGCCGTCTCCGACAGTTCCACCCCGGCGAGGCGCTGGACGTCCGTGGTCAATTCGAGCCAGCCCAGGGAGTCGATGCCCAGATCGAGGCGCAGGGAGGTGTCGGGGGTCAGATGTTGGTCCGGAAACCGCCGGGCCAGCCAGTCCCAGACCCGGCGCGGGCGCGGATGCTGCAGCAAGGCTCGGTCGGCCTCCGCCATCTTTTCGATCGGCAGCGGGCCGCCGGTCAGCGCCCCGCCGCTCTCGGCGTCGCGGTAATGGCGGGGCAGTTCGTGGCGCCGCAGTTTACCCAGCCGGGTGCGGGGCAGGGGATCCCGGGTGACGGCGAAATCCACGATGCGCTGATAGCTGGGCAGTTCGGCGTTGATTTCCGCCACGGCCCGGCGCACCGCGCCGTCGATGTCTTCCAGGCCGGCACGGCGGATTTCCGCCGGATCCGGCAGGACCAGGCCGACCAGGCGCCCTTCCCGCTCCAGCAGGGCGAATTCCTGGATGAAGGGATGGGCGCAGAAGACCCGTTCCACTTCTTCCGGCTGGACGTTTTCCCCGCCGGGGGTGACGATCAGTTCCTTCACTCGGCCGGTGACGAGCAGCCAGCCCCGGTCGATCCGCCCCAGGTCGCCGGTGCGGAACCAGCCGTCCGCAGTGAAGGCCCTGCGGGTTTCGTCGGGAAGGTTGTGATAGCCCCGGAACACGTTCGGACCTTTGGCGAGAATCTCCCCCGCGCCGTCCCGGGAATCGATCTTGATCTCGACGCCGGGCAACGGTTTGCCGACGGAATCCAGGCGGGGGGAAGGGGGCAGGTTCATGGTCAGCAGCGGCGAGGTCTCGGTGAGGCCGTAGCCGATGGCCATCCGCCAGCCCAGGCCTTCCAGGCGCCAGGCCAGGTCGGGGGCGATGGCGGCACCGCCGCAAGCCAGCAGTCTCAGGTGGGGAGCCAGTTGGCGGTGGATGGGGGCGAACAGGCGGCGTCCCCAATAGTACCCCAGGCGCCGGCGTACCCCGACGGAGGCGGCGATCAGGGCGGCGAACAGCGCCTGGGCCGTCTTTCCCCGGTTTCGGATCCGGGCCTCGATGGCCGCGTACAGGGCCTCGTACAGGCGCGGGACCCCGATCATGACGGTGGCCCTGCCTTCTTGAAGGGCGCGCAGGATTTGGGGACCGGTCAGCGCCTGGGGGAGGATCAGCGTCAGCCCCAGCGTCAGGGGCAGCACCATGCCGATGACGAAGGGATAGACGTGGTGCAGGGGCAGGGGAAGAAGCACCCGTTCGTTCGGCTCCAACAGGTCGATGGCAGCGATGACGTTGATCTGGTGGATCAGGTTGGCGTGGGTCAGGGGAACCCCCTTGGGGCGGCCGGTGGTGCCGGAGGTATAGAACAGGGCGGCCGGGTCTTCCGGCCGCAGCGTCGGCAGCGGGCCGGGGGCGGCGAGGCGGCGGAAGCTGCGCGGATCCCGCTCGGGAACGTCCAGCAGTGCCGTCGCCGGTGCCAGGCCCGCCAGACGCTCCGTCTGGTCTTCCGTGGTGAACACCAGTCTGGCGCCGCTGTCTTCGAGCATGTGGCGCAGGTTGTCCCGGGAAGCCTGGAGGTCCAGCGGTACCACCACCATGCCGGCGCGGATCGCCGCCAGGGCGGCGATCAGCCACTCCGGCCGGTCGGGTGCCAGCAAGGCGATCCGGTCACCGGGGGCGAAGTGCTGGGAAATTCCCGTCGCCAGTCGCTGGATTTCCCGGTACAGGGCGGCATGGGTCAGGGTGCGGTGGCCGTCCTCGGCGAAGGCGACGACGGCGGGTTTGTCCCCCTGGCGGGCGAAGGCGTCGATGGCGGGGGCCAGCGTGGCGTAGGGCATGGGCATCCCGGCGGTTCATTCGATATGGATCAGGGCTTCCTTGGGGGTCACCGCGTCCCCTTTGTTGACGTAAACGGCGGTGACCTTGCCGCTGATGGGCGCCTGGACCTCGGTTTCCATCTTCATGGTTTCGACCACCAGGACCGGGTCGCCGGCCTTGACGGTGTCGCCTTCCTCGACCAGGACCTCGACGATGTTGCCCGGCATCGACAGGGTCACGTCCCCCTCGCCGGCGGCCGGGGGGCGTTTGCTGCTGAGGCGGCGCGGCACCGCCCCTTCGGTGCCGCCGCCGAGGACGACCTCGTCCAGGGTTTCGATCACGGCTTCTTCCGGGACTCCGTCCACCACCAGGTAGAAGTGGCGCTCGGCCTGGTGTCTGGGACCGGTGCCGGTGACGCGGACGTGGTAGGTCTCGCCGTGGAGGTGGATGTTGAACTCGGTCGGTGCGGTCCGGGCGCCGGTTTCGGTTTCCGGCGGTTCGACCGGTTCCGGCTTCAGAGTGCCGGCCGCCCGCTGTTCCAGGAACTGGCGGCCGACGTCCGGGAACAGGGCGTAGGTCAGGACGTCCTCCTCCGATTCGGCCAGTTCGCCGATTTCGTGACGCAGGTTTTCCAGTTCCGGGGGAATTCGGTCGGCGGGCCGGCATTCGATGATTTCCTCGGTGCCGATGGCTTGGCGTTGCAGCACCGGATTGACCGGCGCCGGCGGTCTGCCGTAGCCGCCCTGGAGGTAACGTTTGACCTCGTTGGTGATGGTCTTGTAGCGCTGGCCGGCGATCACGTTGATGACTGCCTGGGTGCCGACGATCTGGGACGTTGGCGTCACTAAGGGCGGATAGCCCAGGTCCTCGCGCACCCGGGGGATTTCTTCGAGCACTTGCTCGAGCCGGTCGAGGGCGCCCTGTTCCTTGAGTTGCTGGTAGAGGTTGGAGATCATGCCGCCGGGCACCTGGTGGATGTGGACCCGGGGATCGGGACCGACGTATTCTGGCTCGAAGCGGCGGTATTTCCGGCGCACCTCCCAGAAGTAGGCGGCGATCTCCTCCAGCAGGCGCAGGTCGTAACCGGGATCGAGCCCCAGGTCCCGCAGTGCCACCACCAGGCTCTCCGTGGGCGGATGACTAGGCCCGCCGGCCAGAGAGGAGATGGCGGTGTCGATGTAGTCGCAGCCGTTTTCCACCGCCTTGAGGTGGCACATCTCCGCCAGCCCCGAGGTAGCGTGGGAGTGGAGATGGAGCGGCAGTTTCACCGCCGCCTTGATCGCCCGCACCAGCTCGGCGGTGACCTGTGGCGTCAGCAGGCCGGCCATGTCCTTGATGGCGATGCTGTCGCAGTCCATCCGCGCCAGTTCCCGGGCCTGCTCCACGAAGGTCTCCACCGAATGCACCGGACTGACGGTGTAACACAGGGTGCCCTGGGCGTGCTTGCCGGCGCGCTTGGCGGCGGCGACGGCGGTTTCCAGGTTGCGCAGGTCGTTGAGGGCGTCGAAGATGCGGAACACGTCCACGCCGTTGGCGGCGGCGCGGGCCACGAAGGCTTCCACCACGTCGTCGGCGTAGTGGCGGTAGCCGAGCAGGTTCTGGCCCCGCAGCAGCATCTGCAGGCGGGTGTTGGGCAACGCCTGGCGCAGCTGCTGCAGCCGCTGCCAGGGATCTTCCTTGAGATAGCGTAGACAAGCGTCGAAGGTGGCCCCGCCCCAGCATTCCAGGGACCAGAAACCCACTTGGTCGAGTTTGGGGCAGACGGGCAGCATGTCCTCGGTGCGCACCCGGGTGGCGAGCAGGCATTGGTGGGCGTCGCGCAGGGCTAGTTCGGTGATCTGTACTCGGGTCATGACGTTCTCCTTCACAAACCGGCGTGGGCGGCGATGGCGGCTGCCAGTGCGGTGGCGATGTGGGCCTTGTGACGTTTTTCCGAATACTGCAGCAGTTCCGGGTGACGCTCCACGAAACCGGTATCGAAACGGGCGTCGCGGAACGCTTCCGCCTGCAGAATCTGTCGATAGTAGGTCCGGGTGGTCTTGATGCCGCTGATCTCCATGTCGTCCAGGGCGCGGCGGCCGCGGGCCAGGGTGCTTTCCCAGTCGAGGGCCCAGACGATCAGCTTGGCGATCATGGAATCGTAGTGGGGGGGAATGTCGTAGCCGGTGTAGATGGCGGTGTCGGTGCGCACGCCCGGCCCGCCCGGGGCGTAGTAGCGGGTGATGCGGCCGAAGCTGGGGAGAAAGTCGTTGCGGGGATCCTCGGCGTTGATGCGGAACTGGATGGCGTAGCCGCGCTTGGCGACTTCGTCCTGACGGTAACGCAGCGGCAGGCCGGAAGCGATGCGGATCTGTTCCTCGACGATGTCGATGCCGGTGATGGCCTCGGTGATGGTGTGTTCCACCTGGATCCGGGTGTTCATCTCCATGAAGTAGAAATTGCCGTCCCGGTCGAAGAGGAATTCCACCGTGCCGGCGTTTTCGTAACCCACCGCCCGGGCGGCCTTGACCGCCAGCTCGCACACGGTGCGGCGCTGTTCTTCGCTCAGTTGGGGGGAAGGGGCGATTTCGATGAGCTTCTGGTTACGGCGTTGGATTGAGCAGTCGCGCTCGAACAGGTGGATGACGTTGCCGTGCCGGTCGGCGAGGATCTGGACCTCGATGTGGCGCGGGTCGACGATGCACTTTTCCAGGAACACGTCGGCGCTGCCGAACGCCTTGGTGGCTTCCGAGACCACCCGTTTGAAGTTGCGGCGCAGTTCGTCGGCGTTCTCGCAGCGCCGGATGCCGCGGCCGCCGCCCCCGGAGGTGGCCTTGAGCATCACCGGATAGCCGATGCGTTCCGCCAGGGCCAGGGCCTCCTCGACGCTGACCAGGTTGCCCTCGCTGCCCGGCACCACCGGCACGCCGGCGGCCTGCATCGCCGCCCGGGCCCGGGTCTTGTCGCCCATGGCGCGGATGGTTTCGGGCGCAGGTCCGATGAAGCGGATGCCGCGGTCGCGGCAGATCTCGGCGAATTCGGCATTCTCCGACAGGAAGCCGTAGCCGGGATGGATGGCGTCGCAGCCGGTCTCCAGGGCCAGGTTGACCAGCTTGTGGGGATTGAGATAGCCGGCCAGGGGATCCTCCCCCAGGCTGTGGGCCTCGTCGGCCTTCTTGACGTGAAGGGCATGGCGGTCGGCGTCGGCGTAGACCGCCACCGCCAGGATGCCCATTTCCGCACAGGTGCGGATGATCCGCACCGCGATTTCCCCGCGGTTGGCGATCAGAATCTTTTGCAGCATCGGACAGGCGGTCTCCGTGGCAGCGATGGATCCGGATCCGAAGATTGTACCTGAGCTGGGTCTCGAAGAATTCCTATTTTTGAGCGAATGATTTCGGTTTACTCGAAATATTTTCTGGCGATACCTTTTCGGTGGCAAGATGATCCAAAACCTGTCGACATCCGTTTCCGGGCCGATTTGCCCTATACTTTACCCCCTTGGACATTGAGGGACGGGTCGATGCGGTTGGTTTGGTTGATGCTGGTCGTTTTGGGGCTGGGCGGTTGCGAGACGGTGGGCAAATGGTTCGAGAGCGGTCCGGCGCCCGTGGAAGTCCAGCCGGAAGAGACGCTGTACCAGAAGGCCAAGGCGAAGCTGGACAGCGGCAACTACACCCGCGCCATCGAGCTGTACCAGGCCCTGGAAAGCCGTTATCCCTTCGGCCGCTACGGCGCCCAGGTCCTGCTGGACCTGGCCTATGCCCACTACAAGCAAGGCGACAGCGAAGCGGCCCTGGCCACCCTGGAACGCTTCTTCAAGGTCTATCCCACCCATGAGCGTCTGGATTACGCCTGGTATCTACGTGGACTGATCCATACCGCCCAGGGCATGGGGTTCGTGGAACGCTATTTTCCCATCGATCTGACCAAGCGGGACGTCACGCCGCTGCAGGCGGCCTACCAGGACTTCGTGACGTTGCTGGAGCAGTTTCCCGACAGCGAATATGCGGAAGAAGCCAGGCGACGCAAGACCGGCCTGTTCAATCTACTGGCCACCCACGAATTTCAGGTGGCCGATTTCTACTTCCGGCGCGGGGCCTACCTGGCCGCCGCCGACCGGGCGCGCCGCATCGTCGAGGAATATCCCCGTACCACCGCGATTCCCCATGCCCTGAAGCTGATGGAAAAATCCTACCGCCTTTTGGAATTGGACGACCTGGCCGACGGGGCGGCCCGGGTCTATCGGATCAACTTCGGCGACCGGCCCCCGCCCCCCCTGCGCCGTCCCCCGCACACTGCCCTGGGATGGCTGTTCTGGTTGTTTCGCTGGGATTGAGAAAAATGAACGTCGATGTGTTGTGTCTCGGTCACGCTTCCTATGATCTGGTGTTCACCGTTCCCCATCATCCCGGGGAGGACGAAAAGTGCGTGGCCACCGGTTTCCTCCACTGCGGCGGCGGCCCTGCCGCCAACGCGGCGGTGACCGTGGCGCGCCTGCAGCGGCGGGCCGCCTTCGTGGGTTATCTGGGCGACGATCTCTACGGGGAGGCCCATTGGCAGGAACTGCGCCGGGACGGGGTCGAGGTCGGGCTGGTGCGGCGGGGCGGGGAACCCACGCCCCTGTCGGTGGTTCTGGTCAAGCCGGACGGGAAAAGGGCGCTGGTGAATTACCGGGCCGCCCCCCCGCTGGCGGCCGAAAGCTTGGATCTGACCGCCGTTTCCACCCGGGTGGCACTGTTCGACGGCCACGAGCCTAAGCTGTCGAGCCACTGGCTGCCCGATTTTCGGGAGCGCGGGGTGAAGACCGTCCTGGATGCCGGTTCCCTGCATCCGGGCACCGAGGCGCTCATGTTCCAGGTCGACTACCTGGTGGCCTCGCGTAAATTCGCCGCCCAGTGGCTCGGCCGTGACGAGCCGAGTCAGGCGCTCGAGCGGCTGGCCCGGCGTTCTCCTGCGGTCGTGATCACCCTTGGGGAGCAGGGGCTGATCTGGGCCCGTGGGGGGGAGCGGGGGGAAATGCCGGCGTTTTCGGTGCCGGTATTGGATACCACCGGTGCCGGTGACACCTTTCACGGGGCCTTCGCCGTCGCGGTCGCCGAGGGCCGGGAGTGGGAAGACACGCTGCGCTTCGCCAGCGCCGCCGCCGCCCTGTGCTGCACCCGCCTGGGCGCCAGGCCCGGCATCCCCCGCCGCCCTGAGGTGGAACAGTTTCTCCAGGGCCTGGCTCAATAAAGATCGAGGGGATCGACGTCCAACGACCAGCGCACCCGGGATCCCGGCAGTTCCCCGATGCGGGGCAAGAGCCGATCGAGCAGACGGTGCAGAGGTTCCCGGCGGTCGCCCTGGATGAGCAGCTGGGCGCGGTGGCGGCCGGCCCGTTTCGGCATCGGGGCGGGCACGGGGCCGAGAATCTGCAACCGCGGCTCTAGACGTTTCGCCAGGGATGCCACCTGTTCGAGGAAGTCCAGGGGTGACTGGAGACGGTGCGCCTCGGCCCGGATCAGGGCCTGGTGGCTGAATGGGGGCAGCTGGGCCTGGCGGCGTTCCGCCAGGGCCCGGACGGCGAAATCCGGATAACCGCGGCCGAGCAGGGCGGCCAGCAGGGGATGCTCCGGGTGGCGGGTCTGGATGATCACCTGGCCCGGTTTGTCGGCCCGGCCGGCCCTTCCGGCCACCTGGACGATCAGTTGGGCCATGCGCTCCGGCGCGCGGAAATCGACGCTGTAAAAGCCGGCGTCGGCGTCCAGTACCACCACCAGGGTGACCCGGGGAAAGTGAT
>Ga0256841_1000957_pt1 | contig 26986 bp, 27 predicted proteins | sample 356308metaG_FD_185971 | JGI IMG/M metagenome (GOLD analysis project Ga0256841, IMG submission 185971) | Hydrothermal vent microbial communities from Mid Atlantic Ridge, Atlantic Ocean - 356-308 | ecosystem: Environmental > Aquatic > Marine > Hydrothermal vents | place: Atlantic Ocean: Mid...
ATGCTTGCTGTTCTTACTGTTGCTATGTATATGATTTACAAGAAAATGCAATCGATACATATTAGTTTATTGCTCGATGTTGGTTACAATTATCTCAATAAAAACAAGGTAAGAGAGCTTACCAATTTTATCTATTACAAATTATCCAAAGTAATCTCAATTCTGTTAATGCCAACCAGAATTAGATGGAATATAATCGAAGTACCTCCACAGGATCACAGTGGACAACTTAATTTATCGTTCAACTAAAAAAACGGGGGATGGCTAATTATAATTAAGGGTAAAATTTAAACGAATTATAATGTAATATATTTGAATATAAGGAAAAAATGAGGTTTTATGTCAAGTTCTGGCACTGAACTTAACGGTAAGCTTATATAATTCTTACAGGCCGTGCAGCATTACAATTTGTTTGCACAGAGGGCAAATTTTAAGCAATAGCTGTTTATAAGCAGTTTCTTGGCTATCATACTGATTCTAATAGAATTATTTTGCTTTTTTATAAAATTAAAATAAAAAAATAACGTTTTATGTATTCAAAATTATTGTATTTTTGAACCGAAAAAGAAAAAAACCAAAAATGATGAAAACCCCCTATAAAAAAATTATAAGACTATTATTGAATATTCAAGGTCGAAATAATGGTTAAATTGCTAGTATTTACTCCAATTATTATTTCAATGATTTTAATTATGTAAGCCTTTTAATAAAGCCACTGTAAACAGGTTGTTTTATTCATAAGCTATATTTTATAATTATACTATTTAGGGATAAATTTTCTAAATAAATTTAGTATATTTTTAGAAAATAAGTGTCTTAGTCAAAAAAATATGTGACTGAGGTTGGCGAAGCCGTGAAAGGCTTTTATATAAACAAAACCTACAAAAAGAATTCAAAAACTCAAAATATAAATACTATGATTTCACTTATCGTCTGTTCTTATGACGGCTATTCAGATTGTTGGGATCCTTATTTTACACTGTTAAAAAAGCATTTTCCGGAATCAGAAAAGTTTGAGATTATCTTAAGCACAACCAATCAAAAGAAATATGAGTTTCCTGGATTAAATATTAAGACATTGGCACACGGCGATGTTCCATGGGGCCAACGTTTAAAACAGAGCTTAAAAGAAGCTTCACATGACATTGTAATGCCCATGTCTGAAGACTATTTTTTAAAATCGAGGGTGAACTTTAAAATGTTTTCATATTTTGTAGACCTGATGTACAAAAATGAACAAATAGACCATATTAGATTATTGCGATATCGCGTGCTGTGGAAATCAAAAAAATCAGATTTTGAGTACTTAGAAGAAATTGCCCCTATAACAAAACATCGATTTTTATTGATTCCGGCACTTTGGCGAAAACAAACAATGGATAAATATTTGAAAAACTATGAAGATGCTTTTATGTCAGAAAAAATTAGCGGTTTTCGTTCGTGGATTCGCAAAGACAGATTTTATAGTATTTCAGAAGAATATGTAGAAAAATTTGGGCATGTTTACCATACTTGGAACAGCGGTTTTGTTTTTAAAGGAAAATGGGTGCCTTGGGGCTTAGACTATTTAAAAGAAGAAAATATCAATATCGATTTTTCTAAAAGAGGGATTCTAGAACAAGATAAAATGAAAAATACAAGAGTACAGTCAAAACTAAATATTCTAAAAAATCCGGTATCTTCAACAAAATCATTTTCGAGTGTGTTTTTTCTATTGATAAAATCACTCTTTGTAAAGCTGAAATAGTTGAGAGAATACATAAAATATTAAAATCAAAGTAGCTATTCAGTTGCTCCATTTTGATGCAGAAAATAGTTGTTTTATGAACGAAATGTGAGTGGCTAAATAGTTACAAATCAAAAAACACTAATAAAAATAAGCGATGAAAACAGTAATTTTAGCAGGCGGTTTTGGTACACGCCTCAGTGAAGAAACAGGTATCAGGCCAAAGCCCTTAGTTGAAATTGGAGGAAAACCAATTTTATGGCATATTATGAAAATGTATTCCTCATACGGATTTAATGATTTTATCATTTGCTGTGGCTATAAAGGGCACATGATTAAAGAATTTTTTGCCAATTATTATTTACACTCTTCAGATGTGACCTTCGATTTAAAGAATAATAAAACCGAAATTCTCAATAATTATATCGAACCTTGGAAGGTAACCTTGATTGATACAGGCGAAAATACCATGACCGGCGGAAGGTTGAAAAGAGTAAAAGAATATATTGGCGACGAAACTTTCTTTTTAACCTATGGCGATGGGGTTTGTGATGTAGATATTGACAAGCTACTAAAATTTCACAAAAAAGAAGCTACATTGGCTACCTTAACAGCAGTGCAACAACCCGGAAGGTACGGCGCTTTTAATTTAGACAGCAACAATCATAAAATAGCACATTTTAGAGAGAAGCCAAAGGGTGATGGCCATGATACCGCGTGGATAAATGGTGGGTTTTTTGTATTAGAACCCCAAATTTTCGATTATATCGAAGGCGATGCTACCGTATGGGAAAGAGAACCTATGGAAAATTTAGCCAAAGGCGACCAATTATCAGCATATAGGCATGAAGGATATTGGCAAAGTATGGATTCCCTTCGCGATAAAACCGTGTTAGAAAATACTTGGCAGAGTGGAAACCCGCCATGGAAAAATTGGTAAATTTATCCGTAAAAAAACAAATGATTTTTAAAAGATATACTAAAGACACATGAAATTAAACGATCTTACCGTTTATAAAGGCAAAAAAGTACTAGTTACTGGGCATACCGGTTTTAAAGGAAGTTGGCTTTCGCAATGGTTGTTGACATTAGGGGCAGAAGTTTACGGTTATTCCTTAGAGCCGCCTACTACACCTGCAATTTATGAGCAATTGCAATTATCTAAAAACAGTAGAAATAACTGCAATGATATCAGAAACGTCGAAGCATTAAAAAAATACATTCAAGAAATACATCCTGATATTATTTTTCATTTAGCAGCCCAATCATTGGTACGCCAATCTTATAAAAACCCTTTAGAAACTATTGAAACCAATATTACAGGAACCGCCAATGTATTAGATGCCGTACGCCAATTAAAAATTGCGACCAATATCGTAGTTATTACGTCAGACAAATGTTACGAAAATAAAGAGTGGCTGTACGGTTACAGAGAAAATGACCCGATGGGAGGCTATGACCCGTATTCGGTTAGTAAAGGTGCTGCCGAACTCATTGTTTCTTCTTGGCGAAGATCATTCTTTAATACAGAAAATTATTCAGAGCACGGTGTAAAACTAGCTTCGGCACGGGCAGGAAATGTAATTGGAGGAGGCGATTGGGCAGACGATAGAATTGTACCCGATTGCGTAAGAGCCTTATATGCCAATAAAGATATTGCTGTTAGAAACCCGTTGGCAACAAGACCTTGGCAACACGTATTAGAACCCTTAGGGGGTTATTTACTATTAGGAAGTAAATTAATCGCCGCTACCGATGACACCCTTGAAAAATATTGTACAGGCTTTAATTTCGGTCCGGCATCTACCTCAAATAAAACCGTAGCGTTATTAGTAACCGAAATTATAAAAAATTGGGGTAGCGGTTCTTGGAATTATGAAAAAGACAATGCTTTTCACGAAGCCTTTTTATTAAATTTAAGTACTGACAAAGCCTATCATACATTGGGATGGCAACCGGTTTGGAATTTTGAGCTAACAGTTATGAATACTATAAATTGGTATAAAACAACACTCTATAATCCTGAGAAAGTTGTTCAGATTACAGAACGGCAGATAACAGAATATACAGAAGCAATTCAAAAAATATAATGGAAATTTGCAAAACACCACTATCGGGCTGTGTAGAATTACTACCTAATGTACTAAAAGATGCAAGAGGTAGGTTTGTTAAAATTTACCACCAAGAAGTATTTACTTCGTTAGGTTTAGATACTAATTTCACAGAAGAATATTATTCGGTATCCGCAATGAACACCATTAGAGGCCTTCATTTTCAAGTGCCTCCACACGATCATGTAAAATGTGTAACCTGTGTTTACGGAAAAATATTTGATGTAGTAGTCGATTTAAGAAAGAGTTCACCCACCTATAAACAAGCATTTAGTATTACCTTAGATGCCGATAAAGGAAATATATTGTATATTCCGAAAGGATTTGCTCACGGATTTCAAGTATTGAGTGAAACGGCAGTTTTTTTAAATAAAACAACTACCGTATATCACCCCGAAAGCGAATCGGGTATTTCGTGGAATTCTTGTGGGATAAATTGGCCAGGATTGAAACCGATGTTGTCAGAAAAAGATAAACAATTAATAAATTTAGATAATTTTAATACACCTTTTGAATGAAATTTCATAATACTACTATTGAAGATTGCTATTTAATAGACTCAAAAGTTTTTAGAGATAAAAGAGGAAGATTTATAAAACCGTTTAATTATATAGAGTTCAAAAGAAATGGCATTGATTTTACTACTAAAGAAGAATACTTTACCATTTCTAAGATAAATGTTTTGCGCGGAATGCATTTTCAAAATCCGCCTAAAGCAGTTGCTAAACTCATTGCCTGCTTAGAAGGAGAAGTAATGGATGTAGTGATTGACCTTCGCAAAAAATCTAAAACATATTTAAAGGTTTTTACCACAAGGCTAAGTGAAGATGGTTATAAGATGTTGTTTGTTCCTGAAGGATTGGCACATGGATTTGTTACGCGTTCAGATAAAGCCATGATGCTCTATATGTGTTCAGAAGTATATTCTCCTGAAGATGATAATGGTATTAGATGGGATTCCATAGAAATTGATTGGAATGTTACAAATCCTATAGTTTCCCAAAGAGATAAGAATTTGATGCCTTTGAATCAATTCAAAACACCCTTTTAATCTAAAGAATTCCTCGCAGCTTGCTGTGGGTTTTCGATTTACCTCTCCTTGGGAGAGCCTGCCTGACGGTAGGCAGGGTCGAAACTGCTTTTTTGCAGTTTCGGGTGAGGTAAAATACGAAATTTCGGTTTTTACCTTGAGGTCAAAGTTTGTGCCTAGCTTGACTGGGTATGAAACTGGCGAAATACCCCTATGGCCTGCCTTGGGGATAGGCGGTTTCAAGAAATTTTTTTAAACCTTTTGTCAAATAAAAAAGAGTAAATAAGTTCTAGATAAATATATAATATGATTATAATAGATAGTGCATTAAATAAAAGAGAAAAAGAAGGTAACCCCATTAGAATTGGTGTTATTGGAGCTGGCGAAATGGCCAAAGGATTGATTAATCAAGTTACAAAATTTACCCCGGGCATGAAAGTAATGGCTACATTTAACCGTAGTTTACAAAGGCCTAAAGAAATATATGAAGTTGCCGGAATTAAAAACTATAAAATAGTAGAAACAGTCGCCGAATTTCAAAAGGCTTTTGACGCCGATATTCCGGTTATCACACAAAATATTGAAGTCTTAACACAAGGAGAAGGTTTAGATATATTGGTAGATATGACAGGCTCTATTGAGTTTTCTACAAAACTAGCCATAGATGCTTTTACTCATAACAAAGACCTGCTTTCGTTCAATGCCGAATTAGACGGAACATTAGGCCCCATTCTAAAATATAAAGCAGATAAGGCCGGTGTAAAATACAGCATTGCCGAAGGAGACCAACCCGGAGTTACCTTAAATTTATACCGTTTTGTAAAAACAATGGGTTTTGAACCGCTAGTTTGTGGTAATATCAAAGGGATGCTCGATGAATATAGAACTCCCGGTACGCAAGAAAACTTTGCCAAACAATGGGGAATGTCACCGGTAATGGCAACAAATTTTGCCGATGGCACAAAAGTTTCATTAGAGCAAGCCTGTATTGCCAATGCTACAGGAATGAAAGTTGCCAAAAGAGGCATGTTAGGGTACCAATCAAAAGAACATATTGATAATTTAACCCATCTTTACGATATCGATGAACTGAAAAAATTAGGAGGTATTGTTGATTTTGTAGTCGGGGCAAAACCCGGGCCGGGCGTATTTGTATATGCCACTACAGACGACCCAATAGCTGTCAAATATTTGAATTATGGTAAATTGGGCAAAGGCCCTTTGTTTAGTTTCTATATCCCTTATCACTTGCTGTTTTTTGAAATTCCAATCTCAATAGCCAGAATGGTTGATTTTGATGATACCATCATTGCCGCAAAAGCGGGTTCTGTAGTAGAAGTTATTGCCATTGCTAAAACCGATTTGATAAAAGGAGACCTCATTGACGGAATGGGAGGCTACAAAACATATGGTATTTGTGAAAATTCAGATATTGCACGAAACGAGAATTTAGTACCCATAGGCTTGGCAGGTGGATGCAAGGTTTTAAACAATATTTCTAAAGATCAAGTACTAACTTTTGACGACGTAGAATTACCACAAGGAAGGTTATGTGACCAATTGTGGAAAGAACAAATAGAACTTTTTAGTTAAAAGAATTAAAATAAAAATTGAATAATTATAACTCCATACCAAATAAGTACATTCGTTTTATAGTTACCCTTATTCTATTTGCACCTGTTTTGTCATATATTACCCTAGGGATATTTGAAGTAGATTTTTTGACATTGACTATTACGTTTTCATTAGTGGGGATAGTTATTTTGGTTTTATTCAGAAGTGAAAAAAGGCCTATTATTTTTCCTAGGTATCTACTGTTCTTATTGTTGTTTATTATTTATACAACAGTGATGAATTATGGAATATTAGGGAAACAATTTGCTATTAAATATTTCTTTGCAGATAAAATTGTAGGTACTTTTTATGTGTTTTTTTTAGTTGAAAATTTTAAAATTTCAAATAAATATTTTCGTTTTGTAATAAAATACAGCAAGCCCATTTTAATTGCGGCCATTTTAGTAATTATCATCCAACAGGGTTATAAAGATAGTTTTTTGGTAAATAAATATTATCAGCAAAAATGGGGAACTATCGGTGCTGACGAAAGCAGGCTACCCTCTATTTATTCATACCTTGGAGAAGGTATGGCAACGGGCTTTGGTTTCGTACCTATTTTTATTATAGTAGTTGAATATTTAGATAGAAAGAAAAAAGTAATTTATCCTTGGATTCTCGGAGGCCTTATATTTGCGTTTTTAACAAAATATCGATGGATAATGATTAATGCTTTGTTGGTATTAATTATATTAATCATTAATCATAAAAATAAAGTTGTACAGGTGGTAAAATATGGTGTTTTGGCATTTATATTACTTTTCCTTTCGGCATTTGTCCTCAAATCTATTGGTGTTGATGCCAATAAGATTGTTCAAGAGAGAATCCTTGAAAGCGATACCAAAAAGGATAAAACATCATATAGTACAAGGTTGTTGGCCATACAGACCTTCAATAAAATGTTTTGGGACCACCCCATCTTCGGGGTTGGAAATATCAAATACGGAATTGGGGGTACCGGAAAACAAGAATATAAATTGGTAAAAGCCCTAGGAGGCCATTCTTCACAATTACATATCGGATACCTGTCACTATTTTATTATTATGGAGTGATAGGAGGGTTGCTGTATTTACTATTTATGTACCTGCTAATTTATGATAAACTGTACAAGAATGCTAAAAAAACAGGCATGTATGGGCCATTTTTCGGAATGCTGTGCTTTGCCTTGGCAAATTTAACATTGGTTACCTTTAGCCTATTAGAAGTAGGCTTGGTACTCTCTTTACTAGTTGATAAATATTACATGAAAGAATACAAACGACAATTAAAACTCAAAACCATTGCTAGTTAAAAAAATCAAAGAGTTTTTTAAAGGAAACGAACGCAGTGTTAAAGCAAAAAAAAATGTAATTGGCTCTTTTATTGTAAAAGGCTTTAGCATCATAATTGGGTTTTTACTGATTCCACTGACGTTGGATTACCTAGAAGAAGAAAAATATGGGATATGGCTTACCTTAACAGCCTTTTTAGGTTGGTTTACCTTTTTTGAAATTGGCCTAGGAAACGGATTAAAAAATAGGTTAGCCGAAGCACTGGCAGTAAAAGACTATAAATTAGGAAAAATCTATGTCAGTACTACCTATGCCATCTTAGGAATTGTGGTAAGTATTGTTGCTTTACTATTTTTTGTGGCTAATTTCTTTATTGACTGGACGGTTATTTTAAATACCGATAAAAATATGTCTAAAGAACTCAGTATTATTGCGCTGATAGTTTTTGGATTCTTTTTCTTGAGGTTTGTCATCAAATTGATTGGTATTGTATTGGCTGCAGACCAACGGCCAGCAATTGCCAATGCCTTTGGACCTATGGGTAATTTATTATCATTGATACTTATTTATATCCTTACCCTTACCACAAAGGGCTCATTAGTTTATCTCGCTTGGATTTTAAGTGTGGTTCCGGTATTGGTATTAGTAGTGGCAACGATTTATTTTTATAAAAATGATTATAAAGAGATTGCCCCCTCTATAAAATATGTCAAATTTAAGTATGCCAAAGACCTTTTGAATCTTGGATTTAAATTTTTCTTTATTCAGATTTCCGCCTTAATCATGTTTCAGTCTTCTGAAATTATAATTGCCCAATTTTATGGCCCGGCCGAGGTAACCCCATTTAATATTGCCTATAAATTATTCTCGGTAATAATGATGGTGTTTACCATTATCATTTCCCCTTTTTGGGCGGCTTATACCGAAGCGTGGGTAACAAAAGATATTAGTTGGATAAAAAATACTACAAAAAACCTTCTCTACGTTTGGGGCGGAATGGTAGTGTTAGCCTTGATTTTATTCTTATCGTCTGATCTGTTTTTTAATATTTGGATAGGTGAAGATAAAATGAAAACTATTATTATTTCTGATAGATTAAAAGTAGCATTATTGTTATACTTTTTACTCTTTACATTTGGAGGCGTATTCAATATGTTTATCAATGGGGTTGGGAAGCTATCCGTCCAAATGTATTCACTTATAATAGGAGTGATTATTTTTATTCCGACAGCCTTATTTTTTATAAAATACCTACATTGGGGCATAGAAAGTGTAGTGGTAGCTACCATTGTTGCAAATTTCTATTCACCCTTTATAGCACCCATACAATATTTTAAACTAGTCAATCAAAGAGCACATGGCATTTGGAATAAATAAAAAAAACATTGCTATTCTTTTAAGCCCTAGAATGTTGTACGCACATTATAAGAAAAATAAACTGCTTAAACAATACAAAGAAAAAAACTTGAGGGTTGAGATGTTTGTGGCTATTGAAAATGCTACCATCGGAAAACATGTTTTTTTGGGTTCAGAAGTACAATTTAAAAATGCTACTATCGGTGATTATAGTTATATAAATGCTAAAACCCATGTAAATCATACGCGCATAGGCAAATTTTGCTCTATAGGGCCTGAAGTTCAATTTGGTTTAGGAAAACATCCTACCAATTTAATTTCTACACACCCTACGTTTTATGCAACCAATAAACCTTTTGATACATTTTCAGATAAAAATTATTTTAAAGAATTCCAAGAGATTGAGTTGGGCAATGATGTGTGGATAGGCAGTAAGTCTATTATTATGGGAGGGGTTACCATTGGTAACGGAGCCATTGTAGCCGCAGGCTCTATAGTTACCAAAGATGTACAACCCTATGAAGTAGTAGGAGGTGTACCCGCAAAACATATTAAATATCGATTGGACGAGAATACCATAATAGCTCTTGAAAAAATAAAATGGTGGGATAAAGACGAAAAATGGCTGCAAGAAAACTATGAACTGTTTTTAGACAATAAAAAATTTATTAAGTATTTTGAAAAAAATACTTAATATAATAACAGTTGTAGTAGTCATTACTGTATTGATTGTTTTGTTTCTAAAATTTCAAAATATCAAGAAAAAAGAAATACTAAACAAAGCATTGCGTAATTTTAGAGAGAATGATAACACAATGATATTATTAATATTAGGGCAATCAAATGCGGCTAATTATACCGAAAAACGGTATACCACAGACAAAAATATAGTAACTTTTTTTGGCAATGAACTCAAACAGGCAAAAGATCCTTTGCCGGGGGCATCGGGTAGTAAAGGAAGTATATGGATACCTTTTTCAGAACGTATCATTGAAGAAAGTGCCATCGAACGAGTATTAATTATATGCATTGCAGAAGGAAGTTCTACGGTTTTTGATTGGAGTGCTAAAGGAAAATATAATCATAAATTAGTAAATACGTTACAACAACTACAAGCCCATAAAATAATGCCGACACATATATTGTGGCAACAAGGAGAACAAGATAATGCATTACAAACCAAACGCGAAAATTATAAGTCTTCATTCAACGAAATTTTACAAACGTTGAGAAGATATGTAATTGACGCACCGGTATTTTTATCGCTCACCTCTTATAATCCAATAGCGAAAAATCGTATTAATAATGAAATTAGAGAAGCCCAAAAGCAATTGGTACAAAATAATAACAATGTATATTTGGGGCCTGATACAGATATTTATAGCGGTAAAGAGTTTAGATATGATGGTATTCACTTCTCAAATAAAGCAGTGTTAAATATTGCTGATAATTGGAAAGAAACACTCTTAAATTACACTCAGAAAAATCAAAAAAACAGTATTTTAAAGTAAAAATTAAAAGAAACAGATGACAAAAAAAATAGCCTTAATCACTGGAGTAACAGGCCAAGACGGTGCCTATTTAAGCGAATTTTTATTAAAAAAAGAATATACCGTACATGGTTTAAAAAGACGTTCGTCTTCGTTTAATACAGACAGGATAGACCACCTGTACCAAGACCCGCATATAGAAAATGCTAACTTTATTTTGCACTACGGCGATATGACCGATAGTACCAATTTAATTCGAATCATTCAAGAAGTACAACCCGATGAAATTTACAATTTGGCAGCTATGTCGCACGTAAAAGTAAGTTTTGATACCCCTGAGTATACCGCCAATGCAGATGGTTTAGGAACATTGCGCCTTTTAGAAGCCATCCGTATTTTAAAATTAGAAAAAAAGACGAAAATTTATCAGGCTTCCACTTCAGAATTGTTTGGTCTGGTACAAGAAGTGCCGCAATCAGAAAAAACACCTTTCTATCCGAGATCGCCCTATGCAGCTGCAAAAATGTATGCCTATTGGATAACTGTAAATTACAGAGAAGCCTACAATATTTTTGCCAGTAACGGTATCTTATTTAATCACGAATCACCTATACGGGGAGAAACTTTCGTTACGCGAAAAATTACACGTGCCGCCGCTAGGATAGCACTTGGCTTACAAGATAAGGTCTATTTGGGCAATTTAGATGCAAAAAGAGACTGGGGACACGCCAAAGACTATGTACGCATGATGTGGATGGTGTTACAAGCCGATAAACCCGATGACTGGGTAATTGCTACAGGAGTAACTACCTCGGTAAGAGATTTTGTAAGAATGGCATTTCAAGAAGTAGGTGTCGAGTTAGAATTTAAAGGCAAGGGTGTTGACGAAAAAGGCTATGTAAAAGCCTGTTCAAATCTGAAATACCGAATAGAAATCGGAAAAGAACTCATAGCCATTGACCCACGTTACTTTAGGCCCACAGAGGTTAGCCTATTGATAGGAGATCCCTCAAAAGCAAAAACCGAATTAGGGTGGGAACCCGAATACGATTTAAAAGCACTGATAAAAGAGATGGTAGAAAATGATTTGAAGTTGATGCAAAAAGATCAATTTTTAAAAGACGGCGGGTATACAACGATGAATTATTACGAATAACTAGTACTGACGTAAAAGTATGGATGTAAATGCTAAAATTTATATTGCAGGGCATAGGGGGATGGTAGGTTCTGCGATATGGCGTAACCTAAAAAACAAAGGATATACCAATTTAATAGGAAAGACTTCATCAGAATTAAACCTTATCAATCAAGAAGAAGTAAAAAATTTCTTTGAAAGTGAAAAGCCAGAGTACGTGATTCTTGCCGCTGCCAAAGTAGGAGGCATTGTTGCCAATAATACCTATAGGGCACAGTTTATTTATGAAAATATTCAGATTCAAAATAATGTAATACACTATTCGTATCTAAATAAGGTAAAAAAACTATTGTTTTTAGGGAGTTCATGTATCTACCCAAAAAATGCACCGCAACCTCTAAAGGAAGAATATTTGCTAACATCAGAGTTAGAATACACCAATGAACCCTATGCCATTGCCAAAATAGCAGGGATTAAAATGTGTGAATCGTATAATTTGCAATACGGTACAAATTTTATTTCAGTAATGCCAACCAACCTATACGGGCCTAATGATAATTACGACCTTGAAAAATCACACGTACTACCGGCATTGATTAGAAAAATGCATTTAGGTAAATGTTTAGAAAATAATGATTGGCAGGCCATAAGATTAGATTTGGATAAAAATCCGATAGAAAAAATTGATGGTAATGCCGCTGACGATAAAATTTTGGCAATACTTAAAAAATACGGAATAAAATGTAATCCATCAAGGTCTGAATCGGCTTGTAGCGATGTTTCAATTGTATTGTGGGGTACCGGCAAGCCTAGGCGCGAATTTCTACATGCCGACGACATGGCAAGTGCTTGTGTACATATTATGGAACATATCGATTTTGAAAGTTTAAAAACAGGTCGGGAAATTAAAAATACACATATCAATATAGGATGTGGCGAAGACCAGAGTATCGAGGCATTGGCTAAAATTATTAAAGATAAGGTAGGTTATAAAGGAAAAATTGAATGGGATACCGATAAGCCCGATGGTACTTTTCAAAAATTAATGGATATTTCTAAGCTAAAAGCATTGCAATGGTCGCCGAAGATATCTTTAGAAAGCGGACTTAAAAATGTCTATAGTAATTATTTAAAAGAATGCGTATAAAAGATAAATTTTCAACAGATTTTTCAGGATTTTTCTTTGGTAAAAGAAGAAAATATAAACTGTTGGTGCTTTCTTTTTTTTCAACGAAACTCAACTATTTTTTACTTTTCCTTAAAAAAGTAACCATTGGAAAAAATTGTACATTCTATGGGCTGCCTATTGTAACAAGAGCCTATAATAGTAAAATACTAATAGGTGACAGATGCAGTTTCAGGTCAGATAAAAGCTCTAACCTGATAGGCCTCAACAGAAAATGTATCATCTCTACTTTTGGAGAAGGTACTGTTTTAAAGATTGGCAATAACTCAGGATTTAGCGGAACAGTAATCGGAGCCGCAAATTCAATAACAATCGGCAACAATGTACTCTCAGGTGCTAATGTGTTGATTACTGATTTTGATTGGCACCCTATTAATCCTGAAAAACGCCATACAAGAGAAGGTGTACAAAGTGCTCCGGTTGTTATTGGCAATAACGTATGGTTAGGTATTAACTCCGTAGTGTTAAAAGGTGTAACCATAGGAGATAATACCGTCATAGGAGCCAATAGTTTGGTAGTAAAAGATATCCCTGCCAACGTAATAGCCGCAGGTAATCCTTGTAAAGTACTAAAGCCTTTGTAATAAAAGTATGTATGGAGAAAAGAATTGATGTTGTTCATGTAGGTGCATCAGGAATCCCTTTTGATAGAAGTGCTTCAGTGAACAGGTGTTTGGCCATCTACTCAATATTGACCGAAGATAAATTTAATGTATTAGCTATAAACAATACTGTAAGCCAATCAGATAAATCTGTCATCGACATACAAAAAAAAGGAGTACATGCCGGTATTGAATACCAATATACAACACCATCTCCATATAGGTCAAACAGTTTTTTTAAAAGGCGTTTTGACAATTTCATAAGCCCTATTAACGAATTTTTTTTACTATTCAAACTCGGGTTTAAAAGAAGAATAGGCATTTTAATTTTTTATCCGAAAGGAACTTTTTTTGATTTGGTTTTTTACAGAACAATTTCAAAACTATTCAACGCCCCATTAGTTTCACATTATGTAGAGTATAGATCTAGTTTTGAAAGTAGAAAAAAAATATGGCAGCGTATCAACGACTACTTGTTTGATAAGTATTTTATGTTCTTTGTTGACGGTGTATTGCCAATCAGCCAATTTTTAATGAATCATGTCAAAGAAAGAAGAGAAAATATACCGATGTTAAAGATTCCGCCATTGGTAAATTTTAACCTGTTTGAAGAGATCAAAAGAAATAAAGAAACGGTAAACTATTTTCTATATGTTGGCAGTGCCGGATATTTCAAAGCTATTGAGTTACTTATAGAAGCCTTTAAAGATGTTAAAAATAAAGAATATCATTTGTTTTTAGTATTGCATGGATCAGGGATAGAAGCCGTACAACAAGCCGTAAACAAGCATCCAAAAAAGAATCTGATTAAAATAGTCTCTAACTTAGCCTATAAAGAATTAATACAATTATATAAAGAAGCACAAGCCCTATTAATACCACTTAGTGATAACGTACAAGACAGAGCTAGGTTCCCTCAAAAAATTTGCGAATATTTAGCATCGGCAAACCCAATAATAACAACAAATTACGGAGAAGTGAGCCATTATTTCAAAGATATTGAAAATGCATTGGTAGCCATAGAAGATTCTCCTTTAGAGTTGTCAAAAAAAATGAATTTTGTTGTTGAAAACCCACAACTGTCTAAAGAAATTGGAAAAAAAGGGTACCAAACCGGATTGAAATATTTTGACACCAATAGTCATAAAACAGCAATTAAAGAGTTTTTGGGGCAGTTGTAATACATATAGCCTCACTATTTTATATAGACATTTTTTTATCTTATTATGATACAATTCCTTAAAAAGAAATATCTCGAACGAAAAATACGCTCAGCAAATTCAGAAAAGAAAGCACAATTATATCGTAAACATTTCGGAATTAAAATTGGAAAAAATATTCGTTTTACAGGCTCTCCTGATATTGGTTCAGAACCCTATTTATTAGAAATTGGCGATGATGTAACCATTACGCAAAATGTTACATTTCATACGCATGACGGAGGTGTGGGCTTGTTTAGAAAAGAATACCCCGGAATTAATATTTTCGGAAAGATAAAAATTGGAAATAACGTTTTTATCGGTTCTCATGCCATTATTCTTCCCGGAGTTACTATAGGAAATAATGTGGTAATTGCAACCGGTAGTGTTGTGTCAAAAGATATACCTGACAATTCGGTAGCCGCTGGGGTTCCTGCTAAAGTTATCAAATCGTTAGAAGAATATAAGAAAAAAGTACTGTCACAGGCCCTATTTGTACACGAAACAGATTACGAAAAAAGAAAAGAAGAGATTTTAAATAAGCTAAATAAAAAGTAAATTTTTCAATTTAAAATCTAAGCAGCTAATTGAATTTGAAACAGATGAATGAAAATATAAAATTAATAACCAAAATAGAAGATGTTGATATAGATTCTTGGAACAAACTATTAGATAAGTCAAAAGAAAATACTGTCTATCAATCATTCGAAATGTTTTCCTTTTGGAAACAACAAGGCGGACACAAACCCTACGTATTTGCTATAGAAGAGAAGAAAGAACTACAATGTATTTGTACCGTAGTCCTTATCGAAAATGGCGCAGGCATTAAAAGAAAACTCACCAGAAGGGCCATTATATTCGGAGGGACGGTTTTCAGTGAAAATGCAGATAGAGAAAAGTTACAAGGCTTGTTATTGCAGAAAATGGATGAAGTATTGGCAGCAAAAGCCATTTATATAGAAGTGCGAAACTTTTATGATGCATCAGAATTCAGTTCATTATATACGAGGCAAAACTGGAAGTACATTCCCTATCAAAACTATAAAATTGCTTTAACTGATGAAGAAGAAGTTTTTGCAAAGTTCAATTCAGAAAAAAGGCGGCAAATACGAAAAGGATTACGCGAAGGAGTTGCCATATCGTATGAAAAAACCGAAAAAAATTGTGAAGGTATTTACAATGTAATTGCTAAAATTTATGATGACAAAGTAAAAAAACCATTGCCCACCCTAACATTTTTCGAAGATTTAATGCAGCTCGAAAAAGCCGGATTGGCGGCCCTTCATTTTGAAAACAAAATTATTGGCGGTGCCTTTTTTTTATATGATAAAAATGAAATTTACGATTGGTATCGAGGTGGGCTCGATTATGATTATAAAAAGAAATTCCCCAGTACCATTGCTGCTTGGGCCGTGATGAAATACGGCTTAGAAAATAACATTCCGAATTTTGATTTTATGGGAGCCGGAATCAAAGGCGAAGAATACGGAGTACGTAAATTCAAATCGCAATTCGGCGGAGAACTTATAGAATATGGCAGATATATGAAATTGTATAAGCCTACGTTGTACAATGTCGGGAAAACAGGCTTAAAGCTATTAAAGAAGTTGAGATGAGAATTCTTTATATAATAGAATCATTGGGGTCTGGGGGTAAAGAAAGGAGAATGATTTCGTTGATAAAGGAGCTTCTTAAAAAAGAAGGATTTGAAATCGAATTATTGCTTTTATCAGAAGATATTCATTATAAAGAAATACACGAATTAGGGCTTACTATCCATTCTTTACCAAGAAACATAAAAAAGGATTTTAGCTTATTGTCAAAATTCAATAAACTTTTAAAGGCGTTCAAACCCGATATCGTCCATTGTTGGGATACTATCGCTTCCATACATTTCGCTCCGGTTTGTAAAATTAAAGGCATTCCTTTTGTCAATGCCATGATTTCTACGGCCCCACCCATATTGTCGCGCCGTTCATTAAGGTATATTTATAATGCCGTTTCGTATCCGTTTAGCGATATTATTTTAACCAATTCAAAAGCCGGATTAGCCTCTTTTAGAGTTCCTAACAGTAAAGGAAGATTTATCCATAACGGATTCGATTTTGAAAGGATTCATGTAAAAAGTTCTAAAGAATCTATTAGAAAAAAATTTGGTGTTGATACAGAAAAGGTAGTTGGGATGGTAGCTTCTTTTACCCAAGGCAAAGACTATGAAACCTTTGTAAAAGCCGGCGAAAATATATTAGAATATAGAAACGATGTTACATTTTTGGCCATTGGAGGAGGCCCGAAATTTGGAGAAATAAAAAATAGTGTACACAAAAAAAACAAAGCCCATTTTAAATTTTTGGGAAGGCAAGAAGACGTTGAATCTATTGTCAATATTTTTGACATAGGTGTACTGGCAACTTATACAGAAGGTATCTCTAATGCCATTATGGAATATATGATTTTTGAAAAACCCGTAGTTGCAACAGACGGAGGAGGTACCAATGAAATAGTAATTGATAAAAAAACCGGTTTTTTGGTAAGGCAGCAAGATGTAGCTCAATTAACCAAAAAAATAAAGTATTTATTAGAAAATACCGAAGAAGCATCTGCCATGGGTAAAACGGGAAAAGAAAGAATTGAAAAATACTTTTCAATAGACAGAATGGTTGCAGAAACACTAAAACTCTATAAAAGTTGTTTGAAGTAAAATAAATGCTTAGAAAGTAAAAAATTTAGAATGAACATACTCTTTGACCTAAACCATCCTGTCGATGTAAATTTTTTTAAGAATGCGATGCTCCAATTGCAAGAAGAAGGGCATCATATTTTTATTATTTTTAGGGGTAGGGGAAAGTTAGAGAAAATTGTAAGGTATGAGTTGGCGATGTTTCCCATTGAACAGATAGGAGAACATAAAAAAGGATTTACAAAAAAAGTAATGGCACAATTACACCGAGATTATGCAATCATACCCTTTATAAAAAAAAATAAAATCAATTTAGTAGCCTGTTTCGGGCCTACATCAGTATTTTCAACAAGATTTTGCGGCATTCCATATTTGGCATTTGATGATGATTTTGAATATAAAATTCCGTTTTACCATGCCAACTGGTTTGCCACAAGACATATCTTTCCTGATTTTATCGAATTTTCAAATTCAAAAACACATAAATTTCACGGATTTAAGGAGTTAGCATACTTACATCCTAACTACTTACAAACCTCTAAACAGGTGCTCGAAGAACATGGTATACAGCCCAATAAGTATGTTTTTATCAGAGAGATTGCCGGGGTAAGTTTAAATTATAAAGACAGTACTTCAATATTGAGTAAAATAGTAGAAGCGGTTAAAAAGAAGGGATTAGAAGTAGTACTCTCGTTAGAAGATAAAGATGTAAAAGAAAAATTTTCTGATGATTGTATCGTGCTAGAAGAACCCGTATCAGATATTTATTCATTGATGTATCATGCCCTGTTTGCCATTTCATCAGGCGATACCGTGGCTAGGGAAACTTCATTATTGGGTGTACCTACTTTATATACAGGAGGAAGAGAAATGGTGGTAAACAAGGCTTTGGTTGACTTATCAGTGCTAGATGAAAGTACAGAACTCGCATTTATCCTCGATTGGATTTCACAGCAAGAATCTAATAAGAAAGAAAAAATGCAACGCGAAGTGTTACATACAATTGAAAATGAATGGGATAATACAACTTCCGTCATTTTAAAACACATTAATGACTTTACCTAATAAAAACCTGTCAAGAATAGTTTTTATTGAAAACGAAGACCTTACCCGAGACTCATCCGGTGGGGTAATGAGCTATTTGATAAACTTGTCAAAATATTTCATGGATATAGGGATAGAGACAGTTTTGTTCGGAAGCGGAAGTATTGAAAATACTAGTAAGCCAAGTAAAAAATTCTCAAAATTTCATTCAATATCAAAAAATGCCTCCATCAGCAATTTCAAGTTTTTTTTAAAACTGCTAACTACCGGCCAATTAAAATATGTCGATAAAGGAGATATCCTTCACGTACAACGTGCCGAAATGGTTATTCCATTAGCGCTGAGAAAAAGAAATAAGATTATATGCACTTTACACGGAGGGCAAGACTTAGCTGTGTTGAAAAAGAAAGGGAAATTTATGGGTTTTATCTATTTAATGCTCCAGTTTTTGGCATTCAAATTAGTAGACGAACTCATTGTAGTCGATGAAAAAAATAAAAACAGGTATGTTAAAAAATACCCTTGGATAGAAAAAAAAATAAGTTTAATCCCCATTTCAGTAGATACAGGGCGCTTCTATCCGCAAGATAAAGCCAAGGCAAGAAAAAAATTCAAATTTTCACCCGAAAAAAAAATACTGCTTTTTATAGGAAGGTTAGAATATGAAAAAAATGTAGCACTGATTATCAACGCATTTAAAGAAATTAAAGAAGCTAATTATCAGTTGATTATTGTAGGTGCCGGCTCATTAGAAGAGAATCTTAAAGCCCTTGCCGAAGATGCTGAGAATGACATTATTTTCTTAGGCGAAGTAGATAATGCGGTAATCCCTGAAATAATTAATAGTGCCGATGCTATGGTACTCACTTCGTTTTTTGAAGGAAGCCCAACCGTTGTAAAAGAAGCCCTCTGTTGCGATGTACCCGTCATTTCAACAGATGTTGGCGATGTAAAATCAGTATTAGAATCGGTAAATGGCGGTGTTATTATTGAAGATTCGGTACAAGGTTTTTTAATCGGGATACAAAAAATATTTTCTAAAGAACAAGCAGAAATTAAAGAGGCTTCTAATCAATTTAGCCATACGGTAATGGGAGAGAAAACACTAAAAATTTACAGTAAAAAAACAATTGAATAATCAGACCATTTATATAGCAGGCCCCGACGGTATAGGAAAAACTACCTATTTAGAATACGTTGAAAGTACCCTGTCAGAAAACCCTACTCGACATATTTGGATACGTTCGCCAAAAATACTGTCAAAACCCTTAATGGCTTACTGCCGTTTAGTGGGCTTAACCAAATATAAAACCATTGACGGCATTAAATACGGCATTCATTTGTTTTATAAATCTTCATGGGTATCATGGCTATTTCCAATACTCCAATTGATAGACTTTAAAATAAAATGGAAGCTCGAAAAAAGAAAAGTAAAACCCGATGAAGTAGTGCTTTTCGACCGTTTTAATATCGATACGTTGGCCGATTTAATGGTAGATACCCATAAAATGAAGTTACACAAAACATGGATTGGCAAAAAGTTTATTGAAATGTTACCCAAAAATACAAAGGTTGTAATATTACACGTTGAAGAAGAAACCATTAGAAGCCGAAAAAAAGATACCCTCTACGATGAGAATTTAGCGCTTAAAATAAAAGTGTATGATATTTTAAGCAGAGATTTAAACCTAAAGGTTATTGATAATAACAGAAGTCTCTCTGTTGTCAAAGATGAAATTGTAAATTATTTTATATGAGTAGTTTAAAAGATAAGATATTTAGTAATAAATACCTGAGATGGTTACAAATTTTTACCAATTGGCTCATGCAGGGAATTCTGCATGCCGATATGTCTGAAAAAATTTATAAAATAGGATTTACCCTTTTTTTCGGGGCTATTTTTTTCTCTCTGTTTTATTTTCAATTCAACATTTCTATATTTAAAAGTATAATTTTAGGTTTTATCATTGCCCATACTATCAATTGGTTTGTCAACTGTAATTTTTATGTACTGTTTGTACATAGAATGAGATGGCTTAAAACAAGCAAACCCGAACTTTTCAATCAGTTAACCGCCATACGGCAGCGCCTTGAAAAAATGCCTGATAAAGATTGGATTCTATACAGCGTTTCACACGGAGGAATATGCAAAGGCACTTTAAATAAACATTCGGATATCGATGTTTCCCTCATTAGAAAGCCGGGGCTAAAAAATATGGTTAAGGCAATATTATTTTATGTAAAAGAAAAAAAATATGCAGATATCAAAGGAGTGCCTTTAGATATTTTTATTTGCGATTCGCCCGAAAATTGTATCCAACGCTCAAAAAGGCAAAAAAACCCTATCGTATTGTTAGACCATAAAAATAAGGTAGACGATTTTTATACAGATAAATTGAGTATGAGTATAGAAGAAGCTAAAGTACTCAACGGAGAAAAACCATCGAAAGATAACAACTAGATGTTAAAAAAAGTAGTTTTCATCACAGAATACCTCAATCCGCCCTATGACGAAGGAATTAAAAAAACAGCCTATAATCTGTGGTTAGAACTAGGTAAAAAGTATGAGTTGCTAACCATTTGCCGGCACGGTTTTAAAAAAGAAAACCTACATATTGTAAATACTAATGCCCTGTATTTTTCAGCAGAAGTAAAATCTTTAATCAAAAATTTTAAGCCCGATGCATTGGTGTACCTGCCTTTTCAATCGAGTACTTTTGCCAGTTATTTGCGGTTAAAAGTATTAGCAACTTTTGCCAAAAAGGCAAGGCCTGTGTTTATTGCCTTACAACCCAAACCGTTAAAAAAGTGGCAACAGGGTTTTGTCAAGTTTATAAAACCCAAAATGGCATTGACGCCGTCACCAATGTTAAAACAGTTTTGGGATACTATTGAGGTGCCTAACAAAATTATCCCGTTACTTACAGACCTGACAATTTTCAAACCTATCAGTGATACAACTACCAAAGAAAAATTACGAAAAAAATACAGCCTTCCGGTTGAAGCCACCATCATATCACACATGGGGCATTTGAATGAAGGGCGCAATTTACAAACGCTAATACCTTTGCAACAAGCAGGTTTTCAAGTAGTTATTTTAGGAAGTAGTTCAACGCCTACAGATGCAGTAGGAACAAAATCAATAAAAAATACGCTACTGGCATCAGGTATTATCATTGTTGACAGGTTTATCAAGCATATAGAAGAGATTTACCAATTGTCAGATATTTACATATTTCCGGTGGTTAAAAAAAACAGCTCTATCGGTATGCCCTTATCAATTCTAGAAGCAAGAGCTTGTGGTATTCCGGTTATTACTACCAATTACGGCAGTATACAAACCTATATGGAAGATGATTTTGGAGGAATTAAATATTCAGAACCAAATGAATTTTTAAGATCGGTTACCGAAATCAGCACAAAACCAACCCAAACCTTTATAAAAACAAAAGTGTCTGAGCTAAATAATTCATTCTATGACACGTTATATACACAAATTGATGAATAATGGATTTTACCTTACAGAAATATAAAGAATTGCTAGAAACCTTACGGGATGAAGGATATTCTTTTCAAACATTTGAAGAATTTATAAAAAATTCCAATGATAAAGTAGTGGTGTTGCGGCACGATGTAGACAGAAGGGCTATCAATGCAACATGGCTTGGTAAAATAGAACAATCACTAGGCCTTAAAGGCAGTTATTATTTTAGGATAGTACCCGAAAGTAACCAGAAAGATGTTATCGATGAAATTGTAGCGATGGGTCACGAAGTAGGATATCACTATGAAGACTTAGGCATGGCCAAAGGAAACTTTGAAAAAGCATTTGAAAATTACCGGAAGAATTTGGCCTATTTCAGAACCTATTATCCGGTAACAACCATTTGTATGCACGGCAGCCCCGAAAATAGTATCGACAACCGCCAGTTATGGGAAAAATATAATTATAAAGAAAACGGTATCATTGCCGAGCCCTATTTTGATGTAGATTATGATGAAGTATTTTATATTACCGATACCGGTAGGGCATGGAACAAAAAAAGTGTGATTTTAAGAGATAAAGTGCAGACAAAAATTGAGATACCTATTAAGAGTATCGACCATATGATGGCACTTATCAAACAAGGCAAATTACCCGATAAATTGATTATCAGTACACACCCGCACAGGTGGTTTAATGTTGGGGCATTGTGGTTTAATGAATTGATACTGCAAAACATTAAAAATGTTGTAAAAGCTGTATTGGTAAAATATAGAAAGTAAGATGAAAAAAAAATATTGTTTATTATCAAATGATGTAGAAACCACATCGATATGGCATAATACCTTACGCGATAAAACGGGTTATAAAGTAGTAACCGAAGGGATGCCCTTGTTATTAGATTTATACGAAAAATATAATGTAAAGTCAACCTTTTTTTTTACCGGATACATTGCCAAACTATATCCTGAAATTGTAAAAATGGTTCTACCTTATGGGCATGAAGTTGGCAGTCACGGGCTTTCACACGAAAAAGAAGATGGTTTTGATGTAATGCCGTTACAACGGCAAATAGAACATTTACAAACCTCAAAAAAAATCATTGAAGATATTGCAGGCGCTGAAGTAATCTCTTTTAGGGCACCGGCATTGAGAGTAAATAATGATACCGCTATTGCTTTAAAAGAAGCAGCGTATAAGATTGACAGTTCTGTGGCTTCCCAACGTTTTGATATGTTCATGTCTTTTGGCGGATTGAAAAAATTAAATTGGCTTACAGCACCAAGGTTACCCTATAAAACAAGCGAAACATCCTTGTTTAAAAAAGGAAACGGTACGATTATAGAAATCCCCTTAAGTGCTTCTTTTATCCCGTATTTGAGTACCACAATGAGGGTTTTTCCGAATTTGACAGCGGTACAGCGGAATTTAATGGCTTTCGAATCTTCAAAAACCGGCAAACCCATTGTTTTTGATACACATCCTAATGAGTTTATTGATGAAAGCGATGAAGAAAGAAAAATTAATAAAAGGTCAAAAAATGTGGCGGCTGCTTTCTTACAAGACACCGTACGCTCGAAACTAAAAGTTAAAAATTTAGGAAAAAAAGGATTGAAGATATACGAGCGGGAAATTAGTTATTTCGAAAAACAAAAGTTCCATTTTTGCACCATACAAGAGTATTGCAAACAAACCGGATTGTTACCATGAGAATATTTATCATTACAATGGATGACCCTATCCAAACCTATCGTTTTATCAAAGAGATTATCGATGCCAAAGAAGATGAAATTGTTGGGTTGGCAGTCCCTAAAGGAAATAGACTAACACTTTCAAAAGGTAAATCAAAATATACCTATGTCTTATCATTACTGTTAATTATGGGGCCTTGGCATTTTTTCACTTCTTCGGTAAAGACCATTGCTTTTAAAATTAAGAAAAAACTACATGCCTTTGGAATAGCAAAGAGCCCTTCTATAACGGCTTATGCAGCTTCTAAAAATATCCCGACAAGGTACATCACAACGCCCAACAGTAAAAAGTTTCGAGAATATTTAGAAACCTTAGGCCTCGATATTATCATCAACCAAAGCCAGAATATTATTAAAAAAGAATTATTGGGTATTCCGAAAATTGGAGTACTCAATCGCCACAATGCATTATTGCCTAAAAATAGGGGGAGATTGACACCTTTTTGGGTAGTTTTTAATGGAGATAAAGAAACCGGGGTATCAATTCATTTCGTTGAAGAAGGAATAGATTCTGGCGATATTGTGGTACAAAAAAAATATACAGTTTCAAAAAAGGATAATTTTAATAGTATTGTTAAAAAGAATTATGCCATTGCTTCAAAAGCAATGATTGAAGCATTAAACCTATTGAATTCTGATTCGTATCAGTTGATTCCGAATGATGATGATATGGCAACGTATAATACAACACCTACTTTTAAAGAAGCATGGGCATATAGAAAAAAAGTATGGAAATCATATTTTAAATAAAATTTGAATAGCTGATTGCGATAGCACAGCCTTAAGCAATCACTTGTTAAACCCGCATTAAGTACTAGAGAATTGTTATGCACTGTGCTGAGCTTGTCGAAGTAAGGGTTCAAACCCAACGGCCGTGGGGTTTTTCTCAAGAGAAGCATAGCAGTTTATCCTGAGCGTAGTCGAAGGGCTATGTGAATAAGGGAAAAGTAGTGCAGCGACCTAAGGGTTTGAAGACGCAATAGGTTTTCTAACGCAAAATTCGGGTTAAACCAAAAATAATCAGATAGTTAAAAAATAACTGTCTGATTTTTTTATGTTTTTTATATTGTTTTTTTAAAAAATAATTGTATGTTTGCAGTAGCTATAAAAAAGAAATCCCCTACAATGTTACTTTTAATAGTAAATAAAGAAAAAGAAACCAAAGTCAACCTTTCAGATATGTATGCAAAATTACATGAAAGATTCTCAGCTTTTAATTGTTTAACTATTATATCATTCTCTAATTTTAAAGGAGTTAAAATCCAATTTAAAAAAGATTCATCCGGATATCGTAGATGGAAATTTTTTTATATAGCTCGTCATTTACTTTTTGATATGTCTTATTTTAAAATAAGGGCTTACCGAGAAAAATGAAAATTTAAAAAAATTATTGCTATGATAAAAAATTACTCAACACAGACATTAGAAAGAAACGCTTCGTATGATAGGGATTTTTTCCTTGAAAACGATGATATTCTCAGCGAGGTTTTTCGAGCAAAACCATCAAAAAGAGAAGACCTTAAAAATAGTTTTTTCTCAACTATTATAAATGCCAAGAGGCCGTCAGAATTTTCTTCGTTAGAAAGAATAAAAATAGTGATTGACGGTTTGATAGGAGATTTAAGTGAAAAAGAAATATGTAGGAGAGAAAGAATTTCTTATAAGGTATATCAGCAATGGAAAGAAGACTTTTTAGGTGCTTTTAATAAATATTCAGAAAAAGAAATTCTTGAAAAAGCATTAAGCTCAAAAAACAGAAAATTAATTTTAAATGAGTCAGGTTTAAAAGCCTATAATTTTTTCAGTAGGTTTATTGATGTTACTTCTCCAAAAAACTTAATTATACCGAAAGGAAAAGTACTGTCTACTTATAGCAATTTTAGCGGTGTTAAAAATGTAGTATTACTCAATAAAGTTAACAATTTTAGAAAAATCAATAAACAATTTGAAGAAGTAAATTGTAAATTATCTAAAGGTGGTATGCTCATGGGTAATTTTGAAACTTTTGAGTGTAAATCTGAAAATGATACCAGTATTTTTAAAAGAATACCTGTAATTAAACAATGTTATTGCGGATTCAAATTTATTTATAAAAGGATGATGCCGAAATTACCCCTTTTGAAAAAAGTATACTTTTTTATAACAAAAGGCAAAGATAGATACCTTTCAAAAGCTGAGGTTTTAGGCAGGTTAGTATCTTGTGGTTTTGAAATTTTAGAATATGAATCTATAGGCAACCTTCATTACTTTGTTGCTAAAAAAGTAAAAGAGCCGGCGTATGACATGAACCCGAGTTACGGGCCTATATTTAAAATGCAACGCGTTGGCAAAAATGGTAAAATTATAGGAGTGTATAAGTTTAGAACCATGCACCCTTATTCAGAATATTTACAAGATTATGTACTGAAGTTAAATGGCTATGCCGAGACCGGAAAACCCGCAGATGACTTCAGATTGGTATCGTGGGGTAAAGTTTTACGACGTTATTGGTTAGATGAATTGCCACAATTGATTAATGTAATTAAAGGCGATTTGAAATTAGTAGGGGTAAGGCCTGTTTCACAGCGCTATTTTCAAGATATCCCTAAAGAGATTCAAGAACTGCGGTTAAAACAAAAACCCGGCTGTATTCCTCCGTATGTGGCACTTGATAGAAAAAGTTCTGTTGATAGTGTATTACAAGCAGAAAAAGAATACTTGGAAGAAAAAGTTAAAAACCCATATTTTACAGATACAAAATACTTCTTTAAAGCCTTGTATAATATTATATTTAAAAGTAAAAGAAGTGCTTAAAACGTATTGTTATCATAATTTTTAAAAATGAGCCTCAAAAGGCTCATTTTTTTTGCATAAACGATTATTGCATTGGGGGTTTCGTAATGAGAGTTCAAAGTACCATAAGAGGCTGTCTTAAAAGTGTCATTCGGAATAAAATAAAGAATCTCTAAAAATGATATTAAATTTATTTTACTTTGAAAAACCACTTGCTTAGCTGGCGGTAATGTCCTTTTAGCTTTGCCTACTTTTTCAGGCCTGTCAGGTTTTCAAAACCTGACAGGTCTTTTGGTCTGTTTATAACAACCTTGTTGTTCATTGCCTCTTTCAGGGGCTTTTCAAAGCCACCTTCTTGGAAGGTGTGATTTTTACTATCAGGTAATTGATATTTTCAGACTTTAGTTTATACTGAGTGAAGTTGAAGTCTCAAAATGACAAAATAAAGACTTTTTAGACAACCTCTTGCAATAGTTTGAGATCGGAATAGAAAGTATAATGTATAATTTGGCTTTAAAATATATAGCTAAGTTC
>Ga0256841_1000958_pt1 | contig 26954 bp, 25 predicted proteins | sample 356308metaG_FD_185971 | JGI IMG/M metagenome (GOLD analysis project Ga0256841, IMG submission 185971) | Hydrothermal vent microbial communities from Mid Atlantic Ridge, Atlantic Ocean - 356-308 | ecosystem: Environmental > Aquatic > Marine > Hydrothermal vents | place: Atlantic Ocean: Mid...
CTCCCTGGTGGTGGTGCGCCGCGAGGTGGTCAGAACACCGTTCGGTTCGCCATCGGCGCCGATCATGCACGGCGTATTCGAAGGTCGTGAGATCGCCTTTCTGCCGCGTCATGGCAGTGGCCACACGATTCCCCCACACAAGGTCAATTATCGCGCCAACCTGTATGCGCTGAAGCAGGTTGGCGTCGAATATGTCGTCGGCATGGCCGCGGTCGGCGGCATCACCGAGCGCATGCGGCCACGGCATTTGGTGTGTCCGGATCAGATCATCGATTACACCTGGGGGCGGGCGAATACCTATTACGAATCCGATCTGTCGGAGGTGGTGCATATCGACTTCACCGAGCCGTATTGCCAGCTATTGCGCCAAGCGCTGTTAGACGCGGCGGCCGAGGCCGATGTCGCTATGCTGGATGGCGCGACCTACGCCGCGATGCAAGGGCCGCGTCTGGAAACTGCCGCCGAGATCAACCGCCTGGAGCGCGACGGCTGCGATCTGGTCGGCATGACCGGCATGCCCGAGGCCGCGCTGGCCCGCGAGCTGGATATCTGTTATGCGCATTGCGCGATCGTCGTCAACCATGCCGCTGGTCGCGGCGACGGGCCGATTACGATGGACGAAATCCAGATGCATCTGGATGCCGGCATGCATGACGCGCGCGCGATGTTGGCGAAGCTGGATATCTGAGGAATGTCTTGACGGCGTGTCAAAAACGCGGGTTTTCGGCACGTCGTCAACCGATTTCCCGATTCATTTGGCGGGTATTCCCGAGCGCAACATGGTACGAAGTGGCTATCACCAATGGTGGCGCGTCCTTGCGTCAATGACAACCCCTCCGGAGGCATACCATGCGACGCCGAGTCTTTAGTTCTTTTCACCGCATCGAATCCATCGGCGACATCCTGGTCGAGAGTTTTCATCTGATCGGTCTGTTCCTGATCGGCGCGGCGATCGTTTGGGCGACCATCGACGAGATTCGGGTCATCGTTGAACACAGCGGTCCGCGGATCAAGGACATCCTGCTATTGTTCATCTATTTGGAACTCGGCGCGATGGTCGGCATCTATTTCAAGACCAAGCGCCTGCCGGTGCGTTTCCTGATCTATATCGCAATCACCGCGCTGACCCGTCTGTTGGCCATCGATGTCAAGACCATGCCAGACGAACGCATCCTGGACATCACCCTGGCCATCCTGATGCTGACCGCCGCGGTGGTTATGCTGAAGTTCGGTAACAGCCGGTTCTTGCAATCCGATGACGATGATGAAGAAGATTGACGCATGAGCAAGCCCCGATCGACACGACCCGCATGAGTATACCGAAGAAGATCGCGGCGCGGGCCGCCGAGCTGCGCGAACAACTGCATCGCCATGCCTACCAATACTATGTGCTCGACGATCCACTGATTCCGGATGCCGAATACGATCGCATGATGCGCGAGTTACAGGCGCTGGAGGCGGAATACCCCGCGCTGCGCACACCGGATTCACCGACCCAGCGCGTTGGTGGCGAGTCGCTGGACGCCTTCGAGCAGGTCATCCATCGGGTGCCCATGCTGTCGCTGGACAATGCGCTGGATGAGGAGGAATTCCGCCATTTCGACCGGCGCGTGCGCGAGCGCTTGAAGTACGATGGCCCGATCGACTACACGGCGGAACCCAAATTGGATGGCCTGGCGATCAATCTACGCTATCAGGACGGCGTGTTGGTTCAGGCCGGCACGCGCGGCGATGGCGTGCATGGCGAGAATGTCACCGCCAATGTACGCACCATCGCGGCGATTCCGCTGCGTCTGTTCGGCGAGGGTTATCCCGATTTACTGGAAGTGCGCGGTGAGATCTTCATGCCAAGACAGGGCTTTGAGGCGCTGAACGAGCGCGTCCTGAAGGCGGGCGGCAAGCCGTTCGCCAACCCACGCAACGCGGCGGCTGGCTCGTTGCGCCAGCTCGACCCGAAGATCACCGCGCGGCGCCCACTGTCATTCTATGCTTACGGCTGGGGCGAGATGTCGGTCGAGCGCCTGGCCGATGGCTATCGTGATTCGTTGCGGCATCTTGCCAGCTGGGGCGTGCCGGTATCGTCGGAGATGCGCGCAGTACCCGGCGTCGATGCCTGTCTCGCCTATTTTGCCGATATCGGCGCGCGCCGCGGTGCCCTGCCATACGAGATAGACGGCGTGGTGGTGAAGGTCGATTCGCTGGACGAGCAGGAACGGCTCGGCTTCGTATCGCGCGCGCCGCGTTGGGCGATTGCGTGGAAATTCCCGCCACGGGAAGAACTGACCATCGTCGAGGCGGTCGAATTCCAGGTCGGGCGCACCGGCGCGGTGACCCCGGTGGCGCGGCTGAAGCCGGTGGAGGTCGGCGGCGTGACCGTCAGCAACGCCACCTTGCACAACATCGGCGAGGTATGGCGCAAGGACGTGCGTGCCGGCGATACCGTGTTCGTGCGCCGCGCGGGCGATGTCATCCCGGAGATCGTGCGCGTCGTGCTGGACAGGCGGCCACCGGATGCCCGGCCGGTCGAGTTGCCCAGGTATTGTCCGGTATGTGGTTCCGATGTCATCCTGCCGGAGGGCGAGGCCATCGCGCGTTGCACCGGTGGTCTCTACTGTCCGGCGCAACGCAAGGAAGCGCTGATCCATTTCGCTTCGCGTAAGGCGATGGATATCGATGGTCTCGGCGAGAAGCTCGTCGATCAACTGGTCGAGAAGGGATTGGCGCGCAACCCAGCGGATCTGTATCGCTTGACGCTGGAACAGCTCATCGGGCTGGAACGCATGGGCGGGAAGTCCGCACGCAACCTGCTCGCGGCGTTGGAGAGAAGCAAGTCGACCACCCTGGAAAGGTTTCTTTACGCGCTGGGCATACGCGAGGTTGGCGAGGCCACGGCAAAGGGGCTGGCGCGCCGCTTCGGTTCGCTGGAGGCGATCGAACAGGCCGATGAGGAAGCCCTGCAACAGACGCCGGACATCGGCCCGATCGTCGCTGCGCATATCGCCGGGTTCTTTCGTCAGCAACACAATCGCGAGATCATCCAACGGCTCACCGATGAGGCTGGCATCCATTGGCCCGATGTCGAAAAGCCCGATGCCGACAACCTGCCATTGGTGGGCAAGACCTTCGTCATCACCGGCAAGCTCAGTCAGCCGCGCGATCACTTCAAGACGCTCCTGGAAGCTGCTGGCGCCAAGGTCAGCGGCAGTGTATCGAAGAAAACCGATTACTTGCTGGCCGGCGAGGATGCCGGATCCAAGCTTGTCAAGGCGCAAACCCTGGGCGTCACCATCATCAGCGAAGCGGAATTGCCGGCCTTGCTCGGCGATCGATAAAGGAAGCCATCCATGAAAAGAGTTGTTTTTATTGTCATCGCACTGTTCATCAGTGTCGCCATCCCCGTCCAGGCGAAGCAGTCCGTAGTCGACACGCCATTGCAAACGCCGCTGAAGAGTCCGAACGACAAACGCAAGTATGGCTATTTCGTGCTGCCCAATCGCATGCGCGTGTTGCTGGTATCCGACCCCGAGGCCAACGAGGCCGCCGCCGCGATGAACGTCGGCGTCGGCACCAGCAGCGAGCCGAACGATCGTCCTGGGCTGGCGCATTTTCTCGAACACATGCTGTTCATGGGTACCAAGAAGTATCCCGGCGTCGAGGATTACGGCCGCTTCATCAGCGACAACGGTGGGCAGACCAATGCCTTCACCGCATCCAATCGCACCACCTATTTCTTCTCGGTGAAGCCCGACAAACTGGAACCAGCGCTGGATCGTTTCGCCCAGTTCTTCATCGCGCCCTTGTTCGACAAGGATTATGTGGAGCGTGAGAAGCACGCGGTGAATTCCGAGTATCAGTTGAAGCTTAAGGACGATACGCGACGCATCGATGCCGCAACCAAGCAAGGTTATAACCCAAGGAGTCCCTACGCCCGCTTCGGCGTCGGCAACCTGGCCACGCTGGCTGACCGTCCGGGCGACAAGGTGCGCGATGACCTGCTGGCTTTCTATCGCAAACACTACTCGGCAAACATCATGGGGCTGGTGATTATCGGGCGTGAAAGCCTTACGGATTTGCGTCGCCTGGCCGAGGAAAAATTCTCCGCTGTCGTGGACCGCGATGCGCGGCGCTATCGGCCGACCAACGATGAGCTGATGATGCCGTTCTACCTGTTGCCCAGCGAGGTCGATGTCGTGCCACTGAAGGATATGCACCAGCTCAGCATCGTTTTCCCGCTGCCATCGCCGAAGGCCGACTATCCCGTGCTGCCGCTGTATTATCTCAGCAACCTGATCGGTGACGAGGGCGAGGGCAGCCTGTATGCCGCGCTGCATGACAAGGGATGGGTGACCATGCTGTCGGCTGGCGGCTACGCCAACGACGATGTACAGGGCCAGTTCCAGATTGGCATGGAGTTGACCCCAGAGGGCATGCAACACCGCGAGGAGATCCAGAAGGCGCTGTTCGACACCATCGGCTTGTTGAAGTCGGATGGTGTCAGCGCGTGGCGCTACAAGGAGCAGCAACAGCTTGCCGCGCTGGATTTCCGCTTTGCCGAGAAGCAACCGCCATTCAACTATGCGCCGGCGCTGGCTGGTCGCCTGCTCGACTATCCGATGCACGATGTATTGCGCGGGGGACGTGTGCTTGAGCGTTATGACGCAGCCACGATCCGCAAGTATCTCGGCTATCTGCGACCAGACTATTCCTTCAAGGTCGTCGTCGACAAACAGCTCAAGACCAACAAGATGGAGCCTTACTACCAAGTACCCTATGCCGTGCAACAGCCGCCATTCGAATATCCGAAGCAGCCCCCGCGCTTCGTCGCCGTCGACAAACTGCACCTGCCGGCGCCGAATCCCTTCGTGCCCGAGCATCCCCAACTGAAACCGGTCGCAAAGGCACGGCCGGTACCTCAGGCACTGGAACGGCGTGAAGGGCTTGCCATCTGGCATCAACAGGACGATAGCTTCGGCGTACCCCGCGCGACCGTCGAGGTCAAGCTGGAAACCCCGCTCGCGAGCGACACTGCCGAGCACGCCGTCGAGATGACCCTGTTGACCCGTCTGGTCGAGGACGAACTCAACGCCCTGACCTACCCGGCGCAACTTGCTGGCTTGACCTTCGATCTTTCTCCGACCCGGGATGGTCTTGAGATCAGCGTCTACGGCTACGATGAAAAGCTGCCGGTATTGTTCGACAAGGTGCTTGCCGTGTTGCGTCGTCCCAAGTTAGCCCAAGACCGCTTCGCCGTGCAAAAGGCACGCCTGCGGCGAGAATTGGAGAACCGCCGCCACGATCGCGCTTATCTCCAGGTATTCCGAGCGCTGGCGCGCAAGCTGGTGCGACCCTCGTGGTCACCAGAACAACGGCTGGCCGCCTTGCAACACACCTCGCGAACCACGTTAGCCGACTACGCCGGCAAACTGTTCGACACCGTCGAGGTCAGCCTGCTGGCGCATGGCAACCTGACCGAAGACGAAGCCCGGCAACTGGCCCGGCGCCTGCAAAACGGCCTGTTGGCAAAGGCCCGCCTGAGCGACATACCCGATCCGAAAGTGACCGCCATCAACCCCGGCAACGTGCTCGACGTACCATACCCGGTTGATCATCCCGACTCGGTGGTTGTCGAAGCCGACCTCGGCAACCAGGCCGACCCGGCCGCGCACGCGCGCTGGAAACTGCTCGCGCAGCTGATCAAGCAACCCTTCTACACACAACTGCGTACCGAACAACAGCTCGGCTACGTCGTCCAGGCGCAGGCCATCGACCTCGAAACCCATCCCGGCCTGCTGTTTCTCGCGCAATCATCCAAGGTTTCGGTGGATGAACTGAAAAAACGCATCGCCACCTTTCAGAAAGACTTCCTGCCAACGCTGGAGAAACTCAGCGACGCCGATTTCGACAGCAACAAGGCCGGTCTGATCACGACCCTGATGCAGAAGGACGAAACCCTGGGCGCCCGTAGCCAGCGCTACTTCGATGACCTGAACAACAAGCGCTTCAGCTTCGCGTTCAAGAAACGCGTCGCCGCCGAAGTCGCCAAGCTGAAACGTGGCGATATCATCGACTTCTATCGTAACCATGTACTGAATGGCTACCGGCGCGCCGTCGCCTGGTCGGCGGGCACGCGGTTCGGCGGGGGAGAAAGCGACTAACAGGCTGTTGAAAAAGTCCTTCCATGGACTTTGAAAACGACGGTACATCCCTGTACCGCATACAGACCGCTGAAAAATGCCATTTTTCAACGGCCTGCTGGCCCGGATTTCTCACCGGGTCGCGTAGCGAGGCCGCATTGGGTGGTCGCAGTAGTGAACGGGTGAGAAATCCGGGCTAGTTGTCAAGACGAGCGCACGAACAATCAGCTCGGGGCGACGTATTCTTGCCCCGGTCCTTTCCGCCCCGCAGCCGGGCATGGGTAACTTTCATGACAGCGGGTTTTGCTTCCATCATGATGGTTAGGGAATCCCTATCGCCTCGATAGGGTATTTCACTTGGACAGATAAGCCTCCACTTCTATATTTGGATTAAGTCTAATTACAACGGGATTAACGACGGAACCGGAAAATGCGATTTCCTGGCTCCTTCATTCCGTTGAAAATGCCATTTTTCAACGGCCTGTTAATCAACCAAAGAAGGAGGAAGCGACATGAAGCTATTCATGTTAACCGGATCCGCGCTGGCGATACTGTTGTCGCAGACCGTTCGCGCAGAACCACTAGCCCGGATTTCTCACCGGCCTTTTACTGCGGCGGCCCAATGGCACGCCCTGACTGGCGTTCGCTCGGTCGGGATGCTCGACGTAGTGTCGGCTACGCCTGCGCGGCCCTCGGTCGCGAACGTCAGCCATGCCGCACCCTTGAACTACCTCGCGACGAACGCCGGTGAGAAATCCTGGCTAGGCCTGCCGCCCGTGCCCATCCCGGCAAACAACCCGCAGACCCCGGAGAAGATCGAACTGGGTGATCGCCTGTTTCATGACGCGCGTTTGAGCGCCGATGGCAAAGTCAGTTGCTCGACCTGTCACGACGCGAAGAAAGCGTTTACCGATCACAAGCCGGTATCCACCGGTTTTCGCAATCTGAACGGCACGCGGAACGCGCCGACGGTGCTGAACAGCGCCTATATGAAGACCCTGTTCTGGGATGGTCGCGAACCGGATCTGGAAGGGCAATCGATGCAGCCCCCGATCAATCCGGTCGAGGGCGGGCTGGCGGACCATCAACCGTTATTGGCGGTCATCCGCGCCGATGAGACATACCCGACGGCGTTCAAAAAGGTATTCGGGGTATCCACGCAAGACATTCGGATGGAACAAGTCGCGAAGGCCATCGCCAGCTTCGAACGTACCCTGGTGAGTGGCGACAGTCCGTTCGACCGGTGGCGCTATGGCGGCCAGACATATGCGCTGAGCAAGGCGCAGCAGCGTGGTTTTAAGGTCTTCGTTGGCAACGGGCGTTGCGTCTCCTGCCATCGCATCGAGCAGACCCAGGCATTGTTCATGGACAACCGCTTCCATAATATCGGCATCGGCTTCAAGAAGATTCGCGGGCGTGAGTTCACGGTGGCCGAGGCTTTCATCAAGGCCAAGCACGCTGGTGCGGATGTCGATAAGACGGTACTGATGGAAAAAGACGCCTCCGAACTCGGCCGTTTCGCAGTCACCGAGGGTTTAAACGAGGTAGGAACCTTCAAGACCCCGACGCTACGCAATATCGCGCTGACCCAGCCCTACATGCATGATGGCAGTCTGAAGACGCTGGCTGACACCGTCGAGTTCTACAACAACGGCGGGCGCCTGAAGGAAGACGATCCGGTGTCGCCGTTCCTCAGTGGCGGAATCCGTCCCTTAAATCTCAGCGATCAGGAGAAGCAGGATTTGGTCGAGTTCCTGAGATCCCTGTCCAGCCCCGAGATCGCCAAGGCCACCGGCGAATAGGAGAAAACATCATGTCCAAATACTCAAGACGCGATTTTCTGAGGAAAGCCAGCGTGCTCGCGGCGGCGGGAACCCTGCCGATCAGCTTGGTCGAAGTGGCCTTTGGCGAGAGCCACCCGAAGAACTTCACCTTCGCCTTTATCTCCGATTCACATATCACCCAGACCAAGGGCAACAACTTTGTCGAAAACTGGGATCGAGGGCTGAGGCGCTCGGTCGCCGAATGTAATCTGCTCGATCCGCGGCCGGATTTCATCATCTACGGCGGTGACATCGCCCAACTTGGCAAGCCCGAGGAGATCGATCACGGACTGGATATTCTCGCCGGCCTGCGCGGCGATGTGCGCTATGTCATGGGCGAACACGATTACTACCTCGATCTCGGCAGCCATTGGCGCAAGCGATTGGGTCCGGAACGTTACAGTTTTGACCACAAGGATGTGCATTTCGTCGTACTGAACAGCATCCTGACGTATCCGGAATGGACCCACAAGCAATGGGATGGCGGCATGCAACGCATGTTGCAGATGGCGCGGCTGGACAATCCGCATGGCTCACCCTTCATGGTCGGAGACGAACAGCGGCAATGGCTGCAAGCCGATCTGGCCAAGATTGACAAGGCCACGCCGGTGGTGGTGTTCTCACATTCGCCAATTCAGAAGATCTACAAGGGCTGGAACTTCTGGACGGATGATGCCGAACAGGTACAGGCGCTGCTGAAACCGTTCGACAAGGCGACCGTGATCTACGGCCACGTACACCAGATCCAGTACAACCAGATCGACAACATCAGTTTTCACGCGGTGATGGCGACCGCCTGGCCCTGGCCCTATCCATCGACCTACAAGCAGGCGGAGAGCCACCTCGCCAAGCTGACGGTGCCGATGAATCGGGCCGACCCGTTCTTCGAGCGTGACGCCACCGGTTGGCAGTTCATCGACATGCACAGCGGTAACGTCGATTTGCGCTACGTGCTGCCGGGAAACACCAGCCGCCGCGTGGCATTTGACGAAGAGGCCGGGCGGCCGATGGATACCCGTTACCAGGGCGCCATGGCACGGATTCCACCGCGGAACCACTATTGAGGATGAGAATATGAAACACAGACTGTTAGCGATCCCGTTGCTGCTGGCCGGGCTGAACTTGTCGTTGTCGGCATTGGCCGACGAGTTCAACGCCGACGACCTGAAGCGTTGGCAAGCCGGCTTCATGTCAACGGTGAAGAGCGGAGAGAAGCTGTTTCATGGCGGGATAAATAACCCGAACACGATGTCCTGCGATCAATGTCATCCGAATGCCGCGAACACCCATCCCGAGACCTATCCAAAGTTCCAGCAACAACTGGGTAAGGTCGCGGTGCTCGGAGAGATGATCAACTGGTGTATCCGCAATCCGCTGAAGGGCAAGCCGCTGGCGCTGGATTCCGATGACATGGCCGCCTTGCAGGCATATATCACCTGGGAACGACGCGGCGTGGCGTTGGCGCCAGGCAAGCACTGAACACCCGGAGGCTTGTGGCAAGACAGCCGGGCGGCTGGCTACCGCTTGGCCGATTCGCTATAGCGAATGACGATGTCGATGCCTTCGATATGCGCGTTGCGCGGCAGTTTCGGGATGCCGGTGACCGACAGCTTGTTGCTGTCGAGGTCGGTCAGTTCCCCGGTGGCGGTGTTGAACAGATGTTGGTGCGGTTGCAGGTTGGAATCGAAATACTTGGCATTATCATCAATCACGACCTCGTTCAGCAGGCCCCGCGTGGAGAACAGGCGCAGGGTATTGTAGACCGTCGCCCGGGAAACCTGGACATTACGCGCCCGCGCCATGTCATAGAGCGCATCCGCTGTCAGGTGCTGGGGCCGGGAGAGGATCAACCGCCCCAGCGCGACACGTTGACGCGTCGGCGAGATGCCATGCGATTTCAGCGTTGCCGTGACTTCTCGCGTGCTACTGGGGTAGGGCATGTTTCATGCTATCGAGGTATCCAATGTATAGCCGTTCAAATCTGAATCGGTTGAATTGAGGCGCTGTCATTTTCAATGGCCTGTGTGCGGTACAGGGAGGTACCGCCATTTTCGATGACGGCAAGTCATTGAAAATAAAGGAGCCGGGAGATCGCATTTTCCGGTTCCTTAGTTGAAAAAGTCCATGGAAGGACTGTTTCAACAGCCTGCTAAAGCGAAAAAAAACGCGTGTCTTCGCTTTCGTCGAAACGGCGCTTGGAGCGTCTCCTTCAATATGTACTCGAAGCGATTCTAGGTGCCTGGCCGGAAGGAAGCAAGCCGAGACCGCCGCATGGCGTCCGTGCATCGATTGTGACCCAGAAACCGGTCTGCTAGGATGGACGGCCAAGCCCTGAATACGACGAAGCCTGAATGATAAAAGTGCTATTGGTCGATGACCACGACCTGGTGAGAACCGGGATCCGAAGTATTCTGGAAGGTACGCCGGATATCTCTGTCATTGGTGAAGCCTCCAGCGGGGAGCAGGCGGTGGAAATGGTGCGCCGCTCGCCGCCGGATATCGTACTGATGGATGTGAACATGCCGGGTATCGGCGGCCTGGAGGCGACGCGCAAGATTCTGCGCATCGCCGAACATGTCAAGGTCATTGCGCTGACGATACACGCCGAACAACCGTTTCCCGAGCAACTTCACGAGGCCGGCGCGGCAGGCTACCTGACAAAAGGTTGCGGCGCCGACGAGATGTGCCATGCGATCCGCACGGTGCATGCCGGCAAGCCCTATATCGAACGTGAAGTGGCGCAGAGCATGATGCTCGAAAATCTGAACAAAAAGAACAAGGAAGAGGAATCACCGTTCGAGCGCCTGTCCAATCGTGAGATGCAGGTGATGTTGATGATCACCAAGGGCATCAACAGCCAGGAGATCTCGGACGCCTTGTGTCTCAGCCCCAAAACGGTATCCACCTATCGACATCGGCTGTTCGAGAAGCTTGATGTGCGCAACGACGTGGAGCTTACCCATCTGGCGATTCGCCACGGGGTGCTCGGCGACGCCAAGATTTGACTACCTTCGATCCAGGCTGTCGGCGTTGCCAGCGGCTCGCGGACTTCCTCGACGAGGTCGCCACGCGACATCCCGATTACCATTGCCGGCCGGTGCCGCCATTCGGTGCGCAACGCTCCAGGCTGTTGATCGTCGGGTTGGCGCCTGGGCTGCATGGCGCCAATCGCAGCGGTCGACCCTTCACCGGCGACCATGCCGGCATCCTGTTGTATCGGACCTTGTATGATCATGGCTTCGCCAGTGCGCCGGTTTCCGAAGCGCTGGATGATGGCTTGGCGCTGCGCGACTGTCGTATCACCAACGCAGTGAAATGTCTGCCACCGCAAAACAAGCCGGTAGCCGCCGAGATCAACAACTGCAACGCCTTTCTGCGCGCCGAGCTGGAATTCCTGCCCGCCAGGGCCGTGGTGTTGGCGCTGGGTTTAATTGCGCACAAGGCGGTGATCAGCGCATTTGACCTGCGCCAGGCGGCGCACAAATTCGGCCACGCGCGGGAACACCCACTGCCCGGTGAGCGCCTCCTGCTCGACTCCTACCATTGCAGTCGCTACAACACACAGACCCGGCGACTCACCGGGCCGATGTTCCAGCAAGTCTTCGCGCGCGCCCGGGAACTGATCGACACGTAATGAACGAAGCCAGCTCCGACGCCGCGTTCGACTCGGCTGCCTTCCTGAGGACACTTACCAGCCGGCCGGGCGTGTATCGCATGCTCGATGCCGAGGGAGGTGTGCTTTATGTTGGCAAGGCGAAGGATCTGAAACGTCGCGTATCCAGCTATTTCACCCGCTCGCTGAACCGGCGCATCCAGCGCATGGTCGTCCAGATCCGCGCCATCGAGGTCACGGTGACACACACAGAGGCCGAGGCGCTCTTGCTCGAAGCCAACCTGATCAAGTCATTGAAGCCACGTTACAATGTCTTGCTGCGCGACGACAAGAGCTATCCGTTCATCTACCTGTCCAGCAATGACGCCTATCCGCGCGTGTCACTGTATCGCGGCGCGCGCAAACAACCAGGGCGTTACTTCGGACCCTATCCGAACGTGCGTTCAGTGCGTGAAACCCTGCATATCCTGCAAAAGCTGTTTCACGTGCGTCAGTGCGAGGACAGCGTGTTCCGCAATCGCTCGCGGCCCTGCCTGCAATACCAGATCAAGCGCTGTTCCGGTCCGTGCGTGAACATGATCTCTCCCGAGGACTACGCTCGAGACGTCGAGGACACGATGCGCTTTCTCGATGGCAAGACGACCTACATCATCGACGATCTGGTGACACGCATGGAAGCTGCGTCCACGGCATTGGCGTTCGAACAGGCGGCACGTTTCCGCGACCAGATCGCCGCCTTGCGGCGCGTGCAGGAAAAACAGTATGTCAGCGGCGAGCGCGGCGATATGGACATCATCGCCTGCCATCTGACGCGGGGCAGCGCCTGTGTGCAGGTATTCTTCCTGCGCAACGGACGTAATCTGGGTAACAAGGGCTTCTATCCGAAGCTGCCCGGAGACGTCAGCGAGGACGAAGTGCTGGCCGCATTCATCAGCCAATTCTATGCTGACAAGCAGATTCCGCCGGAGCTGCTGGTATCGCATGATATGCAGCAAAAGGTGCTACTCCAGACCGCCTTGAGCCAGCAGGCCGGGCACAAGGTGCGCATCAGCCATCGGTTGCGCGGGCAGCGGCGTCACTGGCTACGCATGGCCGAACACAACGCGCGACTGGCTCTGGACGCGCGACTTGCCAGCCGCGCCGGCATGCGCGCGCGTCTGGAGGATCTGCACAAGGCATTGGGGCTGGATGACCCGCCCGCGCGCATGGAATGCTTCGATATCAGTCATACCGCCGGCGAGCTGACCGTGGCATCCTGCGTGGTGTTCAACCCGGAAGGCCCGCTGAAATCCGACTATCGCCGCTTCAACATCGAGGGCATCACGCCGGGCGACGATTACGCGGCGATGCAACAGGCATTGCAACGGCGTTATTCACGCATTCAAAAAGAGGAGGGCGTATTGCCCGACGTGCTGTTCATCGATGGCGGCAAGGGGCAACTCGGCATCGCCCGCGAGGTCATGGAAGAGCTGGGTATCCACGAGGTGATGCTGGTCGGCGTCGCCAAGGGGCCAGACCGCAAGCCCGGCATGGAGCAATTATTCATCAACGACGATGCCAAGCCATTGCTGTTGCCCGGCAACTCGCCGGCATTGCACCTGATCCAGCAGATCCGTGACGAGGCGCATCGTTTCGCCATCACCGGCCACCGTCAGCGCCGCGCGAAACGTCAGCGCGGCTCGACGCTGGAAGACATTCCCGGCATCGGACCAAAGCGTCGCCGCCAGCTGCTGAACCAATTTGGCGGGCTGGCCGAACTGTCCAAGGCCGGGGTTGGCGACATCGCGCGGGTGGAAGGCATCTCGTGGAAACTGGCGGAACAGATCTACGCGCGTTTCCATGGCGGCGCCTGACGCGGAGCCATTGGAAGATCTGGTAATATAGTGATGAATTCAAACTGACCGGACATTCTGTTGAACATCCCCAACCGCCTCACCATCCTGCGCATTCTGCTCGTGCCGGTTATCGTCGTGGTGTTCTATCTACCCGTATCCTGGTCCAGTCAGTTGTCGGCGCTGGTGTTCATGCTGGCGGCGGCGACCGATTGGCTAGATGGTTACCTAGCGCGTCGCTGGCGACAGACCTCGCCGTTCGGCGCCTTTCTCGACCCGGTGGCCGACAAGATCATGGTCGCCATCGCGCTGATCCTGCTGCTACAGGCCGACCCGGTCATCTGGCTGACTCTGCCGATCATCATCATCATCGGGCGCGAGATCACCATCTCGGCGTTGCGCGAATGGATGGCGGAACTGGGTTCGCGCACGACCGTCGCGGTGTCTTATATTGGCAAGCTGAAAACCGCCGCGCAGATGGGCTCGATCGTTGCCATGCTGTACCGTGACGACCTGTTTGGCCTGCCGGTGTATCGTATCGGCGTCTTCCTGTTATATATCGCCGCCGTGCTCACATTGTGGTCGATGCTCGTCTACCTGAAAGCTGCGCGACCGATGTTATCGCCAGGCAAGCCTTCCGTGACACCGGAAGATTCTGGCGAAAGCCACATTTAAGCTTGACAGGAACATCAGGAAAGCTAAAATACGCTCCGTCATCAACGCGGGAATAGCTCAGTTGGTAGAGCACAACCTTGCCAAGGTTGGGGTCGCGAGTTCGAATCTCGTTTCCCGCTCCAAATTCAAAAGCCTCGGCTCAACCGGGGCTTTTTCGTTTGCCACGCATGATACCCCATCATGTGTTGGGTCCACTTATGGCTGAGTGGCAGAGTGGTTATGCAGCGGCCTGCAAAGCCGTGTACCTCGGTTCGATTCCGGGCTCAGCCTCCAATCTTTCATTCCCTCATGGCTTGTCATGCCACTCCTGGTGGCGTGGCTGATCGTTGTGGGGGAGTGGCTTGGAGCGCCTCGCAGCCTTGCCAGGAACGCAATGGCACGCGCGCCAAACGCGGACATGCGACCGGCCATGAGCATGCTTCGAGTGATGACGGCCGGTCATCGAACGGGTTGGTTCTTCCTCAGACAGACGGGCGCGCGCCCACCGAGCGCCAGTAGAGTATCAGCGCGAGACCAAAAAACATGCCGCCAAGATGGGCAAAGTGCGCGATACCAGCCTGGGTTCCGGTGACGCCCGCCCATAGCTCGAAAAGACCAAAGAAGAGCACCAGCCACTTCGCCTTCACGGCGACTGGCGGAAAAATCAGCAACAGGCGGGCTTCCGGGTAGGTCATGCCAAAAGCCAGTAATATCCCGAACACGCCGCCTGACGCGCCAATCGTCGGGTAGATCTCACCGCTAAGGCCGGCTACCAGCAACTGCGTCAGGCCGGCGCCGATCACGCAGACGAAATAGAACAGGGCGAAACGTTGTGATCCCCAAGCAGCCTCCATCGGCGAGCCGAACATCCACAAGGCGTACATATTGAACAGAATATGCATTGCGCTGCCATGCAAAAAAGCATAAGTGACCAGTTGCCACGGATGGAATAGAGAGACTGTCGAGAAAACCCCCACGGCATGCGCCTGCAAGGGCCACAGAGCCAGCGCATCGAACACCCTCTCGCCAAGCAACAACTCGATGAGATACATCAGGCCGTTCGTAACCAACAGGATGGTGATCACCGTTGATGGACGTTGAATAGCGGAAAAAGCGGCCATGTGGTTACACCGAGTAAAACGAATAGAAAAAAAGCCAAGCGAGCATTCGGGATGAGGGGCGGACTCTAGCAGGATGTTGAAAAAGTCCTTCCATGGACTTTTTCAACTCCGGAACCGGAAAATGCGATTTCCCGGTTCCCTAATTTTCAATGACTTGCAGTCATCGCATCGAAAATGGCGGTACATCCCTGTACCGCACACAGACCATTGAAAAATGCCATTTTTCAACATCCTGCTAGGAGTCTGTCGGGTTTAGGATTAATCTACTGCGCTTTCCCACCATGCTCGCGACGATCACCTAAACCCGACAGACCCCTAGGTCAGATCCTTATGGCTGCCGTTACAGAACGGCGGTGTCTTCGTGCGCTTGCATTGGCATAGCGCGTATTTCTTCTCTTCCTCGACACTGAATTCGAGTGGCGAAAATTCCGTGCCGGCATGCGAACCGTTACAGAAGGGCTGATCCTTGGAACGCCCGCAGGCACACCAGTAGTAACGGATTCCCGGTTTCAACGAAACGGCTTTCGGCGCTTTCGCGGCGATGACTGGCTCGGACATGGGGTCTTCTCTCCTTAAGGGTATGTCAACCATCATGGATATGCGGTTACCGGGCAAGTATAGCGGGCCGCATTCACGATTGCCCGGGTTTGATTCGTCGCTCTCGATGGGATACGGCTACCAAGGTCGCAAGATAATAGTGGATTTTAGCGTGGTATCTTGTCCCGACAGGTTACCAAGAACCTGTCGGGACGACGATCGATAATCGATCAATCCGCCTCGGGCAATGCCAATGGCGCCTTGAACTTCAGGATGTGTCGATGCCCTTGGGCGCATTCGATATCCATGCTGTGAATGCCATTGTCGTCTTCGTTGACATAGACCTTCCGTGGTTTGCGCACGGTATGTTGCAATACATCCCCGGCATCGACGATCACCATATCGTCCTTCGGATCGTAGCTGATACCGGCCAGTGGCATCCATTCCGCTTCCACTTGATCGCCGACATCCAGGCCAGCAACCTCAATCTCGACCTGTTCCGCGCCCATCACTGCGCTGAAGTGGTTGAAGTAGTCTTTCCAGCGATCCTGTTCGATCTCACGGGTAGCCATGTTTTTTCCCTCTGAATCTAAACAGTGATTGGGAGATAGGGTTTACAGCGTTCACTTTCAAGCTTATTGAGGCTTCAGGCATCGTTTGGTAGAAATTCCTTCAGTGCCTGAAACAGCGGTGTCATGTACATATAGGCGGGGCCACCATGCATGATGACCGCCATGAAACCAGCCTCGACGATTTCGTCGCGCGTCGCGCCAGCCTTGACTGCGTTCTGCACATGAAAGGCGATGCACCATTCGCATTGCGCGGCCACCGCCAGGCCGACATTGATCAGTTCTTTCTGGCGCATGCTCAGCGCCTTGCCTTCCTCGGCCTTGTTCAGGAAACCGAGAAAGGCATTGGTCTCGGTAGGGTAGTCGGCTTGCAAGCGCTTGGTCAGTGTCATGATCTCGTCGAGTTTCTGTTGCATCTTGCTCATCGTTCTCTCCTCGTTTGCGTGAAACTACGTAGTCGATTGCCCGTGATCCGTCCGCGGGAACCCACGGGAAAGTGGGGAATGCTGGAAATACCGGGGTATTTCCAGTGTCCTACCTCGGACATCCCGCCGCCGAGCCACGGACAACTTCCATGGCAGCGGGGGAGAGCTGTCATGAAAGTTGGTCTGGACATGCTGGGTTTTGCGTGCGTTGCGTTCGGAAATCCGGACCACGGGTCGAGGCGTGATCGTTTACTTGATTGGCACACTGAGCAACTCACATTGAGCGGCATTCGCCACTGCGCTGGTGGTGGAACCCAACAGGCGCGACAGCCCTTTTCGGCCATGGGAACCGATCACGACCAGATCGACCTTCTGCGCGACTATCGCGTTCAGGATCACCGCCTTTGGCGTGCCGACGATCACTTGGCGTTTGGCATACTCTATTCCTAGACGATGCGCCAACTCCTCCAGCCGTTTCTCGGCGAAAGCAACCAGTTGCAGCTCCATCTCGGCATTCATCGGTATCACCGGATCGTAGAAATCGTCGTACACCGCCAACAGCTCAACCGCATGCAGCAACGTCAGCTTGGCATTATGCTGACGGGCCAACTGGGTCGCGCGCTTCAAGGACTGTTCGGTGTGCGGCGAGAAATCCACCGGCGCCAGGATATGTTTCCATTCCGGCGGAGCCTCGTCGTGCGTGGCGGTTGCTTCGTTTTCGTCCTCGTGGCGCAGCCAGTCCCAAGCCTGCTGAATCTCATCGTGATCGAAGTAGCGTACCTCGCCCTCGATGAACGGACGCGCCAGTACGGCCAGCCAGTGCATCCAGTCCTTGTCTCCAACGATGGCAATGCGCTCGAAATCCTTGTCATGTTCCTTGCCAAAACGGTAGTCGTCCAGCGCCGCCGCCAGTTCCCATCCATGGAAGTTCTCCAACTCCAGCAGAATGGAAACCTTGCCGACATCCTCAATCAGCGCTTCCAGCGTCGGCAGAAAACGCTGATAGTCGTCATGCGTCAACTTGCCCGTGGCGCGAAACGCAAAGATGTTGTCTTCCCATGCGGGGATCGGTTGAATCATGTGTGCATTCCTGAATCTGTCATTGAAATGAGCGCCCGGTTTACTCCATCGAAGGATCGTACCTACCCTGATGGGCAAGGCTGTTCAACCGCGCGCGCTTCAACAGCGCCTGCTGCGCGGCCGCGACATTCTCGGCCTTGCCTTGCCATGCGTGCAAAGCAGGCTGTTGCAACGCGCGGCCATAGGAGATCGTCAGTTGCCATGGTGAATTCCCGCGCATCTGGTTGATCGCGTTCAGGTTTGCGGTGGCTTCCTCTGGTCCCTGGCCGCCGGACAAGAAATTGATGCTGGGTACCGCCACTGGCACGCTGCGACGCAGCACGCGAATGGTCGCCTCAGCGACTTGCTCGGGCGTGGCGCGATCGCGATCCTTGCCGGCGACGACCATGTTCGGTTTCAGGATCATGTGTTCCAGAGAAACATGATGCTGATGCAACGCGTGGAAAACCGCGTGCAATACATGCTCGGTGACTTCCGCGCAGCGCTCGATATCGTGATCGCCATCCATCAACACCTCTGGCTCGACGATCGGTACGAAACCCATCTCCTGGCACACCGCCGCGTAGCGCGCCAGCATCTCGGCATTCGCCTTGCGGCCGAGCGGGGTAGGGTTGTGCTCGCTGATCGGATAGACCTCGCGCCATTTCGCGAAACGCGCGCCCTGTTCCTTGTATACAGCGAGGCGGTCGACCAAGCCATCCAGGCCACAGGTGATCAGGTCGCCGGACGAACCCGACAGCGGCCCCTTGCCCTTGTCGACCTTCACTCCTGGCACGATTCCCTGGGCCGCCGCGACCTCCGGTAGCGGCGTTCCTGTGTCATCCTTCTGGCCGAGCGTCTCCTCGAATAAGATCACGCCGGAGATGTACTTACCGAGGTCCGGCGTCGTCAGCAGCATGGTGCGATATGCGCGCCGGTTCTCCTCGGTATTCTCCACGCCGATCTGGGCGAAGCGCTTCGCGATCGTAGGGTGGCTCTCATCGGCGGCAAGCACCCCGCGTTCATCGTCTACCATCGCTTCGATGGTGCTTTGTCGTTCTTCTTGGATACTCATTGGATCTGTTCTCCTCGGGCGTGTTGTTGGAATGACTAAAGGGCATCTCGAAAAATGCCTTCCATTTTTCGAGATGCCCTTAAAGATGGTAGTCAGGGCGCAAGGAGACAAGGCGGAAACACGATTATTCGCCGGGAAGTTGAGTTCGATCAATCAAACGAGTCATCGCGGAATCGAACAGGAATGCTTGATCCCGATCGTTTTTTCCATATCTTCCAGCGCAACCCCGGCTGAGTAATATTTAACATAATATACATTATACGCATAATTTTGCGGGACAATTTGCGGACCAAATAGATATGCACAAATAATGTATATTATGTTAAATATTACTCAGCAGCCCATGCCCTAATGTATTCAGCACTTCCATTGCACAACCTACAATCTGATGCGCCTCATTCGCCAAGACCAATTCGTGTCTAACCGCTTGCCATGAATGCTTGCTGATCCATGCCTTCTGTATAGGCGAGTACCTTTTCGGCAAACTCCGCCATGTCATCGATATAGAAGCGCCATTCACGCCCTGCCTTTCCCGCATCAGACATGGATCGCATCCCGTTCAATAAATGGTCGCAACTCGCGGCGCAGGGCTTTATCGGTCACCAGGTCTACTGGCGCGCTGAGCAGGTCTTCGAGATAGAACTGCAAACCAACTCAGCTGAACAGCGCCGCCCTGATGCTTCGGCTGTCCTCGATCGTAATTCTTCCTGAAAGAACCGGTCAACGATCTTCGCTCCGCTGCCTTGTCAAATACTGTAGAGCTTGTCAGGCGTCTGGTTCGAGAGTGATTGAAGATATGGCAGGCAGAGACCCGGGAGACGGCAGTAAAAGCCTTTTCATCAACAGAAATATCTAAAGGCAGCGATCTGTCTGCACAAGGACCGGGAAGATCTGATGGCCTTTTACAGCTTTCCGGCTCAGCGCTGGCAAGGCATTCGGACGACCAACCCGATTGAATCGACCTTTGGGACGATCTATCACCGAACGAAACGATCCAAGGGCTGCCTGTCGTGAGATGGCATGCTGCATATGATGTTCAAGCTTGGCATGTGCGCTGAGCACAACTAGAGACGATCACGCGGTTTGGGTTACCTGGCGAAACACCAGATTTGACAATAACTCGCTGGAATCTGGGCTACACCATAGAGAAATTATATATATTATTATATTCATATATTTATAGATAAAACATAAGAATCAGTTTCATTTCTACGGGCTAGCCAGGCTGCTGGCATTGCCTGTCGCCGGGGTTTTGCAATGTGAGATCCGCATGGAAGCAAAACTGATTGCGGCCGGACTGCTTGGCGCGGTACATCGCCATGTCGGCCTTGCGGATCAAGGTGTTGAGATCCTCGCCGTCTCGCGGCGCCATGGCCACCCCGATACTGACGCCGGGGATTATCTCAACGCCGTTCAACGAGACGGGTTCGGCGATCATGCGCTTGATGCGGCAAACGGCCTTGCGCGCGCCTTCCTGGCCCTCGGTGTCGATCAGTAAGGCCATGAATTCATCGCCGCCGTAACGCGAGACTTCGGCGGATTTGTGCATTGCGACATCGGTCAGGCGTAATGCCTTGTTCAGCCTGTCGGCAATGCTGACCAGCAGGCGATCGCCGGCATCGTGGCCAAGTTGGTCGTTGACTTGCTTGAAATTATCCATGTCGATCAGCATCAATGCGGCTTGTTGATGTTTTTCCCGATTGTGTTCCAGGATGGCGTCGGCCTCCATCTGGAACCAGCGGCGGTTCGCCAGTCCGGTAAGCGGGTCGAGGTAGGCGATGGCTTCGAGACGGGACTTGGCCTCGGACAGGTCAGCGATGAGTTTCCGGTTTTCAAAGTGGCCTTCCAGTGCCTTGTGCTGACTGTCGTAGTAGGCCGTGGCGGTGATGTGCAGAATCACGCCATGGACGATCGCGATAAAGAAGAAGTGCGCGTTCAACGCACTCGATATGGCGATGGACCAATACAGTAAGGCAGTGATCATCGGCAGCATGAACAGGCGGTAGACCGGCAGATAGATGGCGTTCGCCGGCATCGCGGAGACGGGCATGCCGATGGTGACGACGAGGGTGAAGATTTTTTGCATATCGTTCATACCCGTGCTCAGTACGAGCAGGGGGTAGCTCCAGATGATGCCGGCGAAAAAGCTCAATATCTGGTATTCACGCGCCGCCGCTCTTGCCTTGGCACCATCCCACGGCAACTGGTTTCGCCAATGACCGATACGCCACAGGCGGGTGACCGACAGAAGCGAGAACACGAGTATCCAGGCAGTGACGCCGGCGCCCACGCCGATACCGCCGAATGCAAGAAAGCAAACCACCGCGACGACCTGCCCGGCGAGCAGGGTTGGCAAGCCGGCGGCATACAGTTGTTCGATGAGGTGAATATCGATTCGAGACAATGGCCCGCGTGTCTCTTGCATGAGCTAGTCTCCTGTCGCGAACGGCCGGACGGCTTCCTGGGTGGTGGAGTGCGTAGAACGGGGTACGGATGGCTTCATCCTTTGCATGACGGCAGCCAGGGCGACAAATCAAGCGGGTTTCACGAATTGGAGAATATAATGGCCGCAGCCAGCCCAAGCGCTGGAATCATCGCCCGCACCCGCGACGGGAATCACGCTCCGAATGGCGTAATCGAGGGGCTTGGTACAGATCGATGTGAAAGGCGGCATGGGTGTCGAGCCGGGTCATTCTGGCGATCTCCGCCTGTTTTTCTCGATCGGCCCGCCAATAGTATGGCGTCATCTCGAACAAGCGAGCGACATCCTCTCCAAGCACGCGGAGCGGAAAGCTTAACGATTCGCGTCGCGGAGGCTCCAGGCCGGGAAGCGTGTCCGGGGTTTCGTCATGTGGCCGTGGGGTATCGTAGACTTTTTCACGTAGCTCGTAGAGATGCATGGCGGCGGGTGTCACGGTGAGATAGTGCCCGCCGGGACGCAGCGCGCGCGTGACCTCGGTGACGTAGCCGGGCGCGAAGACCCGCAGGATGAGGTCGAGACGATGGTCCTCGACGGGCAGCTCGGCGCTGCTGGCCACGGCGATATGCAACGCGGGGTAGCGGCGCGCCGCCATGCGCGCCGCGTCACGCGAGATGTCGATGCCGGCGAGGCTGCTCGCCATGGAGGGATTGCGCTCGCGCAATGCCTCGGCGATATGCCCGGTATAGTAGCCCTCGCCGCAGCCGGCATCCAGGCAGGTGAAATCCGCCCGGCCGTCGCTCAGGTCATGGCAGCAGTCGATGAGTCTGTCCAGCAGCGGCTGGTAATGGCCCTGTTCGAGAAACGCGCGACGGCTTTGCAACATCATGCGATTGTCACCGGGCGCCTGACTGTTGCGCCGGTGGCCGAGCAGCAGGTTAACGTAGCCTTCGCGCGCTTGGTCGAAGCCATGGCGATTGGCGCAGCGCCAGCTCTTGCCGACCAATTCCAGTCGTTCAGCGCAAACCGGGCATCGCCAGTACATAGGTGAAGACGCGGGATCAGCCGCCGGTGGCGGACATGAAACGCACGATCTGTTCGGGCTTTTCGTTGAATTCGTGGCGTTCCGGCTTCAACGCGATCGCCTCGATGATAGCTGCTTCCAGATCGGCATCGCTGACGCCATCGCGCAGCAGCGGGCGCAGCTCGTAGCGGCTGTCCTGGCCGAGACACATGTACAGCGTACCGTCCATCGACAACCGGACGCGGTTGCAGGTTTCGCAGAAGTGTTGTGACATCGGGGTGATGAAGCCAATGCGCATGTCGCTGTCGCCGACCTGGACATAGCGCGCTGGGCCGCCACCTTCCATGCTCGCTGGGATCAGCGTATAGCGGCGTTCGAGGCGTTCGCGGATCACGCTGAGTGGCAGATAGTGATCGACCGCGTCGCGCCCGGTGCGCCCCATCGGCATGGTCTCGATGAAGCGCAGGGTGAAACCGTGTTCCATGCAAAAATCCAATACGCGGCCGACTTCACTGTCATTGACGCCCTTCATGACGACCATGTTGATCTTGATCGGCGAGAAGCCAGCGTCGCGGGCGGCCATCAGACCGTCGATGACCTTCTCCAGCTTGCCCTTGGTGATCTCGCGGAACAGCTCGGGGTTCAGCGTGTCCAGGCTGACGTTCAGGCGGGTGATGCCAGCCTTGCGCAGCGCCTGTGCATGACGCGCCAGCTTCACCGCGTTGGTGCTCAGCGACAGGTCTTCGATACCAGGCAAGGCGGACAGCCGCGCGGTCAGGGTCGGCAGATCCTTGCGCACCAGCGGTTCGCCGCCAGTGATGCGGATGCGCCCTACCCCAAGCCGGCCAAAAGCCGCGATGACACGTTCGATCTCGTCAAAGTTGAGCCAGTTTCCTGGCACCTCGAAGTCTTTGTAGCCCTCCGGCATGCAGTAATAACAGCGCAGGTCACAGCGATCGGTAACCGACAGGCGCACATAGTCGATGCGCCGGCCGAAGGGGTCTGCCAGTTTATTCTGATTCATTGCTCTACCCGGTTGTGCCGTGGCGGATACGATCGATTGTCGTCTTATTCATGCCATGGCGGAAACAAGATGCTTGGCGGGCCTGTTTCGCCCACCGCTAGACAAAGCTCCCGGTGTTATAGCCACGGCCAAACGCTTGGCTGACCGTACCCATCCCAGGTAGTGTAGCAGTCTGGATGGCCGCTAGAATCAATCCAGGTTGAAATCATACCCGATAGCGCGTCGGGTCTGGCACGCCGGCCCGCTCGAAACCCTCGCGGCGGAAACGGCAGGAGTCGCACACGCCGCAGGCGCGGCCCTGCACGTCGGCCTGGTAGCACGAGATGGTCTGCGCGTAGTCGACCCCCAGCGCGCGGCCGGCGCGGATGATCTCGGCCTTGCCCATTTCGATCAGCGGCGCGTGGACGTGGAAACGCCCGCCCTCCACGCCGGCCTTGGTGGCGACGTTTGCGAGTTGCTCGAAGGCCTGGATGAATGCCGGCCGACAGTCGGGATAGCCGGAGTAATCCACCGCTGTCACGCCGATGAACAGGTCGCGAGCGCCGACGACTTCGGCGAGACCGAGCGCCAGCGACAGAAACACGGTGTTGCGCGCTGGCACGTAGGTGACCGGGATGCCCTCGCTCGGTGTTTCCGGCACGGCGATGCAGGCCTCGGTCAGCGCCGAGCCGCCAATGCTGTTCAGGTCCAGGCGAATCACCCGATGCGAGGCGGCGCCCAAGGATTCGGCGACCTGCTCGGCGGCATTCAGCTCGGCGATATGTCGCTGGCCGTAGTCGAAGCTGATGGCGTCGCAGGCGTAGCCGTCGGCCTTCGCCATCGCCAGCGTGGTGGCGGAGTCGATGCCGCCGGATAGCAATACGATCGCGTGCTTCATCGTCCCGGTTCGTCCCCCCAGAGTACCTTGTGTAGTTGCAGTTGAAAGCGTACCGGCAGCCCGTCATCGAGTATCCATTCGGCCAGTTCGGCGCCGTCGATCTGGCCAAAGGCCGGGGAGAACAGCAGCTCGCAGCGGCCGCGTAAGACGTGTTTTTCCAACATCTGTTTCGCCCAGTCGTAATCGTTACGATCGCAGATGACGAACTTGAGCTGGTCGTGGGGCGTCAGCAGATCGAGGTTCGCCAAGCGGTTGCGCGCCTGTTCGCCGGATGCCGGGGTCTTCAGGTCCATCACCCGGCTGACGCGGGTATCGACAGGCTCGATATCCAAGGCGCCACTGGTTTCCAATGATACTTCATGACCCTGCTCCAACAGCGCGTCGAGCAGTGGGACGCAGTTCGGCTGCGCCAACGGCTCGCCGCCGGTGACGACCACATGACGGGTGTCGAAGTCGCGCACCCGTTCGAGAATCGCCGTGAGTGGCAGCAAGCTGCCTCCCTTGAAGGCATAGGCGGTATCGCAGTAGTCGCAGCGCAACGGGCAGCCTGTCAGGCGCACGAAGACCGTCGGCAGGCCGACGCTTCTACCTTCCCCCTGTAACGAGCGGAAGATCTCGGTGATGCGAAGTTCGCTGTCGGCCATGTGCGATGTCAATGCCGTAACTGGACAAGCTTCTTCCTCGCCAGCGGCGCGACCGCGCTGGACGGGTATTCGTCCACGACACGGTTCAACGCGGCGCGCGCCTTCGCCAGATCGCCATCCGCTGCGTGGATGAAGCCGGTCTTCAGCAGGGCGCCGGGCACCTTGGTGCCAAACGGATATTTTTCGATGACCCGCGCGAAGGCCTTCAGGGCTTGCGGATATTCGTTTTGGGCGTATTGGCTTTCACCCAGCCAGTACCAAGCGTTCTCGGCCAGCGGTGCATCGGGGTAATGTTGCAGAAAACCGCGAAATGCCTCGGCGGCGCGCGTATAGTCGCGTTGGCGCAGCAGGTCGAAGGCATGCTGGTAGGCCGATTCCGCGTCGGATGGCGCCGGCCCGGGCCGTGCCACTGGCGTCACGGGTCGACCAGACTCGCTCCGAGCCGTGTCCCGCGATGGCGGTATCGCGGCGGGAGGCTGACCGCCCTGCTCGTCCGCCGGTGATGACGAAGCAGCCGGCGGATCGAGCGGCGCGGGGGCAATCGTCGCCGGCGGCGCGCGCCGATTCAGGCGACGATCCAGATCCTGATACAGATCGCGGTTGCGTTTCTCTTGTTGCTTCAAGCGATATTGTAGCGAATCGATCCGGCCCTGCTGTTGCTGAACCTCGCGCGCCAGACGTTGGATCTGCAACACCAGCTTGCTGATCACGTTGGCGCGGCGTTCCAGGCGGTCGACACGCTGCGCCAGCGGATCGGCGGCGGACGATGCGCCGGGCGTCAGGCCGAGCAGCGCCAGCAGTGGAATCGAATGGGCCAGGGCGCGCATCAGTACACCAGTTCCACGCGCCGGTTCAGTGACCAGGATTCCTCGTCATGGCCGAGCGCGACCGGACGTTCCTCGCCGTAGCTGACCACGCTCAACTGGTTCGGTGGCACGCCCTCGGCGAGCATGAACTCGCGCACCGCGTTGCCGCGACGCTCGCCCAGCCCGATGTTGTACTCGCGAGAACCGCGCTCATCCGCATGCCCCTCCAATGTCAGCCGGACATCCGGGTGGTCGAGCAGGTAGGCGACATGCGCGCGCAGGATGTCGACATATTCCGGCAGGATGTCGCTTTGGTCGAAGTCGAAATAGATCACTCGCTTGGACAACAGGCTGTCTGGGTTGTCTAGCGGATTGCCGGTCCATTCGGCCTGCTTGCGCGCACCGCTGGTCTCCGCGCCATCCGGGTTGGTCGCCCCGCCGGTGCCGTCGATGACTTCCGCGCCACCGCTTGCGCCGGCTTCCTTCTCGCCGCCGCCGGTTTCGCAGCCGGCCACGAACAGGGTCAATGCCGCCAGCAGCGACAAGCATAGCTTCTTCAGATTCATGATGCGTTTCTCCATAGCCTCTTCAGGGGGTACTGGGTGTCATTCCGCCATGATCGGCGGTCGGGTGACGCGGGTTCGCGGCAGGCGTGGTTTTTTCATACGGCGACCAGGCCGGTTCGCGCACGTCTCCACTCCGCGTGGCGAGCTGTTGCCGCACGCCGCCGTCGACGCTGACGGTCGCCAGCAGGCCGCGATTACGACGTTCCGCCGCGTAGATGATGATGCGTCCGTTGGGTGCGAAGCTGGGCGATTCGTCCAACGGCCCGTCGCTGAGCACGTCGAGATTGCCGTTGGCCAGATTCAGCACGCCGATGCGGTAGTCGCGACCGATACGGGTCACCAAGGCGAGCTTTTTGCCATCGGGAGAATAGGAGGCGCGCGCGTTGTAGCTGCCTTCGAAGGTCAGTCGCTCTGCTCGGCCGCCGGCCAGGTCGATGCGGTAGATCTGCGGTTGCCCGCCGCGGTCGGAGGTAAAGATCAGGCTACTACCATCCGGCGAGAATGCCGGCTCGGTATCGATTGCCCAGTGGCGGGTGATGCGGCGCAGTGCGTGGCTGGCGAGATCCATAATGTAGATATCGGGGTTGCCGTCCTTGGATAGCGTCATCGCCAGCTTGCGACCGTCCGGCGACCAGGCCGGCGCGCCATTGATACCCCTGAATGCGGCGATGCGCTGACGCTTGCCGGTATACACCTGTTGCACATAGATCGCCGGCCGGCCACCCTCGAACGAGACATAGGCGAGCCGGCTT
>Ga0256841_1000959_pt1 | contig 26910 bp, 15 predicted proteins | sample 356308metaG_FD_185971 | JGI IMG/M metagenome (GOLD analysis project Ga0256841, IMG submission 185971) | Hydrothermal vent microbial communities from Mid Atlantic Ridge, Atlantic Ocean - 356-308 | ecosystem: Environmental > Aquatic > Marine > Hydrothermal vents | place: Atlantic Ocean: Mid...
CCCGCCCGCCCGCCCCGCGCGATCTCCGCCAGCCCGCCCACGTCGGTGACCACGACCGGCCGCTCGAAGTGAAACGCGATCTGCGCCACCCCGCTTTGCGTGGCCGAGAGGTACGGCTGCACGACGAGGTCGGCGGCGGAGAAATACGTCGCCACGGCGTCGTTCGGGACGTACCGGTCGCGCAGCGCGACGTGCTCCGACAGGCCGAGCCGCGCGATCCGCTCGCGGTACGGCGCCTCGTCTTCGTAAAACTCGCCCGCCACCACGAGGCGCGCGCCGGGCAGCGCCTCCACGATGCGCGGCATCGCCTCGATGAGCACGTGAAGCCCCTTGTATTTCCGCACGAAGCCGAAGAAAAGGAGCACCGGCGCCTCGGGCGGGAGGCCGAGCTTCGCCCGCGCTTCCGCCTTTGGAAGCGCCTCGCCGAAGACGTCGTACACCGGATGCGCCACCTGCCGCACGGGCCCGCGAACGCCGAGCGCGGCGAGGTCGCGCGTGACGGCTTCGGACAGGGTGACGAAGCCCGCACAGGCCCGGAGAAAGTATTTGCTCAGCGCCGCGTCGCCGGGGCGAGGCTCGTGCGGAAGCGCGTTGTGCACCACGGCGATCGACGGGATGCCTCGCCGCCGGAGAAGTCGGGCGATGGTGCCAAAAGCCGGGGCGAAGAAGGGCATCCAGTATTTGAACACGACGGCGTCCGGCGCGAAGCGTTCAACGTGCCGAACCGCCCGAATCCAGCTTGCCGGGTTGAGCGTGTCGATGAGGCGAAGGGCGGCGACGGGATCGGGCGGGGGAGCGGCCTCGTACTGCGTGGCGCCCGGGAAGAGCCGCTCCGGATACTGCCGCGTGAACGTGACGACCTCGACGGTGTGGCCGCGTGCGCGGAGGTCGCGGGCCATCTTTTCGAGGAAATGCGCGATGCCGCCCCGATACGGATAGGCGGGTCCGACGAGCGCGAGCCGTTTCCTTCGCGGCTCCATCTTCCTTCGCGGCTCCATCTTCCTTCGCGGCTCCATCTTCCTTCGCGGCTCCATCTTCCTTCGCGGCTCCATCTTCCTTCGCGGCTCCATCACGCCGCCTCACGCATCGCCGGCTCGAGCGCCTCGACGACGTCGTACGTCTCCGTGCGCTCCATGCGGGGCCGGATCACCATTTCTCCGATGAGCCCGGTGGTGAACATCTGCACGCCGACGAGGATGAGCAAAACGCCGAGCAGCAAAAGCGGGCGGTCGCCGATGGGGTTGCCGTAGACGAGCTTGTCGATGCTCAGCCACAGGCTGACGACGAAGCCGCCGAAGAAGGCGAGCGTGCCGAGCGTGCCGAAAAAGTGCATCGGGCGGGCGGCGAAACGGGTGAGGAAAAGCACCGTGAGGAGGTCCAGAAAGCCCCGGATGAAGCGCTCGAAGCCGAACTTCGTGCGGCCGAACTTCCGGGCGTGATGCCGCACGGGCTTCTCCGTGATGCGCTCGTACCCCTCCCACTTCGCCAGCATCGGGATGTACCGGTGCAGTTCGCCATAGACGCGCACACTCTTGACCACCTCGCACCGGTAGGCCTTCAGCCCGCAGTTGAAATCATGGAGCGGGATGCCGGAGAGCAGCCGGGTGATGAGGTTGAAGAAGCGGCTCGGGATGGTTTTGCTCAGGGGATCGTGGCGTTTCTTCTTCCATCCGCTCACGAGGTCGTACCCCTCTTCGAGGAGCGCGACGAGTTCCGGGATCTCGGCCGGGTCGTCCTGAAGGTCGGCGTCCATCGTGACGACGTATTGCCCGCGCGCGTGCTCGAAGCCCACCGCCAGCGCCGCCGACTTTCCGTAATTGCGCCGGAAGCGAAGCCCGGCGAAGCGTGGATCCTCGGCGTGGAGCCGCTCGATCACCGCCCACGAGCCGTCCCGCGAGCCGTCGTCGACGAGCCACACCTCGAAGCGGTACCCTGCGTCCTCACACGCTTCACGGATGCGCCGCGCCAGCTCCGGCAACGACTCCTCCTCATCGAGGACGGGCACGATGATGCTCAGGTCGGGATGGGGCGTCATACGGTATGCTGATTGCTCCTCTCGCGCGCGGCGCCCGGGCACGGCCGGGCCGCCCATGAGCCGCCCGTTTCAACCCGCCGATCACACATCGATCGTCGCGTACTTGGCGTTGCGCTCGATGAACTTGCGGCGGGGCTCGACGGCGTCGCCCATGAGGGTGGAGAAGATCCGGTCCGCCGTGGCGGCGTCTTCGATGGTGACCCGCTGAAGCATGCGCGTCTCCGGGTTCATCGTCGTCTCCCAGAGCTGTTCCGGGTTCATCTCGCCGAGCCCTTTGTATCGCTGAATGGTGATCTTCCCGCGTCCCCGCGCATTCATCTCATCGACGAAGGCCTGCAGTTCGGTATCGTTCCAGGCATAGCGCTCGTCTTTGCCCTGCTTGACCTTATAGAGCGGCGGCAGCGCCACATAAATGTAGCCGTGCTCGAAGAGCGGGCGCAGTTGCCGGTAGAAGAACGTCAGGAGCAGCGTTCGGATGTGTGCGCCGTCCACGTCGGCGTCCGTCATGAGGATGATCTTGTGATACCGGAGCCCGTCGAAGTTGAAGTCGTCGGTCGCCGTGGCGATGCCGGTGCCGAGCGCCGTGACGATGTTTTTGATCTCCTCGTTGGCGAGCACCTTGTCCAGCCGCGCTTTCTCCACGTTGAGGATCTTGCCCCGGAGCGGAAGGATGGCCTGGAAATGCCGGTCGCGGGCCTGTTTGGCCGAGCCGCCGGCGGAGTCCCCCTCGACGAGGAAGAGTTCGCTTTCGGCGGGGTCCTTCGAAGCGCAGTCGGCCAGTTTGCCGGGGAGGCCGCCGCTGCCGAAAGCGCTCTTGCGCTGCACGAGTTCGCGCGCCTTGCGGGCGGCGGCGCGCGCCTGAGCCGCCAGCACCACCTTGTCGATGATCTTCTTCGCCGCGCGCGGGTGATCCTCGAGCCAGATCTTCAGCCGCTCGCCCACCAGCGACTCGACGGCCCCCTGCACTTCCGAGTTGCCGAGCTTCGTCTTCGTCTGCCCCTCGAACTGCGGCTCGGCCACCTTCACCGAGAGCACCGCCGTCAGCCCCTCGCGGAAGTCATCGCCGGAGAGATCCGTTTTGACATTCTTGAGGAGGTTGTTTTGCTCGGCATAGTTCTTCAGCGTCCGCGTGAGCGCGCGTCGGAAGCCGGAGATGTGCGTGCCGCCCTCGTGCGTGTTGATGTTGTTGACGAAGGAGAGCACGTTCTCGGTATAGCTCGTATTGTACCGCATCGCCAACTCCACCGGAACGGCGGCGTCCTCGTCGGCGATGTAGATGGTTTCCTCCATGATCGGCGTGCGCGTCTCGTCGAGGTAGGCGACGAACTCGACGATGCCGCCCTCGAAGTGGTATTCCTCGCGGCGGAGCGCCTCGTCTTCCTCACGGCGATCCTCGATGGAGATGTATACGTTCCGGTTCAGATACGCCAGTTCCCGGAGCCGGTCGGCCAGGGTGTCGAACCGAAACTCGGTGGTCTGAAAGATGGAAGCGTCGGGCCAGAACTGCACCTCGGTGCCGCTCTCCTCGCCGGGCTCGAGCGGGCGGATCTTCTCGACGGGCGTCACCGGGCGTCCCTTCTCGTAGCGCTGCTGCCACACGTAGCCCTCGCGCCGCACCGTGGCGATGAGCCGAACCGAGAGGGCATTCACACACGAGACGCCGACGCCGTGGAGGCCGCCGGAGACCTTGTACGTGTTCTTGTCGAACTTCCCGCCCGCGTGCAACGTGGTCATCACCACCTCCAGCGCCGAGCGCCCCTCGACCGGATGAATGCCGACGGGGATGCCGCGCCCGTTGTCGCGCACGGTGACGGAGCCGTCCTCGTTGATCGTCACGTCGATGCGGTCGCAATAGCCGGCCAGCGCCTCGTCGATGGAGTTGTCCACGACCTCATAAACGAGATGATGCAGGCCGCGGATGCCTACGTCGCCGATGTACATGGCAGGGCGTTTCCGAACGGCCTCAAGCCCTTCGAGCACCTGAATGTTCGATGCGCTGTACCCGTTGCCCGGGGCTGCTTCCTTCCTCATAGCACTCCTTTTGATAATGCGGCGGTCACTCGCCGAACCGGCGGCGAGGGCGGCCTGCTCCCCTCGGAACAGACGCGCCGTAACAATTCAAGATAGTACGCGCGAGAGGGGCTTTCTGTTCTTCAAAAGGGTCCTTTTCCCCGAAAACCGACGCGCCTCGGTGGAAAAACCCGAACGGGTTCGGCTCATCCGCCGACGGCGAGTTCCCGCGCCATCCATGCGGTAAAGGCGAGCGCGCGTTCGAGGAAGGGGCCGAGGGCGTCGGGAAAGCGCTCTTCCTCGATTTCGAGGAGCGCGGCGGCCTCGGACTGAAGCCGTCGGGCCGCTTCGACGAGCGCGGCGGAGACGCCGGGGTAGAGACTGAGCAGGCGCTGGTGCACGACGTGGAGGCGGCGCGCCACGCGGCTGAGCGTCATCAGGTTTTCGAAGCGGCGCACGAGGCCGGGTGCGCGTTCCTCTTCGCCCGTGTGAAGATAGGCGAGGTTGCCCTGGAGCCGCATGAGCCCTTCATCGAGGGCGCGGCGAGCCTCCCACAGGTACGGCCGCACGACGGCCTCCGCCTCCTGCGCCGAGGGATCCCGCCCGGCGCGACGCTCGGCCGCCGTTTTCCACACCTCCGTCGCCGTCGAGAAGGAGGCGAGCAGCACCATGGCCCGCAAAACGACGGCGTCCGACTGGGGTTCGGGGTCGAAAGGCATGAAAGGCGCCGCTGGAGAGATAAAAAAAAAGGTGCGGCGTATCCCGGGCACACAAGCATGCGAGAGACGACGGCGCACCGGCGATGGTGGGCAGCGTCAGACTTCGAGGTACCGCATGAATTCCTGAATCCGATAGAGCAGGTCTTCATCGTCCTCATCTTCGCCGAAGGTCGCCACGATGTGGTAGCCGTGATGTTCGAGCATGTGGCGCACCCGCGCCACGTCGGTGGCGTTGAGCTTGAGCGTGACGCGAACCCGGCCTTCCGCCTGCGGCTCGGTCTCCGTGGCGAGCGAGAGCACCCGCACGTCGCTTTGCTCGATCGTATAGACGAGCTGGGAGAGGGAGTAGTCGCGCGCTTCGATGTCGAGGGCGAGGATCGCGCCGGCTTCGTGCGTGGAGAGCATGCGCGCAAACTGCTCGAAGATGTCGTGCCGACGAACGAGGCCGAGATAGCGTCCTTCGGCATCCGCCACGGGCAAGGCCGTCATGTCGTGCTCGATCATGACTTTCGTCACGTCGAAAACGTGGGTGTCGGGCGTAGCGAAGATCGGCTCGCCGCCGAGCAGTTTTTCGATTGGCATATCCGGCCCGGCGGCGTTCAGCAAATGTTCTTCCGAAACCACCCCGATCAGTTTTCGCTCGCGGTCGACCACCGGCAGGTGGCCCACGCGAAACTCCATCAGCAACCCCAGCGCGAACTCGACCGTATCGGCCGGCTTCAGCGGCGGCGTGGAAGGGCTTATCAGTGATTCAATATTCATAGCGATGTAACCGTCAAGCGCGATACAAGCACCGGGCGAGATGCCCGACCTGGTCGCTTCTTTAGTTACCTCAAGCACCGTGCCGTTTCCCGGAGACTGCGAAACCGGCAGAGGTCGGCGGTCCCGCCCCCCTCCGCTTCGTGCACGAGTCAAACTTCATCGCGGGATTTACAAAATGCATCGGCGAAGCGCAAGCTATTTTTAGCGCCCTCGTCTCACGCCGGTCGGAAATTACAACTATTTATGCCGTTTGGGACCGTTGCCCATGCGCGCTTTCCTCCGGGATCGGCTTGAGGTGCGCGAATTTTTCCAGGGTGGGTCTCAGGTCGCGATAGTGGCGGGGCGCCACGCGGAAGTGCAGGCGGGCCACGGCCTCCGGTTGCGCAGCCGCATCGCCGTTTTGCGCATACATATACTCTTCCGAGATCACGTCGGCGACGCGGCGGATGTAGGCGACGGCGCCGGCTTCGGCCAGCGGCACGTACGCGAGGTGCTCCTCGAAGTCGCGCTCGACCACGTCGATGAGCTTGCGCCGGAGTTCGCCGAGGCCGATGCCCCGAAGCGCCGAGACGAAGGCCGTATCCGGATATTCCTCGCGCAGCGCGCCGAGGAGGCCGTGTTCTTCGAGCGCGTCTATCTTGTTGAACACCATGAGCATCGGCTTGTCGAGCGCGCCCAGTTCTTTGAGCGTTTCGTGGACCACGCGGACCTGATCCTCGAAGCGCGGGTGCGTGGCGTCGACGACGTGAAGGAGCACGTCGCTCTCGCGCACTTCGTCGAGCGTACTCTTGAAGCTCTCGATGAGCTTGTGGGGAAGCTTGCGGATGAAGCCGACGGTGTCGGAGAGGAGCATCTGCTTGTTCGCGGCGATGCGGATCATCCGCGTGGTGGCGTCGAGTGTGGCGAAGAGGCGATCCTCGGCGAGCACGTCGGTGTCGGCCAGCGCATTCATCAGGGTCGATTTTCCGGCGTTCGTATAGCCGACGAGGGAAACGCGCGTGAAGGCGGCGCGGCTCTTGCGCTGGGTCGTCCGCTGCCGGTCGATCTGTTCGAGGCGGCGTTTGAGCGTGGCGATGCGGTGGCCGATCATGCGGCGGTCCGTCTCGATCTGCGTCTCGCCCGGCCCTTTCGTGCCGATGCCGCCCTTTTGCCGCGAGAGGTGCGTCCACTGACGCGTGAGGCGGGTGCGGAGGTAGTCGAGCTGGGCCAGTTCGACCTGCGTCTTGGCTACGGCCGTCTTGGCCCGGCTCGCGAAGATGTCGAGGATGAGCGCCGAGCGGTCGACGAGCTTGCACTTGAGCGCCCGCTCCAGATTGCGCGCCTGTACGGGTGAGAGGTCGTCGTCGAAAATGACGAGATCGCTCTTTCGGGCGGCCACCAGACGCCGGAGATCCTCTACCTTCCCCTTGCCGATGTACGTGGCCGCGTTGAGTTTCGGAAGCGTCTGCGTGACGCGGTCGGTGACGTGTGCGCCGGCCGTGTCGGCCAGCAATTCGAGTTCATTGAGAGCGTCCCGGGTTTCCCACGGCTCCTCACCTGCCCGGGTGACGCCGACGAGGATGGCCGATTCCAGGACACGTTGTTGGTTCGAATTCAATCGTGATGGGTTCTCGTGAAACAAAAGCTTACGTACGCTCAGCCTTCAAGCGCCTTTTTGCCGTAGGCTTGCTGTACGCCGAAGTCCATGCGGGCGTCGATCTTGGCGCGGACGATCCGGTGAAACCGATCGCGCCGGCTTGCGGGCACTTTCAGTTCGAAGCGCCGCCGCACCCCGGCTCCGTCTTCGAAAAAGAAGACGTAGAGGTGGCCGTCGCCACGCGGGACCTCGAAATAGTCGACCACCTGTCCCCAGGCAAGCATCCGCCGGGGTCGTTTCATCGATTGGACGATGCCGACCTCCGTCACGACGAGCGCATTGGCGAGCAGGATGGCGATGAACCAGAACACGCCGCCCGTCAGGTACCCGGCGAAGACGCCCGAGGGCGTGGGCTGCCCGGAGGCCAGCGAATAGCCCCACAAGAGCGCCACCACCGCGAGGAACGCCATCGGCCAGAGGGGCAGGCCGAAGAAGTATCCCGTGCGCCAGGAAAGGAGCACCCGCCGCATCCGCAAACGGTTCGCCACCGTGATGAGCATCAGCAGGGAGGTCACCCCGATGAAGCCGATCAACAAGATCATATGGAGAGTGTCAAACACCGTGCGACAGGGCTCCGGGTAGGTGAGCGGGCCTGCGCGGACGGAGGATCGCCCTGCGCAGACGGATTCTCAGGCGGATACGGTCTCCGGCCGCCATTGTTTGGCGACGAGCATCTCGGCGACTAAAAATACCAACGCGAGCAGCAAAAAGACGTTCCACAGTTCGACGCCCGTTCGCTCCTCTACGAGGGCCTCGGCCACGCCGGCGGCATCGGCCGCGTCGAGCACGCGCACGCGCACGCCGGTTGCCTCCGAGAGACGCCCGGCGGCGGCCGCGGGGTCGAGACGACGGAGGTCCGACTCCCGGTTGTCCACGTTGAACGCGACGCGTCGGACCAGCGTTTCGCCCGCTTTCACGTCATATACGCCGGGCAGGCGGATCGTGGCGTCGGTCTGAAGCAGCACCGCGCCGAAGAGGGTGCGTTGCTCGGGCGTGAAGGCCTCTCCGTCGGGCGCGACGAGGTGGAGCGGCTCGTTCTCCGGCGCACCCGCCAGCCGCAACGTTCCCGCCGTTCCCACCGTCAACTGCTCGCCCGCGGTGGTCTCTCCGGCGGAGAGATAGTACATCGACCGGTAGAGCAGCGGGATGAAAAGCCCTCGCACCGGCAGGTCGCTCCATCGCGGGTCGGGGGCGACCGTCAGGAGGAACGCCGCGCCGCGCCCGTGCCGGAGCTCTTCCAGAAAAGGTTTGCCGTTCGAGAGTTGGATGAGCGTCTGTTCTCCGGCGCTGCCGGGCGCATAGTCCATCGCGAAGTAGATCTCGGGGCTCTCCACCTTCTGTTTCCGGCGCGCGGCAGACGGCTCGAAGACGCCTTCGAAGAGCGGGTGTTCGAGGTCCACCCGGTCGAAGGCGGCGATGGCCCGGCCCGGCCCGAGGGCGCCGCTGAAGCCGGTGAAGCGCCCGCCGCCGAGCGCGTCGAAGAGGGCGTTGTAGTCCGCCGCCTGCGCGCCCGCGCCGGGGAAGAGCATCAGCCCGCCGCCTTCCTCCACGTAGCGCGCCAGCGAAGCGACCTCGCCGCTCGAGAGCGTGCGCGGGCCCACCAGCACGACGGCGTCGTACGCGCCCAGCCCCGTCGCCGCGAGGGCGTTTTCCGGGACCGTGTCGGCCTCGAAGATCACGCGGTTGCGGGCCAGTTCGGGCGAGAGGGCCAGTTCGATGAAGTCGGTGCGCTGTCCCTCGCCTCGCACGATGAGCACGCGCCGCCGCTCCGGCACGTTCAGTGTGAAATAGCGCACGTTGTCATATTCGAAGCCGTCGTCCTCGATCTGCACGAGGCCGGCCAGCCAGCCGTGCCGCTTCGGCGTGGCGGCGAACGACACCTTCGCGGACGCGCCGGGCGCGAGGTCGGCGGACGCCTGCGCCACGCGCTCGCCTTCGAGGTAGACGCTCGCCACGTACCCCTCGACGGGCTCGGCGCCGTAGTTCACCAGGATCGCCTCGATGCGCACCGGCTGCCCCGCCTCGACGATGCGGCTGACCACCCGCACGTCGGTGACGGCCACGTTGTCGTACTCGCGCGTGCCCACCGGAAGGAGCGCCACACGGACCCCCTCGGGCACGGACACCGCTGCGGAGTCCGCCAGGGTGCTCGCCTGAAGGTCGGAGAGGACGTACACCTCGCGGTTGAGGTTCGGCGCGGCATCGAGGAGGGCTGCCGCGCGGGCCAGCGTCCGGGAAACGGTGGACGCGCCGGAAGCCACCGTCACCGCTTCGACGGCGTCGCGGGCGGGGCCCCGGTTCCGATAGGCGACGGGGTCGGCGAGCGTGTGATCCGCCGTGGTGAGGATCGTCGTCGCATCGCCCGGCTCCATCTGATCGATGATGCCCGTGGCGAGGGCCTTCGCCTGATCGAGGTAGCCGCCCTGCGCGTCGCGGAGGGTCATCGAGAGGGAGTTGTCGAGCACGAGGGCGAGCGAGGCGGGGGCGCGCCCGCCAAGCGTTCCGGCCAGCCCGCCGGTGAGCGTCGGACGCGCAAAGGCGAGCACGAGGCACGCGATCGCCAGCGTGCGAAGCGCCAGCAGCAGCCACTGCTTGATCCGCACCCGCTGCATCGTCGTCTTCTGCAGCTCTTTCAAAAAGGCGAGCGAACTGAAATCCACCTTCTTCGGACGACGGAAGTTGAACAGGTGGATGATCAGCGGGATCGCCGCCGCCGCCAGACCGAACAGAAGCAGCGGGTTGAGAAACGTCATAAAGTTTTGCTTTTCATGGTTCAACGCCCGCAGTGCTCAACCTTCGAACTTTGAACCGGATAGGGGCGGATAGCGTGCTACGGAAGCGCCGCGCCACTGTTCCACATGCCAACCGACGGGGCGGTCACCGCTCGGCGAAGCGATAAATACGGCCGTCGAAGGCGCACAGGTACAGCTCGCCCTGCTCGTCCACGCCGAAAGAGGCAATGGCGAGCGTGGTGTCGAAAAGCTCTTCGTTCGAAGCCTTCGCGCCGTCGTACGTGAGCGCCCAGATGCGGCCGGAGCCGAAGTCCGCATACACGTATTTGCCCGCAAGCCCGGGCGCGCTCGTCCCGCGATAGACGTAGCCTCCGGTGACGGCCGCGCCCACGTCGTGCCCGTACTCCCACACGGGCGGCGTCAGCCCCGAGGGGTCGCATCCGGTGGGCGGGTTGAAGCAGTGATTGCCCTCCATCACGTTCCACCCGTAGTTCCGTCCCTTCTCCACGAGGTCGATCTCCTCCCAGTCGCCTTGCCCCACGTCTCCGGCCCACAGCCGGCCGGTCTCCGGGTCGAAGCTGAACCGCCACGGATTGCGGAACCCGTACGCGAAGATCTCCTCCCGGCATCCGAGCGGGCCGCACAGCGCGCCGACGAACGGGTTGTCCGGCGGAATGCCGTAGGCGCGTCCCGGATCCGGCGCGTCCACGTCGATGCGGAGGATCGAGCCGAGGAGGGTGGCGCGGTTCTGCCCGTGGCCCTGCGGATCGCCGCCGCTGCCGCCGTCCCCGAGGGCGACGTAGAGGTAGCCGTCCGGACCGAAGGCGATCTGCCCGGCATTGTGATTGTTGAACGGCTGCGCCACTTCGAGGATCACCGTCTCGCGCGCAGGGTCGGCGCGCGACGGGTCGGCGGGATCGACCGTGTACCGCGCCACCACCGTCCGCTCCGGGTCGGACGCCGTATAATCGACGAAGAAGAAGCCGTTCTCGGCGAAGTTCGGGTGGAAGGCGAGGCCGAGGAGCCCTTTCTCATTGCTCTGGTCGTTGACCCGCGCGCGGAGGTCGAGGAAGACCTCTGCGACGGCGACGGCGCCCCCGTCGTCGAGGATGCGGATGACCCGGATGACGCCCGCCTGCTCGACGACGAAGAGCCGCCCGGAGCCGTCGCCCGCGCGCTGCAGATCGACGGGGCGCGTGAAGCGCAGGTTCGGGAAGGCCGCTTCGAGCGTCAACGTCCCCGGCGTGCCGCCCTCCATGATCTCCTCCTCCGGCGGCCCGCCCTCCACGATCTCCTCCTCGGGCGACGAACCGCACCCGGAAGCCGTCATCGCGAGGACGACGAGCATCGGGGCCAGGAGACGAGGAAACATTCGGGCTTTTGATTGGCGGGCCATGAGCATGCGGGTATGGGAATGATTGCGCGTTTTATGTTGCGGACGGGATACGCGCTGCGGAATACAAAGGGATCTTCAACGGTTTTAACGCGCAACCTCACAAACGTGCCAACGCGACGCACGGGCGATTGCTCCTCCGGCGAAGCCGCCGTAGTTTGCCCCGCACACGCTGCCCTCGCCATCCGATCCGACCGTCATGCGCAACCGCCTCCTTCTCCTCCTTTTCCCATTCCTGTTGCTCCTTGCCCCCGCCCTCGCGCAGGACGCCGACGAGGCGTGGGACGTCGCCGCCGCCCACGGCCCGACGAAGACCGTCGCCTTCACCACCACCGAGGGCACGTGGATGAACCTCGACGTCAGCCCCGACGGGCGAACCCTCGTCTTCGACCTGCTCGGCGACCTCTATACGCTCCCGATCTCCGGCGGCAAGGCCACGCGGCTGACGAGCGGCCCGGCCTTCGACGTGCAGCCGCGCTTCAGCCCCGACGGCGCGCGCATCGCCTTCACGAGCGACCGCGGCGGCGCCGACAACCTGTGGGTCATGAACGCCGACGGCTCCGACGCCCATGCCGTGACGAAGGAGACGTTCCGCCTCGTCAACGGCCCGGCGTGGACGCCCGACGGCGAATACCTCCTCGGGCGGAAACACTTCACCTCCACGCGCTCGCTCGGCGCGGGCGAGGTGTGGATGTATCACGTCACCGGCGGAACCGGCCTTCAACTCACCAAACGCAAGAACGACCAGCAGGATCAGGGCAACGAGATCGCCCTCAGCCCCGACGGACGGTACGTGTACTTCAGCGAGGACGTGAGCCCCGGCCCGTTCTTCCGGTACAACAAGGACCCGAACGGGCAGATCTACGTCATCCGCCGCCTCGACCGGGAGACGGGCGAGATCAAGAACCTCATCACCGGCAACGGCGGCTCCGTGCGTCCGCAGCCCTCGCCCGACGGCAAACACGTCGCCTTCGTACGGCGCGTGCGCGGCAAGAGCGTGCTCTACGTGTACGACCTCGACACCGGCGCCCGGCGCCCGATCTTCGACGGCCTCAGCCACGACCAGCAGGAGGCGTGGGCCATCTTCGGCGTCTATCCCGCCTTCGACTGGACGCCCGACAGCCGGAACGTGATCCTCTGGGCACGGGGCAAGCTGTGGAACGTGGACGTGGCGACGAAAGCCGCGACGGAGATCCCCTTCGAAGCCGACGTGGAGCAGACCGTCACCGAGGCCGTGCACTTCCGGCAGAAGGTGGCTCCGCCCACGTTCGAGGCGAAGATGATCCGAGACGCCGCCACCTCCCCCGACGGGCGGACGCTCGTCTTTCACGCCGTCGGCCATCTGTGGAAAAAGGCCCTCCCCGGCGGCGCACCCGAACGCCTCACGAACGACGACGTCTTCGAATACGCGCCCGACTTCAGCCCCGACGGGCAGTGGATCGTGTACACGACGTGGGACGACGACGCCCTCGGCGCGATCCGCAAGGTGCGCCTCGACGGACGGGAGCGGCAGACGCTGACCACGCGCCCCGGCTATTATCACGAGCCGCGTTTCTCGCCCGACGGCGCGATGATCGTCTACCGCCGCGGCACCGGCAACGCGCTCCTCGGCTACGTGCACGGCGTCGCGCCGGGGCTGTACTGGATGGACGCCTCCGGCGGCGCGGGCACACGCATCCGCGAGCGCGGCTATGACGCCCGCTTCAACGCCGACGGCGCGCGCATCTTCTTCATGGAAGGCGGCGGCCTCGACAAGCGCTACAAGAGCGTCCGCCTCGACGGCGGCGACGAGCGCACGCTGTTCCACCTCAAATACGTCAACCGCGTCGTGCCGAGCCCGGACGGGCAGTGGGTGGCGTTCACCGAGCTTTTCAACGCATACATCGCCCCGCTGCCGAAGACGGGCAAGGCCATCGATCTGAACAAGGACACGAAGGCCATCCCCATCACGAAGGTCACACGGGACGCCGGGCTGTACCTCCACTGGTCCGCCGACAGCCGGAAGCTCCACTGGGTGCTCGGCCCCGAATACTTCACGCGCGATCTGAAGGACAGCTTCACGTTCGTCGAGGGCGCGCCGGAGGACCTGCCGCCCATCGACACGACGGGCGTGAAGATCGGCCTGACCGTGCCCACGGACGCGCCTTCGGGCACGGTGGCGCTCGTGGGCGCGCGCCTCATCACGATGAACGGGGACGAGGTCATCGAGCGCGGCACGGTCGTCGTCGAGGGCAACCGTATCGCCGCCGTCGGCCCGGTGGACGCCGTCGCCGTGCCCGAAGGCGCCGCCGTCATCGACGCGACGGGCCGGACCATCATGCCCGGCCTCATCGACGTGCACGCCCACGCGAACCACTTCTTCTCCGGCCCCTCGCCCCGGCAAAACTGGACGTATTACGCCAACCTCGCCTATGGCGTGACCACCTCGCACGACCCCTCGGCGAACACCGCGTTCGTCTTCAGCCAGTCCGAGCTCGTCAAGGCGGGCGAGATCGTCGGGCCGCGCATCTTCTCCACCGGCACGATCCTCTACGGCGCGGACGGCGATTTCAAGGCCGTCATCAACAGCCTCGACGATGCGCGCTCGCACCTCCGCCGGATGAAGGCCGTCGGCGCATTCTCGGTCAAAAGCTATAACCAGCCCCGCCGCGAACAGCGCCAGCAGATCCTGAAGGCGGCCCGCGAATACGAGATGCTCGTCGTGCCCGAAGGCGGCTCGACGTTCTTCACGAACCTGACGATGATCCTCGACGGCCACACGGGCATCGAGCACAACCTCCCCGTCGCGCCTCTGTACGACGACGTGCTTTCGCTGTGGGCCGAGAACGCGGTGGGCTATACGCCGACGCTCGTGGTGAGCTACGGCGGCCCCTCGGGCGAATATTACTGGTACGAGCACACGAAGGTGTGGGACCAGCCGCGCCTGCTCAACTTCTACCCGCGCCCGCCGCTCGATGCCCGCGCCCGACGCCCGACGATGATCCCCGACGAGGAGTATTTCCACATCACGGTGGCCGGCAGCGCCAAGGCGCTCATCGACCGGGGCGGCAAGGTGCAGCTCGGCGCGCACGGGCAGCTTCAGGGCCTCGCGGCGCACTGGGAGCTGTGGATGTTCGCGCAGGGCGGCATGACCAACCACGAGGCGCTCCGCGCGGCCACCCTCTCCGGCGCGGAATACCTCGGCCTCGACGCCGACCTCGGCTCGCTCGAACCGGGCAAACTCGCCGACCTCCTCGTCCTCGACGGCAACCCGCTCGACGACATCCGGCAAAGCGAGCACATCCGGTACGTGATGGCGAACGGACGCCTCTTCGAGGCCGAGACGATGAACGAGATCGGCAACCACCCGCGCGCCCGCAAGCCGTTCTACTGGCAGAAAGACGGCCTCGACGACCGCTTCATCTGGGCAAAGTGACCCCGCTCGGCCGGACGCTCACCCTCCGAGACCGAACATCCCGAGAAAGCTGTCGATCAGCGTCGGGCGGCGGAACTGGCAGCCGAGTTGCCCGAAAATCAGCGTCAGCACGGCGATGAGGAAGCCGACGATCCCCCAGTCGATGACCGTCCCGATCAGGCAGGGCAGGCCGATCTCGAAGATGGACAGGATGCCGAAGACAATCGCCAGGATGGTGAGCACGATCTCGATGATGCTCAGCAGTTCGATGAGTTGCTGAAGCATCCGGCAACCGCCCGCGAAGCCCGCGCACAGGATCGCCCAGGCGATGAGGAGCGCGGCTCCCGCCACGGCCAGCACGCCGCCCAGAACGGCCACCGGCACGTTCGAAGCACACGCGCCGCCGAAGATCAGCACCAGCCCGACGATCAGCAGGATCAGCCCGAGGATGCGCAAAAAGCCGCACCATGGAGGAGAAGGCGGACCGTCACCATCGCCGCCACTGTCACCGTCGTCGCCATCGCCACCGTCGCCGTTCTCATCAGGAGCGGGCGCGCAGGCCTCGAGGGTGAAGGCTTCCGTGGCGAGGTCGGTGCATCCGTTGGGCCACGTCACGAGCACCGCCACCGACGCCTCGGTCGTCTCCGCGGCGTCCATCGTGTGGGTCGCGTGATCCTCCGCCGTCGTCTCCTCCGCGCCGTCGGAGAACGTCCATTGGAACGACGCCGGCGCTTCGTCTCCCGAGACCGCAACCGTCGCCGTGACCGGGCGGCGCTCGCCCTCGCACGCGCCCACCTCCACGCGCAGGCGCTCCACGCGATACCGCTCGCATTCCGGCGCGCACGGCTCGATGGAAAGGGGCGGATCGAGCGGGACGGGCGGGCAATCGTCGAACGGCGGCGAAAAGACGACCCGCGGCGTGTACGTCGCCGGGGGCAGCCCTTCGGCGGGCGCCTCGTACGCGTGCGTGACCGGATCGTCGAGGTACGCCTCGGAGGCGACCGTCTCGCCCGGCGCGGCTATCACGGGCGGGCTGTTCGTCCCGTCGCCGAAGTCGAGGTACGCCACCGTCGTCTCGTTCCCGCCGGTGACGGTGAAGCGGAGCGTGGCCGCGCGGGCGCCGTCCACGCATTCGCGCGCCACGGCGAGCACCTCGACGGTCGCCGTGGGACATTCGGGCGGGCACGGGTCGAAGGGCCCGACCTCGAGGCTCGCGGAGGCGCATCCCTGCGGGAGGATGAAACCGAACGTGGAGGTATAGGGGCCGCCGGGCGCATAAAGCACGGTGAGCGACATCACGGGCGTGGTAAGCAGCCCCGCCTCGTCCTCCCCGTTGCCGAAGTCCCATTCATAGACCGTATCGGGCGGCGCGCCCGTGATGGTGGCCTTGAGCGTGACGGCGTACGCGCCGTCCGGCCCACACTCCGTCGCGACGTCCGTCACCTCCAGCGTCACCGACGGGCACGGCGCGTCTTCGGGACGGCACACGAGCGCGCCGTTCCACTCGGCCGCCGGGCAGTCGCCGTCCATGCACGAAGCCCGCACCTTGAGCGCTTCGCCGCATCGAAAGCCCTGAACCGGGTATTCGGCGCCCTCCGTGAAAACCGCCGTCCACGCGCCGTTTCCGCCGGGCACGTCGGCCGTTACCGGCCCGGCATCGTTGATTGTGACCTGAACGGTCTCGCAGTCCGTGACCGTTCCCGTGACCTCGATGCGGTTCGGGTGCTCGTCCGGCGGCACATGGATGCCGACCACGCCGGTGATGCTGAGTTCGCACATGTCCGTAAGGTTCTGGTGGGGAGGAAAACCATCGGAAGAGGCACATCGCGCGAACTCAGCGTCCTCTATTTGCTATAGAATACGACGCATGATTCGGGGATCAAAATCCACCCTTTCAAACGCGTCGCCCGGTTGTCGATTTTTCCCGAACGGCGCGCGGCCCGCGCTCACATCGGAACGCGGGCCGCGGATAGGCCGCAAGGGTCATGTCGGCGGGGCTCACTTCACGAGCGTCACGGTGCGCGCGGTGTGGAAGTGCTCGCCGTCCACGCGGATCACGTAGAGCCCGCTCGGGAAGCCCTCGCCGTCGAAACGGAACGTCTGCGTTTCTCCGCCGGGGAGACGGCCCGCATACAACAGCGCCACGCGGCGGCCCAGCAGATCGTAGACCGCCACGCGCACCCGCTGCGTCTCGGGCACGGCCAGCCGAAGCGTCGTCTCCGGGTTGAACGGGTTCGGGTACGCCGCCAGGAAGAAGGCGTCGGGCAGAGCCACGCGCACCTCGACCTCCGGGCTTAGACGGAAGCGTCCGTCGAAGTCGACCTGTTTGAGGCGGAAGCGGTGTGTGCCGGGGTCGAGGCCGGTGACGCGGTAGGAGTAGGTGTGCGGCCCGGCGGTGGAGCCGTAGCCCTCGACGAAGGCGAGCGCGTGCCAGCCGTCGTCGAAGCGTTGCACCTCGAAGCCGGCGTTGTTCGTCTCGGAGGCGGTGGTCCACGTGAGCGCGGCGTCGCGCCCGTCGGCGGCGGCCTCGAACGAGGCCAGCTCGACCGGCAGCGGCGTGCTCTCGGTGTGCCCGTACAGCCCCGCGCCCGTGCCCACGAGCAGCTCGTCCCAGAAGAGCACGTTGATCTCCATGCCCGCCGGATAGGTCGGCGCCGGGTCGGCGAGCCAGCTCCCGGTGGTCTCATCGTCGCCGGAGCCCTCGACCGGGTTGAAGTACACCTGCTCCCCGACGGCGACGTACGGGACGTCGTTGCCGCCGGAGTCCATGCCGATGGTGAGCGCCGTGCATCCGGGGGCCGCCGGCAGACCCACCGTCGGCATCAGTTCCCACGTGGCGCTCCCCGGGGCGAGGCGGTACACACGCGGCTCGCCGGCGCTGTTCTGCCCGCAGGTCCACACGGAGCCGTCCGCATCGTTGACCGCGAGGTCGGCCCCGCCGAAGTTCGTGATGACGCCCGAGGCGCCGTTCATGTCGTTGGTGAACGTGACGCCGGCGCCCGCCGCATAGTCGACGACCTTGACGCCGTAGCTCGACGTCGCGCCGTCGCTGACGTACTCGCCGGCCGCGTAGACCGTCGCGTCGCTGCCCGTTCCGGGGACGAGCAGCAGGTCCGTCACCTCCACCTTGTACAAAGATCAGAGGGGACGACCGGAAAGCTCCGGAAACGGCGCCCGGCAATGAGGCCTGTTTTCAATTTTTCTCAAGGCATCTGAGGCTGACATCGTCCAGTATGCCGGACACTTTAGCCGTCCTCTTCGCCCCCCGATTTTTCCCGCGCGCGGCGGGCACATGCTTCGCACATGAACGTATACGTGCGACGGCCTTTTCCCGAACGCAGCCAGCCCTTCGCGCCGATGCCCCACACGCCTTCCGCCGCCGCGCCCGTCCCCGCCAACGGGGCCGATGTCCCCGTCTCCCCCAAACGCTTCATCGTCATTCGCGGCGCGCGGCAACACAACCTCAAGGGCCTCAGCCTCGACCTCCCGAAAGGCAAGCTCATCGTCTTCACCGGACCCTCCGGCTCCGGCAAAAGCTCGCTTGCGTTCGACACCATCTATGCCGAGGGACAGCGGCGGTACGTCGAGAGCCTGAGCGCCTATGCCCGGCAGTTCCTCGAACGGATGGACAAGCCGGACGTGGACCTCATCACGGGGCTCGCCCCGGCCATCGCCATCGAGCAAAAGACCACCTCGAAGAACCCGCGCTCGACCGTCGCCACGCAGACCGAGATCTACGATCACCTCCGCCTGCTCTTCGCCCGCATCGGCACGACGATCTCGCCCGTGAGCGGCGAGCCGGTGACGAAGGACTCGCCCCGCTCCGTCGCCGAGACGCTCGCCGCCACGCTCGAGGACCGGACGCGCTTTTACCTGTGCTTCCCCTTCCCCGCCCACAAGAAAAGCTCCGTCAAGAAAGAGCTCGAAGTGCTCCGGCAGCGCGGCTTCTTCCGCCTCGTGGCGCTTCCGACGGAGAAGAAAGCCGAGGCGGGCCGGACGGAGACGGTCATCGACCTGAACGAGACGCCGCCGGAGAAGGTGCGCATCGCGCGGGAGCGGCTGCTCGTGCTCGTGGACCGCCTCGTGATGAAGCAAGGCGACGAGGCCGCCCTCACCCGCATCGCCGACTCGGTGGAGCAGGCCTTCCGCGAAGGCGGCGGGCGGTGCGTCGCGCTCGCGGCCGGAGGCGGCCCCCGCCTCGATTTCAGCGAGTTCTTCGAGCGCGACGGGATGCGCTTCGAGGAGCCCACGCCCCACCTCTTTTCCTTCAACAGCCCCGTCGGCGCGTGCCCGGCGTGCCAGGGCTTCGGGCGCGTGCCCGGTCTCGATCCGGACCTCATCATCCCGAACCCCGACCTCTCCATCCGGCAGGGCGCCATCGCACCGTTCCGCACCGAACAGTGGAACGCCTACTTCCGCGACCTCATCCGCGTAGCCGCCGAGGAACGCATCGACATCGACGCGCCGTACCGCCGGCTCTCGGAGCGGGAGAAAGAGATCGTGTGGGAGGGCCGGGGCGAATATGCCGGCATCCACGGCTTCTTCCGTTTTCTGGAGCGGCACGCCTACAAGATGCATTATCGCATCTATCACGCGCGCTTTCGGGGCTACACGCGCTGCCCGGAGTGCCACGGCTACCGCTTGCGGAAGGAGGCGCTCTACGTGAAGGTGGGCGGGCTCCACATCGGCGAGGTGAGCGAGCTGACCACCAGGGACGCGAAGGACTTTTTCGATGATCTCACGCTCTCCGCCCACGAGGAAGCCGTGGCCGGGCGCGTGCTCGCCGAGATCCGCAAGCGCCTCCGGTACCTCGTCGAAGTCGGGCTCGACTACCTCACGCTCGACCGGCTCTCGCAGACGCTCTCCGGCGGGGAGAGCCAGCGCATCAACCTGGCCACGTCGCTCGGCTCCTCGCTCGTGGGCTCGCTCTACGTGCTCGACGAGCCGTCGATCGGGCTCCACCCGCGCGACACGGACCGGCTCATCCGCATCCTCGAGCACCTCCGCGACATCGGCAACACCGTGCTCGTCGTCGAGCACGAGGCCGAGATGATGCGCCGCGCCGACCAGATCGTGGACCTCGGCCCCGGCGCCGGGCGGCTCGGCGGGGCGCTCGTCTTTCAGGGCACGTTCGATGAGCTGATGCGGGACGAAGCCTCGCTCACGGGCGCGTACCTGAGCGGCCGGAAAAAGATCGAGACGCCGAAGAGGCGCCGCCCCGTCGATGAGGCCTTCGCGCTCCGGCTCGAAGGCGCGCGCCAGCACAACCTCAAACGGCTCGACGTCGCCTTCCCGCTCGGCCTCATCACGTGCGTCACGGGCGTGAGCGGCTCCGGCAAATCGACGCTCGTGCACGACACGCTCTACCGGGCGTTGCGCCGCCTCAAGGGCCAGGCGGACGGACAGAAGGTGGGCGCGCACGACGCCCTGCGCGGGCACATGCTCGTCGATCAGGTGGAGATGGTCGATCAGAGCCCCATCGGCCGCTCGCCCCGCTCGAACCCGGTCACGTACGTCAAGGCCTTCGACGCCGTCCGCGCGCTCCTCGCGAACACCTATCAGGCGCGCATCCGGGGGTACAAGCCGGGGTACTTCTCCTTCAACGTGCCCGGCGGACGGTGCGAGGTGTGCCAGGGCGAGGGCGTCGTGCGCATCGAGATGCAGTTCCTGGCCGACCTCTTCCTCGAGTGCGAGGCGTGCAAAGGCAAAAGGTACAAGCAGGACATCCTCGAAATCCGGCTCCGGGGCAAAAACATCGACGACATCCTCAAGATGACCGTGGACGAGGCGGTCGAGTTTTTCGCGGACGAGGCGGCCCTCTCGAAAAAACTCAAGGTGCTTCAGGACATCGGCCTCGGCTACCTGACGCTCGGGCAGCCCTCGAACACGCTCTCCGGCGGCGAGGCGCAACGCATCAAACTCGCCGCGCACCTCGGCAAAAGCACGAAGGAGCACACGCTGTACATCTTCGACGAGCCCACGACCGGCCTCCACTTCGACGACATTCGCAAGCTCCTTGCCGCCTTCAACCGGCTCGTGGAGGCGGGGCACTCGGTCCTCATCGTCGAACACAACCTCGACGTGATCCGGTGCGCCGACTACGTGATCGACCTCGGCCCCGAGGGCGGGCGGCGCGGCGGCTTCGTGGTGGCGGCGGGCACGCCGGAGGCCCTCGCCGCACACCCGGAAAGCCACACCGGGCGGTTCCTCCGGAAGGCGCTGTGAGCCTGCCCGCCACGTCCGGCTCCTCGCAGAATTCCCGACGCCGCCGTTACTTTCTCGTAATACCCGGCGGCTATGCTAAACCTATGAGGGATTGCCGGGCGTCCGCTTTCCCCGAGGTTCCCATGAATTCCCTCTTAAGCCGTGCCCGAAAAGGGCCCGAGGCAGGCCGCGCCCCCAAACCTTCCCTGCCATCGCTCGTTCAGAGGGACCTGCCGGCGACCGCGCCGAGACGTCTGGATCCACCATGTTCAAAAAGCCGGAGACATATCACCACGGAGACGCCGCCGGGACGCCGAGGCGCATCGCGCTTTTCTCGGGCGCGTACAACCACATTGCCGACGGCGTCTCGCTGACGCTCAACCGGCTCGTGCGCTACCTCGAAGACCACGGCGCCGAGGTGGAAGTCTTCGCTCCGACCGTCGACCATCCGCCCATCCAGCACCAGGGCACGCTCATCCCGATTCCTTCCTTTGCCCTGCCGGGTCGAAGCGAGTACCGCGTCTCGCTCGGTCTTTCGCGGACGGCGCGGCGGGCCCTCCGCCTCTTCAACCCCACCCTCTTCCACGTCGCCACCCCCGACTTTCTCGGCCTGCACGCCATGCGCATGGCCATCCTCTGGAAGACGCCCATCGTGTCCTCGTACCACACCCACTTCAGCTCGTACCTCAAGTTTTACAACATCGAGTGGCTCGACGGGCCCATCTGGGTCTGGCTGCGCTGGTATTACCGCCGGTGCGCCCACCTGTACGTCCCCACGCCCGCGATGGTCGATGTGCTGAAGGCGCAGGGCATCCACGCCAACTTCCGCCTGTGGCCGCGCGGCGTCGACACGGCGCTCTTTCATCCGTCGCGCCGCTCGTTCGAGTGGCGGCGTTCGCTCGGCATCGCCGACGACGAGGTGGTGGTCAGCTTCATCAGCCGGCTCGTCTGGGAGAAGGGGCCGGACGTCTATGCCCGCGTGATCGAGGGGCTGAAGGCGCGCGGCATCCGGCATCGCAGCCTGATCGTCGGCGACGGGCCGGCGCGGGCGGCGCTCGAGGCGCAACTGCCCGAGACGATCTTCACCGGCTACCTCTCCGGCGAAAGCCTTGCGCGGGCCTATGCCTCCTCGGACGTGTTCGTCTTCCCGAGCGCGACCGAAACGTTCGGCAACGTGACGCTCGAAGCGATGGCCTCGGGGCTGCCGGCCGTGTGCGCCGACGCGCCCGGCTCGAACAGCCTCGTGCGCCACGGCGATACGGGCTACCTCGCCGAAACGGACCGCGCCGACATTTTCCTCGAATACGTGACGAACCTCGTGGAGGACCCGGAGCTCCGGCGTCAGATGGGGCAGGCCGCTCTGACGCGCGCGCAGTCGTTCGACTGGGACGCCGTCATGGGCCGCATGCTGGCCTATTACGACGAGATCCTCCGCCCGGCTTCGCCCGAAGACCGTTCGCCGCGCGCCGTCCGCCGGCAAATCAAACGCCTCCACGGCGCCCTCTGACCCTTTTCGAACGCAACCCACCGAAATCACTTGCGTCTTCTCTTCGTTTCCCACTCGTTCCCTCCCACCGACCGCCCGCTGTCCAACATGGGCGGTATGCAGCGCGTCGCGACGGAGCTTTATGAAGCGCTCACGAAACGCACCGACCTCGAGCTCTCCGCGCACCTGCTCCAAAAGTCGTGGACGCGCCATTGGATCGAGGGTCCGTTCTATCTGGCGCAGGGCCGTCGCCTCATCCGCCGTCTCGCGGAGCGCCGTGAGGTCGACGCCATCCTTTTTTCCTCCATCGTGACGCCCGCCCTTATGTTTCTCCCGAAGCGTCTGCTTCAGGCGAACGGCATCGTCACCGCCGCCATCGTGCACGGGCGCGACGTCACCACGCCGATTCTGCCCTATCAGCGGGCCGTTCGCCGCGCCTTCGGGATGCTCGACGCCGTGCATCCCGTCAGCCACGCGAGCGCGGGGGTGTGCCGCGAGCGGGGCGTGCCGGAGGAGAAAATCCACGTCATCCCGAACGGCATCAACATGCGGCGCTTCCGCCCCCTCGCCGGCCGCGACGCGATGCGCCGGGAGCTCCGCACGGCCTTTCCCGACCTCACCCCGCCCTTTGACGCCGACGGGCTGCTCCTGTGCAGCGTCGGCCGCCACGTGCCGCGCAAAGGCTTCGCCTGGTTCATCGACGAGGTGATGCCGCTCCTGCCCGAAGACGTGCACTACTGGATCGCGGGGAACGGGCCCGAAGCCGAAAACATCCGGGCCGCCGTCGCCCGGCGGGGGCTCGAACACCGGGTGCGCCTGCTCGGGCGCGTCTCGGAAGAAGCCCTGGAAACGCTCTATCGCGGCGCGGACCTCTTCGTCATGCCCAACGTGCCCGTCCGCGACGACCTCGAAGGCTTCGGCGTGGTGATGCTCGAAGCCGGGCTCGGCGGCGGCCTGCCCACCATCGCCTCCAACCTCGAAGGCATCCGCGACGTGATCGCGGAGGGCGTCAACGGGCGCCTCGTCGAAAGCGGGAACGCGTGGGCCTTCTCCGAAGCGATCATGGCGTATTATCACAACCGGGCGGCCCTCGAAGACGCCGCCCGCCGCGCCGCCGCATACACCGCCGACACCTTCTGCTGGTCCGCCATCGCCGACCGGCACGTGCACGTGCTCCGGACCCTCACCTCGGGCGTCCCCGCGCTTTCGGAGGTCGAAGAAGAGCTGGCGGCGTGAACGCGGTTCCCGTTTCGTTCGCCGAAGCGCATCACGGGGCGGGCGTCGCGGCGGTCTCCGAATGCGCGGCGACCTTCCGGTCTTCGAGCCACTGAAGGAGCGCCGGAAGAAAAATCAGCGCCGCCGCGAGCGTCGCGCCGATGCCGACCACGGCCAGTTCGCCGATGCTCCGAAGGCCGGGGTGGAAACTCAGCAGCAGTCCGGCAAAGCCCATCATCGTCGTGATCGACGCCATCGCCACGTGTTCGCCGCTCGAGCGGAGCACGTGCCGGATCGAGCCCGGCCCCTCCTCGCGATACCGATGCACGATGTGCACCCCCGCGTCGTTGCCGATGCCGAGAATGGCGGGAAGGACGATGATGTTGTAAAAATTGAGCTTCATGCCAAAGACTTCCATCAAAAGGAGCATCCACAGCACGCCGACGATGAGCGGGAGAATGGCGAGCGCCGCCCACCGCACCGAGCCGAAGTTGAGCAGCATCAGCAGCACCACGATGAAGAACGTCGCCGCCACCATCACGGGCGCTTCCGCCTGCATGAGCCGGAGCATGTCGGCCGCCACGAGCGACGTGGAACCGGCGTGGTACACCTTGCCGTCGTCCGTCACCACCGTCCCCACGTCCTCCGAGAACGCCATCGACATACGCCCGTCGGAGAGCCCGACCGAGGGGTAAATGATGACGAAGTTGCCGATCTCGCCCGTCTTCGAACTGAAGCGCTTTTTGAGAAAATCCGGCACCTGATCGATGCGGATGGGCTCGCGGGTCTGTGCAGCGCGTCGGAGGCGTTCGAGGTCCGGCGAGTCTTCGGCGCGGAGAAAGGGGTCGTCGAGGAGCTTTCGGATCTCGGCGATGCGGGCAAGCTTTTTCTGCTGTTCCTCGGGCGTCATCGGGAAGCGATCCTGCAGGCTCTCGACGCGCCCGATGGTGGGTGAGAGCGTATCCTGCGCCATTTTCTTCCGGAGGGCGGCCACCACCGCCGGGGCCTCGTCGGGAGAATCGAGGACGATGTACGCCGGGTTGCGATACTTGCCGGGCTTGAACACGCGCCGCACGATGTCCCGGCGGGCGTTGTATTCGGCATAGACGGGCTCGAGTTTGCCGAACTGATACTCGAAGTCGACGCGCGGCAGGAGCATGACGGCCGCCACGACCGCCGCCAGGCTCGCCAGCACGATGGGACGCGCCGCCGGGAAGCGCCGTCCCGACGCCTCGGGCGCGCCCGCGCCGCCGACGGTCGTGTCGAGGTGAAGCAGCCGCCAACGCTCGAACACGGCGATGAGGGCCGGCATCACCACGAGCATGGCCACGAGGGCCAGGAGGATGCCCGTGCCGGCAATGAAGCCGAACTCGCTGAAGCCCTTGAAGTCGGCCATGACGAGCACGTACAAGCCCAGCGACGTCGTCAGCGCGCCCACGGTGATGGCCTGCCCGGTGCTCGTGAAGGTGATCTCGGCGGCTTCGCTCACGCCGTGCCCCTGCGCCCGCTCCTCGGTGTATCGCGCGTAGAAATGGATGCCGTAGTCGATGCCGAGGCCGAAGAGGACGAGCCCAAGCGTCGAGGTCATCAGGTTGAGTTCGGCGAAGGCAAGGTACGCCACGCCGAACGTCCACGAAAGGCTCATCAGGAGCGGGAGCCCGATGACGAGCGCCATCACGGGCGTGCGCGCCAGCTCGGAGAGCAGGATGCGCCCGGAGAAGGACTTGCCCGCCCGGGCCCGGTAGCCCTTATAAAAGAAGTATAAGACGACGAGCAAAAGCACCGCCGTCACGCCCGCGCCGAACGATTTCGTCACGTCGTCCTCGATGGCCTTGACTTCGGTGAGCTGCCGGAGGAGCCGCCCCGCGAGCGTGACCTTCATCTGTGGATGATAGGATTGCGGGTTCATCTCCTCGATGAGCCGCCCGAGGTCGCGGTACAGGTCTTCGAGGAAGCCGATGTTCGTCTGCGCGCCGGTGGGATAAAAGCGAAGCACCATCGTGGTGCTGTCGTCGGAGATGGGATATTCCTTCGTGACGATCCGGTCGTAGACGGCCTTCAGTTCCTCCCCCACCGAGTCCGGCTTTGCCTCGTCTTCGTCTTCGAGGTCGAAATAGAACGGGTTGGCCTCCAGCTTCGCCTGCTCGATCTTGTCCTTCAGATAGGCTTCGAGCTGGTCGAGTTCTTCGGGAGTGGCAAAGTAGAGGGCGTTGTTTTCGAGGAAGGTGACGTCGTTCCGGTATTCGACGCGGCTGAAGTACGGCTCGTCGCGCCCCTCGCCCCGGAGCGCCAGCGCGCGCGGGATGAGGGCCTCGGCGAAGGCTTTGTTTGCTTCGAAGGACGGACTTTCGATGGCCACTGCCACCTCGCTCTCCGCCCCGACGGTCTCCTTCAGCCGTTCGAGCGCCTGCACACTCGGATAATCCGAAGGGACGAGGTTGGCGAGGTTCGTGTCGATGCTCAGGTTGCGGGCAAAGTAGACGCCGAGCGCCGAAAGCATCGTCGCCACCACGAGCACCACCCCTGCGTGCCGAACCACGAAGCGAATGAAGGGCCGAAGCGACTGAAAGAAACGATTCATGGATTCAAGGATTGACCGATGAACTGCCCCGACGGACCCGCTCCTCTCCGGCGCGCCCGACGCCTATTTCGGAGGCAACAGCATGATGTTGTCGAAGTCCGCCTCGCCGATGCTCTTGGTGTTGTCCGTGTCGCCCCACAGGCGGATGGAGAGCGGGCGTTCCGGCGGCTCTTTGCCGAAGACCATCCGGTAATCCTCCACCACGTTCCGATCAATGGTGTGCCAGTCTCCGATGCCGTCGGCCCCGCTCGAGACCACGATGACCTTCAGCTTGCCGTAATCGACGACGGCGCCTACGGGCAAGGAACTGCTGTACGTGTATTTGATGCCCTGCGGCCGCCGAAACATGGCAAAGCCGGTGATTTTGAAGTACACATAGAGGGCCGCGCCGGTGTCGTTGTATTTGTCGTCGTCCTCGTGCGCGCCTTCGGGCAGGCGGAGCGCCCGCCAATCCCATCGAAGGCGCGGATGCTCCCGCACGTCCCAGTCGAAGCCGTCCGGTTCGTTTGCCATGGTCAGGTGCACGGCTTCGCCTTCGGTATAGACGCGGAGCACCTTGTTCCCCCCGTCGTCCACGACGTAGAAGCGCTCTTTCGGGCGCATGAAGCGCGGTTCGAGCGGCATCAGCTTCCGATCGTGGAGGTATTTCCAGCGGGTGGGCAAGCCGCCGTCCTCATAGCTCTCGAAGTCGTCGATCAGGGCTGCTCCGGGAGGAAGCGCGGCTCCATTTTGAGAGGTCACCA
>Ga0256841_1000960_pt1 | contig 26908 bp, 24 predicted proteins | sample 356308metaG_FD_185971 | JGI IMG/M metagenome (GOLD analysis project Ga0256841, IMG submission 185971) | Hydrothermal vent microbial communities from Mid Atlantic Ridge, Atlantic Ocean - 356-308 | ecosystem: Environmental > Aquatic > Marine > Hydrothermal vents | place: Atlantic Ocean: Mid...
CCTTGCAGAGCATCGAGCGTTCCCAACCCGCCACCGCCGACCAGGCCATCCTCTGGGAGGAGGGTCTTCTGCTGCTCCTGGACCAGCGGCGGTTGCCCCACGAGGAGCGGTTCGTCCGTTGCGAAGCCGCTTCCGAGGTTGCCGAGGCCATCGCCGCCATGGTGGTTCGCGGGGCGCCGGCCATCGGCATCGCCGCCGCCTACGGCGTGGTGCTGGCGGCGCGCGACGCCTGGCGGCGGTGCGGCGAAGGGTGGCGGGAGGCGCTGCGCGAGCCGCTGGCGCTGCTGGCCGGCGCCCGCCCCACCGCGGTCAACCTCGGCTGGGCCCTGGCGTGCATGGAGAGGACGCTGGAGGGGCTGCCGGCCGCCGAGGATCCGGAGCCGGCGCTGCTGCGGGAGGCGCGAAGGATCCATGCCGAGGACGTGGCCGCCAACCGCGCCATGGGCGACCACGGCGCCGATCTCATCGGCGAGCGCTGCGCCATCATCACCCATTGCAACGCCGGCGCGCTGGCCACCGGGGGCTACGGCACCGCGCTGGGCGTGATCCGCAGCGCTCACGCCCGGGGGCGGGTGGAACGGGTCTACGCCGACGAGACCCGCCCCTGGCTCCAGGGGGCGCGGCTCACCGCCTGGGAGCTGGCGCGCGACGGCATCCCGGTGTCGTTGCTGGTGGACGGCGCGGCGGCGGCGCGCATGGCCGCCGGCGGCGTCGGCTGGGTGGTGGTGGGCTCCGACCGCATCGCCGCCAACGGCGACGTGGCCAACAAGATCGGCACCTACGGCCTGGCGCTGGCGGCCCGCGCCCATGGCGTCAAGTTCATGGTGGCGGCGCCCACCTCCACCATCGACCTCGCCTGCCGCGACGGCGCCTCCATTCCCATCGAGACGCGGGAGGCCGCCGAGGTGCTCTGTTGCGCCGGGAAGCCGGTGGCGGCGGAGGGGGCCGGGGCCTGGAACCCGGTGTTCGACGTCACGCCGGCTTCCCTGGTGGACGCCATCGTCACCGAAAGAGGGGTGATCGAGTCGCCCGACGCGGAGAAGATCGCGGCCCACATGGCCGGACTCTGAGGGCGGAGTGGCCCCGAGGGGGGCGCAATGGCCATACAGGCCGTTTTTCGTTCGACCCGCATCCCCCCTTCGTCTTTGTGGTAAAATTCCGCGCTTCAATCCATTTCCGGCTCGTCGCGCCCCATGACCGAATACGCCAAGGAGATCATCCCCGTCAATCTCGAGGACGAGATGCAGCACTCCTACCTCGATTACGCCATGAGCGTGATCGTGGGCCGGGCGCTGCCGGACGTGCGCGACGGCCTCAAGCCGGTGCACCGGCGGGTGCTCTACGCCATGCACGAACTGGGCAACGACTGGAACAAACCCTACAAGAAGTCGGCCCGGGTGGTGGGCGACGTCATCGGTAAATACCACCCCCACGGCGACACCGCGGTGTACGACACCATCGTGCGCATGGCGCAGCCCTTCTCCCTGCGCTACATGCTCATCGACGGTCAGGGCAACTTCGGCTCGGTGGACGGCGACTCGCCGGCGGCCATGCGCTACACCGAGGTGCGCATGTCGCGCATCGCCCACGAGCTGTTGGCCGACATCGACAAGGAGACGGTCGATTTCATCCCCAACTACGACGGCTCGGAGCAGGAGCCGGTGGTGCTGCCGGCGAAGATTCCCAATCTGCTCATCAACGGCTCGGCCGGCATCGCCGTGGGCATGGCCACCAACATCCCGCCCCACAACCTCTCCGAGGTGGTGGATGCCTGCGTGGCGCTCATCGACGATCCCGCCGTCTCCATCGACGGACTCATGGAGCATCTGCCGGGCCCCGATTTTCCCACCGCCGGCATCATCAACGGCGCCCGCGGCATCCGCGACGCCTACCGCACCGGCCGCGGCAAGATCTACGTGCGCGCCCGCACCCACTTCGAAGAGATGGAGGGTGGGCGCCAGCGCATCGTGGTGACCGAGCTGCCCTATCAGGTGAACAAGGCACGGCTGATGGAGAAGATCGCCGCCCTGGTGCGCGAAAAGCGCATCGAGGGCATCTCCGAGATCCGCGACGAGTCGGACAAGGAGGGGATGCGCATGGTCATCGAGCTGCGCCGCGGCGAAGTGGCCGAGGTGGTGCTCAACAACCTCTTCCAGCACACCCAGATGCAGAGCGTCTTCGGCATCAACGTGGTGGCGCTGGTGGAGAGCCAGCCGCGGACTCTCAATCTCAAACAGTTGTTGGAGCACTTCATCCGCCACCGCCGCGAGGTGGTGACCCGGCGCACCATCTTTGATCTGCGCAAGGCGCGCGCCCGCGCCCACGTGCTGGAGGGGCTGGCGGTGGCGCTCGCCAACATCGACGAGGTGATCGCCCTCATCAAGGCGGCGCCCACGCCCGGCGAGGCGAAGCAAGAGCTCTGCGCCCGCACCTGGAAATCGGGGGCCCTGCGGCAGATGCTCTCGCGCGCCGGCGCCGAGGCCTCGCGTCCCGAGGAGCTGCCCGAGGGCTACGGCCTCACCGCGGAGGGCTACCGCCTCACCGAGACCCAGGCCCAGGCGATTCTCGATCTGCGTCTGCAGAAGCTCACGGGGCTGGAGCAGGACAAGATCCTCGGCGAGTTCCAGGAGCTGCTGGAGAAGATCGCCGAGCTGCTGGAGATCCTCTCCAGCGACGCCCGTCTCATGGAGGTGATCCGCGAAGAGCTGCTGGCGATCAAGGAGCAGTTCGGAGACGCGCGCCGCACCGAGATCGTGGCCGACCGGCTGGATCTGACCCTGGAGGACCTCATCACCGAGGAGGACGTGGTGGTGACCCTCTCCCACCAGGGCTACGCCAAGGCGCAGCCGCTGGACGCCTACCGGGCGCAGCGCCGCGGCGGCAAGGGCAAGAGCGCCACCGCCACCAAGGACGAGGATTTCGTGGACAAGCTCTTCGTGGCCAGCACCCACGACACCATCCTCTGCTTCTCCAATGCCGGCAAAGTCTACTGGCTGAAGGTCTATCAGCTGCCCCAGGCGGGGCGCAACGCCCGCGGCAAGCCCATGGTCAATCTCCTGCCCCTGGAGGAGGGCGAGCGCATCAGCGCGGTGCTGCCCATCCGCGAATACGAGGAGGGCCGCTACGTCTTCATGGCCACGGAGGGGGGCACGGTGAAGAAGACGCCGTTGGCCGACTTTTCGCGGCCCCGTTCCAGCGGCATCATCGCCATCGACCTGAAAGAGGGGGACCGGCTCATCGGCGTGGATCTCACCGACGGCGGGCGCGACATCATGCTCTTCAGCAGCGCCGGCAAGGCGGTGCGCTTCGCCGAAGGGCAGGTGCGCCCCATGGGCCGCACGGCGGCGGGGGTGCGCGGCATCCGCCTCGATCCCGGCCAGCGGGTCATCTCGCTGGTGGTGGCGGGCGAGGGGGACATCCTGACGGTCTGCGAGAAGGGCTACGGCAAGCGCACCCCCGTCGAGCAGTTTCCCACCAAGGGGCGGGGCACCAAGGGGCTCATCTCCATCCGCACCTCGCAACGCAACGGCGACCAGATCGGCGCGGTGCAGGTGGACGAGGAGGACGAGATCATGCTCATCAGCGACGGCGGCACCCTGGTGCGCACCCGGGTGAGCGACGTGCCATGCATGGGGCGCGATGCCCAGGGGGTGCGGATGATCCGCCTCGGCGGCGGCGAGCGCCTCATCGGCATCGCTCGCGTCGAGCGCCTCGTAGGGGAGGAAGAGCACGAATAGCGCGGAGGATTCCGCCTCCGTTTCCCGGTTTTGCAGCAACCCACAGGAATCCAACCATGTCACGAGTCTACAACTTCAGCGCCGGTCCCGCGGCCCTTCCCGAAGAGGTACTGAAACAGGCCCGGGAGGAGCTGCTCGATTGGCACGACACCGGCATGTCGGTGATGGAGATGAGCCATCGCGGCAACTCATTCATGCAGATCGCTCAGGAGGCGGAGGCCGACCTGCGCGAGCTGATGGCCATTCCCGACGACTACAAGGTGCTCTTTCTCCAGGGCGGCGCCTCCACCCAGTTCGCCATGGTGCCGCTCAACTTGATGGGGCGCACCGGCAAGGCCGACTATCTCAACACCGGCAGCTGGTCGAAGAAGGCCATCGCCGAGGGCCGGCGCTACGGCGAGGTGCGGGTGGTGGCCGACACCGCCGCCGATTACACCGTACCGGCGGCCGACAGCCTGGCCTTCTCGGAGGACGCCGCCTATGTCCACTACACCCCCAACGAGACCATCCAGGGGGTGGAGTTTCCCTATGTGCCGGAAACGGGTGGCGTTCCGCTGGTGGCGGACATGTCCTCCACCATTCTCTCGCGGCCCATCGACGTGTCGAAGTTCGGCGTCATCTACGCCGGGGCCCAGAAGAACGTGGGGCCGGCGGGGCTCACCCTGGTGATCGTGCGGGAGGAGCTCATCGGTCAGGCGGGCGAGCGCTGTCCGGCCATGCTCGACTACAAGATCCACGCCGACGCCGGTTCCATGTACAACACGCCGCCCACCTACGCCTGGTATCTGGCCGGCTTGGTGTTTAAGTGGCTCAAGGCCCAGGGGGGGCTGGAGGTGATGGCGGTGATCAACGAGCGCAAGGCCGAGACCCTCTACGCCGCCATCGACCAGTCCGACTTCTACCACAATCCGGTGGATCCGGAGTGCCGTTCCTGGATGAACGTTCCCTTCACTCTGGCCGATTCCGATTTCGACACCCTCTTCCTGGAGGAGGCGAGGCACGCCGGGCTGGTGACCCTCAAGGGGCACCGCTCGGTGGGCGGCATGCGCGCCAGCATCTACAACGCCATGCCGGAGGAGGGGGTGCAGGCGCTGGTGGAGTTCATGAAAGAGTTCGAGCGCAAGCACGGTTGACATCCACAGGAGCGTCCGTCCATGTACAAGATCCTCACCCTCAACAACATTTCCGTCGCCGGCCTGGACCGGCTGCCGCGCGACCGCTACGAAGTGGCCTCGGAGATCAGTCGTCCGGACGCCATTCTGGTGCGTTCGGCCAAGATGCACGAGATGGAGATCCCCGAGACCGTGAAGGCCATCGGCCGGGCCGGGGCCGGGGTCAACAACATTCCGGTGGAGCGCATGACCCAGCGGGGCGTGCCGGTGTTCAACGCCCCCGGGGCCAACGCCAATGCGGTGAAGGAACTGGTGCTCGCCGGCATGCTCATGGCGGCGCGCAACATCGTTCCCGCCTGGCGTTTCGCCACCGGCCTGCAGGGGAGCGACGAGGAGATCGGTCGGGCGGTGGAGAAGGGCAAGAAGCAGTTCGTCGGTTTCGAGCTGCCGGGCCGAACCCTGGGAGTGGTGGGCCTGGGCGCCATCGGCGTGAAGGTGTGCAACGCCGCTCTGCGGCTGGGCATGAAGGTGGTGGGCTACGATCCCACCATCACGGTGAAGTCGGCCTGGAAACTGGAATCGGCGGTGGAGCAGGCGCTCTCCGTGGACGATCTGCTGGCCCGTTCCGATTTCGTCTCCTTCCACGTGCCGCTCACCGAGCAGACCGCCAACATGATCAACGCCGAGCGCATCAAGCTGATGCCGCGGGACGCGGTGGTGCTCAACTTCTCCCGCGCCGGCATCGTCGACGACCAGGCGGTGGTGGAGGCGCTGAACGAGGGGCGGCTCTACGCCTATGTCAACGACTTTCCCACCAATCTCACCAAAGACCATCCCCGCTGCGTCACCCTGCCCCATCTGGGCGCCTCCACCCGTGAAGCCGAGGAGAACTGCGCGGTCATGGTGGTGGAAGAGGTGCGGGCCTGGCTGGAGGACGGCAACATCCGCAACTCGGTGAACTTCCCCGAAATCCACCTGCCCCACGGCGACAACCCCCGGCTGGTGGTGGTGAACGCCAACGTGCCCAACATGCTGGGGCAGATCTCCACCGATCTGGCGGCGGCGGGCCTCAACATCGTGGACATGCTCAACAAGTCGCGGGGCGACATCGCCGTCACCCTCATCGACCTGGAGAAAGTGCCCTCGCAGGAGGTGGTGGAGAAGATCGCCTCGGTGGAGGGCGTGCTGTCGGTTCGCTGCCTGAGCTGCGGCGCCTGATCCCTCGGGTCCGGTGAGATAGAATGACCGCCTCTGCCCCAGTCGGTTTCTTTCCATGACTGAAGAAGAAGAGCTCAAGGCCATCCGCGAGCGCATCGACCGCATCGATGAACAGATCCAGGAGCTGATCAACCAGCGCGCCGAGGCGGCCCGGCAGGTGGCCGAGATCAAGCAGACCAACGGCGGGAAGCCTCTGTACTACCGGCCCGAGCGCGAGGCCCAGGTGCTGCGCCGCGTCAAGGCGCGCAATCGCGGTCCGCTGGATGCCGAGGAGATGGCGCGCATCTTCCGGGAGATCATGTCGGCCTGCCTGGCCCTGGAGCAGCCGCTCGCCATCGCCTTTCTCGGCCCCGAGGGGACTTTCACCCAGGCCGCGGCCCTCAAGCACTTCGGCCACTCGGTGAACACGGTGCCGCTGGGCTCCATCCCCGACGTCTTCCAGGAGGTGGAAGGGGGCGGGTGCCACTACGGCGTGGTGCCGGTGGAGAACTCCAGCGAAGGGGTCATCAGCCACACCCTGGACATGTTTCTGCAGTCGCCGCTGAAGATCTGCGGCGAGGTGACCTTGCGGATCCGCCACAATCTGCTCGCCGCCGGCGGTTCGCTGGAGGGGGTGGAGCGGGTCTATTCCCACCAGCAGTCCCTGGCCCAGTGCCGCGGCTGGCTGGACCGCCACCTGCCCCATGCCGAGCGCATCGCCGTGGGCAGCAACGCCGAAGCGGCGGCCCTGGCGAAGGAACGGCCCGGCAGCGCCGCCATTGCCAGCGAGACGGCGGCGGAGATCTACGGCCTCGAGATGTTGGCCGCCAACATCGAGGACGAGCCCGGCAACACCACCCGATTTCTCATCATCGGCCGTCAGGAAGTGCCCCCCTCGGGGGACGACAAGACCAGCCTGCTGGCCTCCACCCGGAACGTGGCCGGCGGCCTGCTGCGCCTGTTGCAGCCTCTGGCCCGGCATGGCGTCAGCATGACCCGCATCGAGTCGCGGCCGTCGCGCCGCGGCACCTGGGACTACGTCTTCTTCATCGACGTTCTGGGCCACCGCGAGGAGGAGGCGGTGAAGGCGGCGCTGGCCGATCTGGAAGCGGCCGCCAGCGTCTACAAGGTGCTGGGCTCCTATCCGAGGGCGGTGTTGTGAGCGGCGGCGACTTCCTGGCGTTGGCGGCGCCCGGCATTCCCCGGCTGCGCCCCTATGTGCCCGGCAAGCCCATCGAGGAGCTGGAGCGGGAGCTGGGGTTGCAAGGCACCCTCAAGCTGGCCTCCAACGAGAACCCCCTGGGGCCCAGCCCCCTCGGCCTGGCGGCGGCGCGAGCGTCGCTGGAGGGTGTCCACCTCTATCCCGATGACAACGGTTTCCGCTTGAAGGGCAAGTTGGCGGAACGGCTGGGAGTGGCGCCGGAGCAAATTCTCCTGGGCGCCGGCTCCTCCGACGTCATCGACATGGTGGCGCGCACCTTCCTGGCGCCGGGGCGCAACGCCGTCTTCTCGCGCCACGCCTTCGCCATGTATCCCGTCTACACCACCGCCGCCGGGGCCGAATGCCGCGAGGCGCCCTGCCTGCCGCCCGACCATCCGGAGATGCCCTACGGCCACGATCTGGAGGCGATGGCCAGCCGTGTGGACGGCGACACCCGGGTGCTCTTCCTCGCCAACCCCAACAACCCCACCGGCACCTGGCTGGAGCGCGACGCCCTGCACCGTTTTCTCGCCGGGCTCCCCGACCACCTGGTGGTGGTGTTGGACGAGGCCTATACCGAGTATGTGGAGGAGCCGGAGTTTCCCGACGGCGTCGCCTGGCTGGCGGAGTTCCCCAACCTGATCGTCACCCGCACCTTCTCCAAGATCTACGGCCTGGCCGGCTTGCGGGTGGGCTACGGCGTGGCCTCTCGAGCGCTGATCGAGACCGTCGGCCGGGTGCGCGCCCCCTTCAACGTGAGCGTGCCGGCCCTGGCGGCCGCCGAGGCGGCGCTGGAGGACGCCGCGTTCCTCCAGCGCAGCCGCCGCGCCAATCGCGAGGGGCTGGCGCGCCTCGCCGCCGCTTTCGACGAAATGGGCCTCCGCCACATCCCCTCGGTGGGCAACTTCGTCACTTTCGAGCTGCCCGGCGAGGCGGCGCCCGTCTATGAGGCGCTGCTGCGCAAGGGGGTGATCGTCCGTCCCGTGGCCAACTACGGCCTGCCCAACCATCTGCGGGTCACCGTGGGCACCGCCGAGGAGAACGACCGCTTTCTCCAGGCGTTGCGGGAGGTGCTGGCGTGATTCGCCGGCTGGCGGTGATCGGCGTGGGGCTCATCGGCGGGTCGCTGGCCCGCGCCCTGCGCGAGGCGGGCGCGGTGGAAGAGGTGGTGGGCTGCGGCCGCGGCCGGGAGAATCTGGAGAAGGCGATGGCCCTGGGCGTCATCGACCGCTACAGCCACGAGGTGGGCGAAGCGGTGGCCGGCGCCGACATGGTCTTCGTGGGCGTGCCGCTGGGCGCCGTGAAGGGGGTCTTCGCGGCGATGCGCGGCCGCCTCGCCGCCGGCGCGGTGGTCACCGACGGCGGCTCGGCCAAGGGGAGCGTGGTGCGCGACGCCGAGGCGGTCTTCGGCGAGGTGCCTCCTTTCTTCGTGCCGGGCCACCCCATCGCCGGCACCGAGCGCAATGGCGTGGAGGCCTCCTTCGCCACCCTTTACCGCAACCGCCGGGTGATCCTCACTCCCCTGGAGGGGACCGACCCGGAGGCGCTGGCCCGGGTGCGCGCCATGTGGGAGGCCTGCGGCGCCGAGGTGGCCGAGATGAGCGTGGAGCACCACGACGAAGTGCTGGCCGCCACCTCCCATCTTCCCCACATGCTCGCCTTTGGGTTGGTGGACGCCTTGGCGCGCATGAAGGAGAACGACGAGATCTTCCGTTACGCCGCCGGCGGTTTCCGCGATTTCACCCGCATCGCCTCCAGCAATCCCGTGATGTGGCGCGACATCTGCATCGCCAATGCCGGGGCGCTCAGCCGCATGCTTTCCGCCTTCGCCGACGAGATGAAGGATCTGGCCGAGAGCATCGCCCGCGGCGATGGCGACCATCTGCTGGAGATCTTCCAGCGCGCCAAGGCGGCGCGGGACAGATACATCGAGAGCCTCGGCGAAGAGGAGTGAGAAGCCGTTCCCCTTCGCGCTTCACCCCGTTTGGATCAGCGTGCAGACCACCCGCCGCTCCGACCGCGGGCCGTCGAACTCGCAGAAGAAGATGTTCTGCCAGGTGGAGAGCCCGAGTTTGCCGCCGATGACGGGAATGGTCTCCGACGGCCCCACCAAGCCCGCCTTGAGATGGGCGTCGCCGTTGCCGTCCTGGGCGTCGTGGAGCCAGACGCCGCGGGGGATCAGCTTGCGCAGCAGATTCACCACGTCGGTCTGCACGCTCTCGTCCCAGTTCTCCTGGATCATGAGCGCGGCGGTGGCCCCCTGGGCATAGAGGCAGGCGACGCCTTCGCGGATGCCGCTGCGGGTCACCACCGCCTGCACCGGCTCGGTGATGTCCACCAGGATCTCTCGTCGGGAAGTGGAGAAGGTGAGGATTTCACGCATGCAGCGCCTCCAATCGTTGCAGCAGCCGCGGGTAGTGCGACCCTTTCCAGTAGATCCTGCCACAGCGGCTACACCGGTAGAAGCGGTCGTAGTATCTGCGCGTGAGCGGCTGTAGCCGCTGCAGCACTTCCGACTTGTCCACCGCCTCGATGAGGCCGTTGCACTCCAGGCAGCGGCGGAAGGGATGGGTCTCCCGCCGCATCGCCAGCCGTTCGAGCACTTCCCGCGTCTGCTCCAGCGGATCCACCGCGCGCACCCAAAAGCCGTATTCGACGGCGCGGTGGAACAGCAGCCGCCGGTCCCGGGTGAGGATCACCCGCCGCTCCGCTGCGGCTCTCTCCACCAGCTGGCGGTCTTCGTAATCGTTGCGCCAGGCGGTGTCGAAGCCGAGCAGCCGCAGCCAGCGGGCGAGTTTTCCCAGATTGACGTCCACCACGAAGCGGGGCGGACGGATGAGCGGCGGGCGCAGCGGAGGTTCGGCCTGCCAGCCTTGCGGTCCCAGCGGAAAGATTCGCACCCGGTCCGCCGGCTGGAGCCGGTAATGGAAATCGACGGAGCGGCCGTTCACCTCGATGCGGGCCACTTCGGTATGGGGGACGCCCAGGGCCTCGATGGGATCCTTGATGCCGGGCCGGCCGTCGAAGCGGTAGGGGAGGGGACGCCCACGCCGGTGCCGGGGAAGAAAATCGCCTAGGAGACCGAAGAAACGGAAACCCGCGCAATACTTGTATTTTCGGGTCACAGTCGCTAGCCTTCCGCCTTCCGTCCAGCGGCGCTCCAGAGGACCGCCATCCATGCAACATACCACAGATTTCGTCGTTGACCCCGGCGGCTCCCTGCGGGGCGAGATTCGGGTGCCGGGCGACAAGTCCATCTCTCACCGCGCCATCATGCTCGGCTCGCTGGCCCAAGGGGTGAGCCGGGTAAGCGGCTTTCTCGAAGGGGCGGACAGCCTCGCCACGCTGCGCGCCTTCCGCGCCATGGGGGTGGAGATCGAGGGGCCGGAAGAGGGACGGTTGACCATCCACGGCGTGGGCATGCGCGGGCTGAAGTCGCCTCCCGGGCCTCTCGACCTGGGCAACTCGGGCACTTCCATGCGCTTGCTGGCCGGACTGTTGGCGGGGCAGGGATTGGAACTTGAACTCACCGGCGACGAATCGCTCTCCCGCCGGCCCATGCGCCGGGTGGCCGAACCGCTGGCGCGGATGGGCGCGCGGATCGAGACCACGGCGGCGGGCACCGCTCCCCTGCGCATCCATCCGGTGGAGAAACTGCGCGGCATCCATTATGAACTGCCGGTGGCCAGCGCCCAGGTGAAGTCGGCCATCCTGCTGGCGGGGCTCTACGCCGACGGCGAGACCTGCGTCACCGAGCCGGCGCCCACCCGCGATCACACTGAGCGCATGCTGCGCGGCTTCGGCTATGCGGTGCGCCGCGAGGGCAACCGCATCTGCCTCGACGGCGGCGGTCGCCTCAGCGCCTGCGACATCGATGTTCCGGCCGACATCTCCTCCGCCGCCTTCTTTCTGGTGGGCGCCTCCATCGCCCCCGGCTCCGAGCTGCTGTTGAAGCACGTGGGGATCAACCCCACCCGGGATGGCGTCATCACCCTCCTGCGCCTCATGGGCGCCGACATCGAAGTGATCGACGAGCGCGACGTTGGCGGTGAACCGGTGGCCGATCTAAAGGTGCGGCACGCGCCGCTGCGCGGCATCGAGATTCCCGAAGAGCTGGTGCCGTTGGCCATCGACGAGTTTCCCGCGCTCTTCGTGGCGGCGGCCTGCGCCGAGGGCGAGACGGTGCTCAGGGGCGCCGCCGAGCTGAGGGTCAAGGAGTCGGACCGCATCCAGGTGATGGCCGACGGCCTGCGGGTGTTGGGAATCGAAGCCGAACCCGCCCCCGACGGCATCCGCATCCGCGGCGGCCGGCTGGGGGGAGGCGAGGTGCTCAGCCATGGCGATCACCGCATCGCCATGGCCTTCTCCATGGCGGCATTGCGCGCTATGGGCACCATTCGCATCAAGGGGTGCGACAACGTCGATACCTCCTTTCCCGGCTTCGCCGGGCTGGCCGCCGAGGCGGGGCTGAAGATCGAGGTGCATCGTGGCTGAGCCGGTGCCCGTGGTCACCATCGACGGCCCCAGCGGTTCGGGCAAGGGCACGGTGGCGGCGGAAGTGGCCCGGCGGTTGGGATGGCGCATTCTCGATTCCGGCGCCCTCTACCGGCTGGTGGGGCTGGCGGCGCGCAGGGCGGGCGTCGACTTCGCCGACGCCGAGGCGCTGGCGCGGCTCGCCGCCGGTCTCCCGGTCCGCTTCGACGACGGCCGGATCTTTCTCGATGGCGAAGAGGTGACGCTCGCCATTCGCACCGAGACCGCCGGCAACGACGCCTCGCGGGTGGCCGCCCTCCCGGAAGTGCGGCAGGCGCTGCTGCGGTGGCAGCGCGACTACGCCCGACCGCCCGGTCTGGTGGCCGACGGCCGGGACATGGGCACTGTGGTCTTTCCCAGGGCGCCGGTGAAGATCTTTCTCGACGCAAGCGCCCGGGAACGGGCGCGGAGGCGCTATAAGCAGTTGAAAGAACAAGGAATCGATGTTAATCTATCTGATCTCGTTGCGGAAATCGAAGAGCGGGACCGCCGCGACCGGAACCGCAGCGTGGCTCCCCTGAGACCGGCTGAAGATGCGCTGGTGATCGATTCCACCGATCTTTCGGTGGAAGAGGTGGTGGAACAGGTGCTCCAGGCGGTGCGCCGCAAGCTGCCGGCGGCCGGTGCGGGGGAACGATGATGGTGCGCGCCGCCCCAGGGGCGGCTCGTGTGTGTTCAACCCAGACGAACCAGAACGGAATCCTCTCGATTCCAACTATGGGTGGCCCTGCGAAGGGCCGGAGACGATCAACCAATGACTGAAAGTTTTGCCCAGCTGCTCGAAGAGAGCTTCACCAACACCAATCTCAAGCCCGGTGACATCGTCATCGGCACCGTGGTCGACATCGACAATGAAAACGTCATCGTCAATGCCGGCCTCAAATCCGAAGGGGTGATCCCCAAGAGCGAATTCATCAACGCCGACGGAGAGCTGGAAGTCTCCGTGGGCGACACCGTGGAAGTGGCGGTGGAGGCGGTGGACGACGGCTTCGGCCGCACCCGCCTCTCCCGCGAGAAGGTCAAACGGCATCACGCCTGGGCCGCGCTGGAGAAGGCCTTCGAGAACGACGAGATCGTCACCGGCCGCATCACCGGCAAGGTGAAGGGCGGTTTCACCGTGGATCTGGGCAACATCCGCGCCTTCCTGCCAGGTTCTTTGGTGGACGTGCGACCGGTGCGCGACACCACCTATCTGGAAGGCAAGGATCTGGAGTTCAAGGTCATCAAGCTCGACCAGAAACGCAACAACGTGGTGGTCTCCCGCCGCGCCGTGGTGGAGCAGGAGTACAGCGAAGAGCGCGAAAAACTGCTGGAGACCCTGGAAGAGGGCGCGGTGGTCAAGGGCATCGTCAAGAACCTCACCGATTACGGCGCCTTCGTCGATCTGGGCGGCATCGACGGCCTGCTGCACATCACCGACATGGCGTGGAAGCGGGTCAAGCATCCCTCCGAGGTGGTGGAGATCGGCGACGAGATCGAGGTTCGCGTCCTCAAGTTCGACCGTGAGCGGATGCGTGTCTCGCTGGGTCTGAAGCAGCTGGGCGAGGATCCGTGGGAGAACATCATGCGCCGTTATCCCGTGGGCACCCGGCTGTTCGGGAAGGTCACCAACCTGGCCGACTACGGCGCTTTCGTGGAGATCGAGGAGGGCGTGGAAGGCTTGGTGCACGTCTCCGAGATGGACTGGACCAACAAGAACATCCATCCCTCCAAAGTGGTGCAGCTCGGCGACGAGGTGGAGGTGATGGTGCTCGACATCGACGAGGAGCGCCGCCGCATCTCGCTGGGCATGAAGCAGTGTAAGCCCAACCCCTGGGACGAGTTCGCCGAGAACCACAAGAAAGGGGACCACGTCACCGGCAAGATCAAGTCCATCACCGACTTCGGCATCTTCATCGGCCTGGAGGGCGGAATCGACGGTCTGGTGCATCTTTCCGACATCTCCTGGGACATCCCTGGCGAGGAGGCGATCCGCGACTACAAGAAGGGCCAGGAGGTGGAAGCCGTGGTGCTTTCGGTGGATCCCGAGCGCGAGCGCATCTCTTTGGGCATCAAGCAGCTCGATCAGGATCCCTTCTCCAGCTACCTCGCCACCCACGAGAAGGGCAGCGTGGTCAAAGGGGTGATCAAGGAGGTGGAGCCGAAGGGCGCCCGCGTGGAACTGGCCGAAGGGGTGGAAGGCTATATCCGCGCTTCCGAGATCTCCCGCGATCGCGTGGAGGACGCTCGTTCGGTGCTCAAGGAGGGCGAAGAGGTGGAGGCCAAGTTCACCGGCGTGGACCGCAAGAATCGCATGCTCATGCTCTCCATCAAGGGCAAGGAACAGGACGAGGAGAAGGCCACCATCGAGAGCTACAAGGCGGGTGGTGCCACCGCAGGTTCCGCCTCCCTCGGCGACCTGCTCAAGGATCAACTGTCCACCAGCAAGGAGAGCAGTGAATAGGAGAGCCTGGAGAGTGAAAGGCATTGCCGCGAAGAAGGCCGACGGCGGCCGCTTGCCTTCCCGGCTTTTTCGGTAGGAGGGGGACGGACCCTGCTTTTGTGTGGGAGCCTCGGACCCAAGAGCGGAAGGGGGAACCATGACCAAGTCCGAACTTATCGAAGCCATCGCCCGTCAGCAGCCGCATCTCGCTCATCGGGATGTGGAGTTGGCGGTGAAGTGCATCCTCGAGCAGATGAGCCGATCCCTCGCCTCGGGGGAGCGCATCGAAGTGCGGGGATTCGGCAGTTTCTCTCTCCACTACCGGCCGCCCCGCATGGGGCGTAACCCCAAAACCGGGGAGCCCGTGGCTCTCTCGGGCAAGTATGTGCCCCATTTCAAACCGGGGCGTGAGCTACGTGAGCGTGTGGACCGCCGCTACCAGGAGTCGCTAAAGGGACAGATTTGATCCACCCTACGGCGTCGGTGGTCCTGGGGCCGCCGGTTTGTAGCAAGAACCCCGGCAGATCCGCCGGGGTTCTCCATTTGTTGATTCAGAAGGTCCCTAAGAGGGTCAGCCCGGATCGTCGGATTCCGGCGCCACCAGCGCCACTGCATGCTCCAGCGGCGAAGCCGATCGCGGTTTTCTCTGCCGGCGAGGCTCCTCCTCTTTCACCCCGCCGGGCAGGTTTCCAGCCATGGCGGTGCCTAGCCGTTCCGCAAGCTGGCGCATTCTTTTCAGTTCGGGAATTTGGTCGAGAAGAAGAGAGTGTTTCTTTTCGTGAGGCATGGCTTCCGCGGGTTGGTGAATGGTGTGCCGATTGTCGTCGGTGGTGACGCTGCGGGCTGTGAGCAGGGTCCCGTTTCGTTTTTTCTGAGAAAGGTTCCCGAGGGAAGTGAGAAGGTTTCCACAAAACGGTCTTCAGCGGCGGCGAGGATCGCGGTCGAAAAAGAGAAAGCCCCGCGGGGCGGGGCTTTTCCGGTTCATTTCTTGGTGCTGAACTTCAGGGGCACATAGAGGGGGCACCAGCCGATCAGGCCAGTCACGAGGGGAATGGCGCCGATGGCGCCGAGCCAGTTCTTGGCATAGATTCCCCAACCGATGACCGCCAGCCCCACGATGATTCTCAAGGCGCGGTCGATACCGCCGACATTTGCTTTCATTTTCGTTTCTCCTCTTTCATCTCGTTCTCGTTTCGAAGGAACTTTCTCCTCTTCCTTTAGGAGGAGAGGAGTATGCTCAGGAGAAAAGATAGACGATCCCGGCGAAAATGTATGTGACAAAATCACCCAGCTTCCGGCGGCATCACCGTTAGCCAGCCGCGTCCCAGCCGCACCTGGCCCTGCTGTTCCAGTTCTTTGAGCAGCCGGCTCACCACCTCTCGCGAAGTGCCGAGCTCGGTGGCGATCTGCTGGTGGGTGATCTTCACCCGCTTGCCCGGCGGAAAGGCGGCGGCGCGTGCCAGGTATCGTTCCAGTCTCTCGTCCATCCGGCGAAAGGTGATCTCCTCCACCAGGCTGATGACGTCCCCCAACCGTCGGGCCACCAGTTGCCAGCTGTAGTGCCGCCAGAGGGACGACCGGTCGCTCCATTGCCGCACCACCGCTGCCGGTACCACCAGCGCCTCCAGCTCCGTTTCGGCGACGGCGAATGCGGGGAAAGGCTGGTCGGTGAGGATGCAGGAGAGCGTGAGGATGCAGCACTCTCCCGGTTCCACGCGGTAGAGGGTGATTTCACGCCCTGTTTCACCCACTTTGTAGACGCGGGCGGTGCCCTCGAGCACGAAAGCCAGCTGTGCGCACGCGCTCCCTTCCAGACAGATGTGCGTGGCAGCGGACAGTTTCACGGCCTGACCGTAATGGATGAGACCGAGGCGCACCGCTTCGTCCTTCGACAATGACGGAAAACGGGCGGCGAAGCGGGTCGCGGCGTTTTCGGTCACTTCGTCAGACGATCACCGGGGCGAACCGGAAATCGGTGTCGGGAATTGCCGGATGGATGTAGTCGCCGGCCAGGAGATCGGCGCCCGCAGACCAGTGCAGGTTCACATCCCCCGGTGTATCGATGGCGGGAAGAAGAATGCGTATGCCAAGATGGTGGCAGGCCTGGATCCGGTGTTCCACCACGCCGTCCTCGCCTTTCTGCAGTTTCTCGGAGACGCTGACATAGCGGCTTCCGAGGGGGCGTAGCAGTTTCAGCGCCGTAGGATGCTGGCTGAACCCTTCAATCATGGTGTCGATCCCCATCTCGTGCAGGGCGCTCAGACAGTGCTGCGCCTGTTTCGGATCGCGAGAGATGGCGGAGAGCCGGAAGGCGATCACCAAGCCGTTGAAGGAGAGTTCCAGCAGCTCCTTTTGCCGTTCCAGTCGCTGCGGGTATTCCAGGTTGTACAGCGAGGCGAGCGACTGCGGGATCACCACCAGCGATTCGGCCTCCTCCCTGTGGAGTTTCTTTAGGGTCTTCAATCCGAGCTGGAGCAACCAGCGGTCCAGCTCTGCGCTGGTGCCGGTGAGGCGGGCCAGCTTTTCGAGGTTGCCGTAAGGGATCTGGCGGCTGCCGGCCTGCAATTCGCACCCCACCAGGAAGCTCTTGCGGGTGGGGAAACGCACCTGCAGCAGCGGTTTGAAGCTGGGATGCAGCAGGTCCCGGTCCAGGGCCTCCTTCATCATCTTGAGCAGTCGAATGTTCTGTCCCGGATTGGCGTCGGTCATGCTCGTATCATAGAGACTCGGAAGCGAAATCGGCCAGGCGCGAGCGCTCTCCCCGCAGCAGGGTGATATGGCCGCTGTGGCGCCACTGCTTGAAACGGTCCACCACATAGGTGAGCCCGGAGGTGGTCTCGGTGAGATAGGGCGTGTCGATCTGCGCCACGTTGCCCAGACAGACCACCTTGGTGCCCGGGCCGGCGCGGGTGATGAGGGTTTTCATCTGCTTGGCGGTGAGATTCTGCGCTTCGTCGATGATGATGTACTTGTTGAGGAAAGTGCGGCCGCGCATGAAATTCAACGAATGGATGCGGATGCGTGATCGCAGCAGGTCGACGGTGGCGGCACGGCCCCAGTCGCCCCCCTCGGTCTGGGTCAACACCTCCAAATTGTCCATCAGGGCGCCCATCCAGGGGGTCATCTTCTCCTCCTCTGTCCCCGGCAGGAAGCCGATGTCCTCGCCCACAGGAACGGTCACCCGCGTCATGATGATCTCTTTGTAGAGATTCTTGTCGAGCACTTGGGCCAACCCTGCGGCCAGGGTCAGCAGTGTCTTGCCGGTGCCGGCCGACCCGAGAAGGGTGACGAAGTCGATCTCCGGATCCAACAGCATGTGGAGCGCGAAGTTCTGCTCCCGGTTGCGGGCGCGGATGCCCCACACCGCCCGTTTGGCGGCACGATAGTCCTCGGTGAGTTCTATGATGGCATGATCCGCCTCCTTACGTCGCACGATCGCCTCGAAACCCTGTTCGCCGGCCATGTAGAGGCACTGGTTGGGGTACCAGCCGCCGATATCCGGCCCGGTGACGCGGTAGTAGGTGTGGCCCGACTCCTGCCAAGCGTCCATGTCTTTGCTGTGGCGCTCCCAGAAGTCCTCGGGCAGCTCCGCGGCGCCGCGGTAGAGCAGATTGACGTCGTCCAGCACCTTGTCGTTGCTGTAATCCTCGCTGGGCACCCCCACGATGGCCGCCTTGATGCGCAGGTTGATGTCCTTGGAGACGATGGTGACACGGTGTTCCGGCATCTTCTCCTGGAGCGCCAGTGCCGAAGCGAGGATGGAGTGGTCCGGCGTGTTGCCGGGCAGGTGCTCGGGCAGGTGGCCGATCATGCTGCGGGTTTGGAAGAAGAGTTTGCCGCTGGCGTCGCCCTGCGGCTCGGCGGCGAAGGAGGGAATGGGAAGGCCGCCGTCGATCTCCGGCTTGCTGCGGCCGGCGAGGATCTGATCGAGAAAGCGGCTCGCCTGGCGCACGTTGCGCGCCACCTCCGACATTCCCTTTTTGTTGCGGTCCAGCTCCTCGAGGACCACCATGGGAATGAAGAGGTCGTGTTCTGCGAAGCGGAAGAGGGCGGTGGGGTCGTGCATCAGCACGTTGGTGTCCAGCACAAACAGCCGCTTCTCCACCCCGTTGTCGGCAGCGCTTTCCATTCCTCAGCTTTTCTTCAGCGCCTTCAACGTCTCCAGAACTTCCTGCACATGACCTTTTACCTTCACGCCACGCCATTCGTGGCGCAGCACGCCGCGGTCATCGATCAAAAAGGTGCTTCTTTCGATGCCGCGAACCTGGCGGCCGTACATCCTTTTCATCTTGATGACGCCAAAGGCTTCGCACAGCTCTTCGTCGGTGTCGGCCACCAGATCGAAAGGGAAGCCTTGCTTCTCCTTGAATCGTTCCTGGGCCTTGAGACTGTCGCGGGAGGCGCCGAGAACGACCGCCGACTGTCTGCGGAACTTGAAGATCGCCTCTTTGAAATCCAGCCCTTCCTGAGTGCAGCCAGGGGTGCTCGCTTTGGGATAGAAATAGAGCACCAGCCATTTGCCGAGATAATCCGACAGGCGCGCTTCCCGGTTTCCCGTGAGCAGAAGCTTCACGTCGGGCACCTTTTCGCCGATCTCTACCATAGTCTCCTCCTCGTGGTGGCTCTCTCTTTACCAGCAGGGCGATTCGGGCGGGTCGTGGCGGCCTTCTTTCTTCCCTCAGAACTCCTGCTTGTAGGGTTCCATCACCGCGTCCAGGTTCATGCCGTCGCAGAAGTCGAAAAATTCGTCGCGCAACTCGCCGATGCGCATTCCCGCCGGGATGCCGATGTTCATGTGCACGGCGAACATGGGGGTTCCGGTGTGGGGCGCGGCATAGCTGCTGGTGTAGAGGTCGATGATGTTGATCCCGCGCTGCGAAAAGAAGGCGGCCAGGCTGTTGACGATGCCGGGATGGTCGAGGGAGACCACGTCCACGGTGTAGGGAAGGGCTTCCTGTTGTTCGCCGGGAGGCTCGGTGTAGCGCGAGATGATGGTGAGCCCCAGGGCCCGTTCCAGCTCGGGCAGCTGCCCTTCCAGGCGGGCCAGCTGGTTCCAGGGACCCTCCACCAGCAGAAGGATGGCGAACTCGCCGCCCAGCACCGTCATGCGGCTGTCGCAGATGTTGCAGTCGAGCTCATAGATGACCTTGGTGAGTCGATCCACCAGCCCCGGCCGGTCCTTGCCCAGCGCCGAGAGCACCATCTGGTTGTTGGGCTTTTTCATGACCGCCAAGTTTAATTGAGATCGACGGCGATGTCTGCTCCTTGTGCTCCGTGCGCGGCCGTCCAGGCCGAGAGAGGGGTTCGTCGTCATCGACAGAGGGCGTGAATCCCTAATCCCTTCCTTGCAGGTTTCCCTGCCGACGAGGTTTTGGAAGCGCCTTTCCGTCTCTGGGGTCGTAGCGTTGGCCGATTTCAACCGTTTGCGTGGGGCTGGAGCGCTATTCGTGTTGTCAGCCGAAAAAAGGGCGGGATAGAATAGCGCCCTTGCGTGGCTCGCGCTTTTTCCGATGCGGAGGCTGGAGCACCCATGATCAAAGGCAACCTCGTGGCCCTCGTCACGCCCATGCGGCGGGATGGAGCGGTCGATTACCCGGCGTTGCGCCGCCTGGTCGAATGGCATCTCGAACAGGGAACGGACGCCATCGTCTCGGTGGGCACCACGGGCGAGTCGGCCACCCTGGACGAAAAGGAGCACTGCGAGGTCATCGCCCGCACTTTGGAGTATGTCGCCGGCCGCGTGCCCGTGGTCGCCGGCACCGGGGCCAACGCCACCACCGAGGCCATCCGCCTCACCCGCTGCGCCGCCGAGGCGGGCGCCGATGCCTGCCTGCTGGTGACGCCCTACTACAACAAGCCCACCCAGGAGGGGCTCTATCTCCATCATCGCGCCGTCGCCGAGGCGGTGGACGTGCCGCAGATTCTCTACAACGTCCCGGGCCGCACCGCTTGCGACATGTTGCCGGAGACGGCCGTCCGGCTGGCCCAGGTGGACAACATCGTGGGCATCAAGGAGGCCACCGGCGAGCTGGAACGCATCCAGGCCATTCGCGCCGGCGCCGGTCCGGAGTTCGCCATCTACAGCGGAGACGACGCCACCGGCTGCGAAGCCATGCTGCGGGGCGCCGACGGCGTGATCTCGGTCACCAGCAACGTGGCGCCGGCCGCCATGAGCGAGATGTGCCGGGCCGCGCTGGCGGGCGACCGCGAGGCGGCGGAGGCGATCGACCGGCGGCTGGCGCCGTTGCATCGCAACCTCTTTCTCGAATCCAACCCCATTCCCGTGAAGTGGGCGCTGGCGGAGATGGGCCGGATCGAAACCGGGATCCGCCTGCCGCTCACCTGGCTCAGCGAATCCTGCCAAGAGCCTTTGCGGCAGGCGATGTGTCAGGCGGGAGTACTTTGAACGGAGCCGCCGGCGCGGTGGCCTGGATCTTTTCGACATGAACGCTTTTCGTGCCCATCGTCTTCTTCTCATTCTCGGTGTTCTGGGGCTGAACGCCTGCGGCACCGTCAACCTCGACAAGGTGCTTCCCGACAAGCGGGTGGAGTACAAGCGTGAAGCGGTGGCGGACAAACATCTGGAGGTGCCGCCCGACCTGACCTCGAGCCGCATCGACAACCGCATTCCGGGATTGGAAGGGGGCGGCAGCGCCAGCTATTCCGACTACGCCCGCGCCCGCCAAGGGGGAGTGGGATCGTCCATCTCCCGCGCCAGCCGGCAGGTGCTTCCCAAACGGCCCGACATCCGGGTGATGCGCGACGGTCGAGACCGCTGGCTGGTGGTGAAAGGGAGCCCGCAACAGGTGTGGGACCGGGTGGTGGATTTCTGGCAGGAGAACGGCATCCTGCTGGACGAGGTGGACCCCCAAGCCGGAGTGATGCAGACGGACTGGATCGAGAACCGCGCGGACATCGCCAACGATCCCATCACCGACTTCGTGCGCAAGGCTTTCGACGGCCTCTACGGCGCCTCTACGCGCGACCGTTTCCGTGTGCGCATCGAGGAGGGGGAGGAGCCGGGCACCACGGAGATCTATCTCACCCACTTCGGCATGGAGCAGGACTTCGCCACCAGCGGCGGAACCAACGAAGAGGAGCAGATCTACTGGAAAACCCGTCCCCGCGATCCGGGCCTGGAGGCGGCCATGTTGCGCAAGCTGATGGCCTACCTGGGCTATTCCGAGGACGAGGCGAAGGCGAAACTGGCCAAGGCCAAGGCGTTTCAGGGAATCCGCAGCCGCATGGACAAGGGCAAGGAGCGGCTGGGTCTGATCGTCCAGGCGCCTTTCCGGCGCGCCTGGCGGGCGGTGGGCCTGGCGCTCGACCGCGTGGGCTTCGTGGTCGAGGATCGTAACCGCTCCACCGGCACCTATTACGTCCGCTATCGCGATCCCACCGCCGGCAGCAGGCAAGGGGGCTGGCTCTCCAAGCTCGCCTTCTGGCGCAGCGACAAGCCGGCCGAGGAGGAGAAGCTCTATCTCGTTCGCGTGGAGAGCGAAGGGGAGAGGAGCCGGGTGACGGTGCATGACGAGAAGGAGCGGCTGTTGACGGACGAGACAGCGGAACGCATCCTCACCCTGGTGCAGGAGCGGCTCGACTGAGGTCGCCGGGGCGGCGACGTGCGGTTCGCTTCCCTCGGCAGCGGCAGCCGCGGCAATGCCACCCTGATTCAGGCCGGCAGCGGCTGCCTGTTGGTGGACTGCGGCTATTCGGTGCGGGAGTTCGAGGCCCGCTGCGCCGAGCTGGCGGTGGAGCCGGCGGCCATCGACGCCATTCTGGTCACCCACGAGCATGGCGACCATCTGCGGGGCGTGGGAGCCTTGGCGCGCAAGTACCGGCTGCCGGTGTGGATGACCCCCGGCACCTGCCGTGCCGGCCGGTGCGGCGTCCTTCCCGAACTGCACCTCTTCAGCACCCACGGCGCTTCGTTCCGGCTCGCCGGCATCGAGGTGACGCCTTTCCCGGTGCCGCACGACGCCCGCGAGCCCGCTCAGTTTCTCTTCAGTCACGGAGGACGGCGCGTGGGGCTGCTTACCGATACGGGGACCATCACCCCCCATGTGGCGGCGCGCCTCGACGGAGTGGACGCCTTGCTGCTGGAGTGCAACCACGACGAGGAGATGCTGCGCACCGGGCCCTATCCCCCCAGCCTTCAGGCCCGCGTGGGCGGTGACTTCGGGCATCTCAGCAACCGCCAGGCGGCGGAATTGCTGACCCGCTTGGACTCCGCCCGGCTACAGCACTTGGTCCTGGGCCACCTGAGCGAGAAGAACAACCACCCCGAGCTGGCCATCGCAGCCGTGCTGGAGCAGCGGGAGGGGCTGGAGCCGGTGGTGTCGGTGCTGCGGCAGGAGGGGTGCAGCGGCTGGTTCTCGCTGGGGGAACACCCGGCGGCAACGCCGTAAACACCTTCGTAGGCCCCGCCTCTTTTTCCCCGGGTTCCGTCCGACGCGGCGCCGCGGGCCGCTTTCCCATCTCGACGCGCTCCACCCCCGCGCAACGGCTCGGAATCAGCCGGACTCGATCCGCTCAATCGCCCAGCGAACGTGCTCCGCCACCAGCGGCGTGGCCGAGGCGAGGCTGGCGCGCAGCGCTTTCAGCACCGCATCTCCCCCCTTGGAATTGCCGAGCGCCACGGCCAGGTTCCGCTGCCAGCGTTCATGGCCGATTCGGCGGATGGCGGAGCCTCGGGTACGTTCGAGAAAGGTCGCTTCGTTCCAGGAGAAGAGCTCCAGCAGGGTGGCGCGGTCCAGCCCCTGGCGCGGCAGGAAGTCTTTCTCCGCGGTGGCGGGCGAGAAACGGTTCCAGGGGCAGGCGAGCAGGCAATCGTCGCAGCCGTAGATGCGATTTCCCATGAGGGGGCGCAGCTCCAGGGGAATGGCGCCCGCATGTTCGATGGTGAGATAGGAGACGCAGCGGCGGGCGTCCACCACCCAGGGCTCGACGATGGCGCCGGTGGGGCAGAGGTCGAGACAGGCCGTGCAGCGTCCGCAATGGTCCGCCACCGGCGCATCCGGCGGCAGCGGCAGGTCGGTGTAGATCTCTCCCAGAAAGAACCAGGAACCGGCTGCGCGGTTCACCAAGTTGGTGTGCTTGCCCATCCACCCAAGCCCCGCTTTCACCGCGAGCGGCTTTTCCATCACCGGCGCCGAATCGACGAACACCCGGTAACCGAAAGGCCCCGTCGCCGCTTCGATGCGCGAGGCCAGCCGCTGCAGCCGTTTGCGCATCAGCTTGTGGTAGTCGCGGCCCAGGGCGTAGCGCGACACGTAGGCGCCGGCGGGATCCTCCAGCCGCAGCCGGGGATCGGGCTCCGGCGGGCGGTAGTCCATGCGCACAGAGATCACCCGCAGGGTGCCGGGCACCAGCTCCTGGGGGCGCCACCGCTTGGCGCCGTGTCGCGCCATGTATTCCATCTCGCCGTGGAAGCCTTTCGCCAACCAGCGTTGCAGCCGTCGGCCCGCCTCCTCCAGCCCGGTGTCGGCGATGCCGGCCTGCTGAAATCCCAACTCCAGAGCCCACTCCTTGATTTGTCGGGCGAGGGCGGAGAGCTCGTCGGGGCGGCTGGATCGAGTAGGTTTCGTCATCTCCGTGGATGGGCGCTCCTGGGAATGGCGAGCCGGGCTCTTCGCGCTCGATGGGTGTTTCGCCGGGCTCATGGCCGTAGAATACCCACTGTTTCCCCTTTGGTCAGGCTGGTTGCGATGAACGGGCAACGTCCGCTTCCCAGGATCCATCGACTTCCCCAGGCGCTTTACCGCGCCGAGCAGGTGCGCGAACTCGATCGCCTCGCCATCGACAAGTACGGCATTCCCGGCCAGGTGCTCATGGAACGGGCCGGTGCCGCCGCCTTCGATGCGGCGCGGAGACGTTGGCCCGACGCCGAGCGCATCGTGGTGCTGGCGGGCACGGGCAACAACGGCGGCGACGGCTTCGTTCTGGCGCGGCTGGCGTTGCAGGCGGGCAGGAAGGTGGAGGTGTTGCAGCTGGGCGATCCGGCGCGCATTTCCGGAGAGGCGCGCGCCGCCGTGGAAGCCTACGGCGCCCGCTCGGGAGCCTGGCGGGCGTTCGACGGCCGTCTTCCCGGCAATGCCGATCTGTTCGTGGACGCCATCTTCGGCACCGGCCTGGAGCGATCGGTGGAAGGGGTCTGGGCGGACGCCATCGAGGCGCTCAACCGTAGCCGCAAGCCGGTGCTGGCCCTGGATCTTCCTTCGGGGCTCCACGCGGACACCGGAGCCGTTCTCGGGCGGGCGGTGCGGGCGGCGGCCACGGTCACCTTCATCGGCCTCAAGCAGGGAATGTTCACGGGGGAAGGACCCGACTGCTGCGGCGACATCGAGTTCGACGCTTTGGATGTGCCGGCGCGCCTCTACAGCCATCTGGTCGTCTCCGCGCGGCGCATCGACTGGAGTCAGCAGCGCGCTCTGCTGCAACCCCGGCGGGCCACGGCGCACAAGGGCGATTTCGGCCACGTGCTGGTGGTGGGCGGCGACCTGGGCATGGGGGGCGCGGCGCGCCTTGCGGCGGAGGCGGCCCTGCGCGCGGGCGCGGGGCTGGTGACTCTGGCCACCCGCCCCGAACACCTCTCCGCCGTCCTGGCCACCCGCCCCGAGATTCTCGCCCATGGCATCGAGCATCCGCGGCAACTCGATCCGCTGTTGCGCCGCGCCACCCAGGTAGTGGTGGGGCCTGGCCTGGGACGTGACGCCTGGGGACGCGCTCTGTTCGAGATGGCGCTGGCGGCGGGGAGGCCCCTGGTGGTGGACGCCGACGGCCTCAATCTGCTGGCGGAGGCGCCCGTGCAGCGGGACGACTGGGTTCTCACTCCCCATCCCGGAGAGGCGGCACGGCTGCTCGGGGAGAAGATCTCCCAGATTCAGGCCGACCGCTTCGCCGCGGCGCGCAAACTCCGAGAGCGGTTCGGAGGCGTGGCGGTGCTCAAGGGCGCCGGCACCTTGGTGGAACCGGGGGGCGACCGCCGCACCGCGGTGTGCAGCGACGGCAATCCCGGCATGGCCAGCGGCGGGATGGGCGATGTCCTGGCCGGGGTCGTCGGCGGACTTCTGGCCCAGGGCATGGCGCCCTGCGTGGCCGCCGAGATGGGGGTCTGTCTGCACGCCGCGGCGGCCGACAAGGCGGCGCGGGCCGGCCGCCGCGGGCTGCTGGCCATGGATCTGATGTCCCATGTGCGGCGGCTGGCCAATCCGGACAATGAGTGAAGTTCGCCTCCGCTGCGCTTCCGAAGAGGCGCAGCTTCGCCTCGGGGAGCGGCTGGCAAGGGCCTGGAAGGGGGGGGCGTTGGCGATCCATCTCCACGGAGAGCTGGGAACCGGCAAGACCACGCTGGTGCGGGGTGTGCTGCGCGGATTGGGGTATCGGGGTAAGGTGCGCAGTCCCACCTATACCCTCGTCGAGCCCTACCGCCCCGCAGGCAGGCCGGTCCACCATCTGGATCTCTATCGCTTGGCCGATCCGGAAGAGCTGGAATACCTGGGAATCCGCGATCTGCTGGCGGAACCGGGACTGTTGCTGGTGGAATGGCCCGAGAAAGGGCGCGGATGGCTGCCCGAGCCCGATCTCGAGATTTTTCTTCACCATGAAAAAGGCGGGCGCCGTCTCGATTTCGTCTCCCGCTCCGCGGCCGGTGAACGCCTGCTTCAGGCTCTTTTAGAAAAAAAGCTTGAGGAATAATTCATATCTACCGGGAAACGCTGGAAAAACGTATTTGGCTGTGCTATATTTAAAAAAAAGGGGTGCCTTGTTTCCTGGAAAGGGGGGCGTGCATGGCCATCGACAGACGGCTTGCCCGGTTCGCTTCGGTGCTGTTTCTTCTGCTGTTGCCGGCGCTGGCGGCAGGGGCGGGGTCGGTCGCCGGGATCAGCGGCCTGCGCCTGTGGAACGCGCCGGACCACACCCGTCTGGTGTTCGACCTCACCCGGAGGGTGGAGCATCGGCTCTTCATGTTGGACAAACCGGCACGCCTGGTCATCGACTTCAGCCATGCCCGGCTCCAGAAGAAGCTGGCGGTGCAGGTGGAAAAGAGCCGCCATATCAAGAAGATTCGTTATGCGCCTCAGGCGGGGAACGGTTTTCGCGTGGTGCTCGACCTGGCCCAGCCGGTGCGGCCGCGCAGCTTCCTGCTGCGACCGAGCGGCGGGTACGGTCACCGCCTGGTCATCGACCTCTACGATCGGAACAACCGAACGATACAACACCCCCGACCGAAACACGAAGCTGCTGGCCTGCGCGACATCGTGGTCGCCGTGGATGCCGGTCATGGAGGGGAGGATCCGGGCGCGCGGGGGCGCCGCTTCCACACGCGGGAGAAAGTGGTCACCCTGGCCATCGCCCGCAAATTGAAGAAGCTGATCGACGCCGAGCCGGGCATGCGCGCCATCCTCACCCGCAAAGGGGACTACTACGTGGGGTTGCGCCAACGGATGAAGATCGCGCGGCGCCATCACGCCGATCTGTTCGTCTCCATCCACGCGGACGCCTACCGCAACAGCCGGGCGCGGGGCGCTTCTGTTTTCGTCCTCTCCCGGCGCGGCGCCTCCAGCGAGGCGGCCCGCTGGCTGGCCGCCAAGGAGAACGCGGCAGACCTGGTGGGAGGCGTGAGCCTCGACGACAAAGACGACGTCCTCGCATCGGTGCTGCTCGATCTGGCCCAGACCGGCACCCTGGCCGCCAGCATGCGCGC